>Ga0209542_10002238_pt1 | contig 43742 bp, 51 predicted proteins | sample RifCSPhighO2_01_FD_184028 | JGI IMG/M metagenome (GOLD analysis project Ga0209542, IMG submission 184028) | Soil microbial communities from Rifle, Colorado - Rifle CSP2_plank highO2_0.1 (SPAdes) (version 2) | ecosystem: Environmental > Terrestrial > Deep subsurface > Rock core/Sediment ...
CTTACTAATGGAAAGCTCCGAACTCCCTATCAAGCTTTCCAAGAAAAGATGAGAAAGGAATAAAAACAATGAGCAACTCAAATAATCGAGAGGACATTAATAGCGGACACTACATTTCTCTCTAAATCCATACGGGCAATGTCGACAGCCTTGCTCGCAACAATACCCCCTTCTCTGTAAATACTGGCTAGTAAAAACTAACAATCCATTTTCATCAATATAATAATCTCCTTCTTGCGTTTCCATACTAAAACTTTCTATCACCAAATCATTCAGATTTGTACCCCCATTTAGAGGGTGGTTTGTCTGGATTTGGGGAGTCAGAAAAAAACTATGCACTATAAGTGTGCGATTTTTTTCTGAATAAAAATAATGCTAACTGCCTTCGCGCAAAACCGGAATAATTAATTGCTCTAAGCATTCTTTATCTACCTCATCAAATGCGCTAAACACCGTTGAATCAATATCTAAAACTGCAATGACCATATTCTGCTCTCCAATAAAAGGAACTACAATTTCAGAATTAGATCGTTCATCACAAGCAATATGCCCGGGAAAATCATGCACATTAGGAACAATCAAAGTCTTTTTATTTTTTGCGGCAGTCCCACAAACACCATCATAAGAAATATGTGCACAAGCCGTAGAACCTTGATACGGTCCAATAATAAGCTCTTTCTCCTCGGCAAAATAAAATCCGCACCAAAAATAATACGACAAATTACTTCGCAACACTGAAACAATAGTTGCCATGCGCGAAACTAAACTATCAACATCCTTAATGCGCATCTGTATTTCTTTAAGTGATTGCTTGTATAATGCACGCTTAGTTGCTGTAGAAGGGATAATAATTGGCTCAAGCAACTTGTCTTTTCCCTCATGTGGAATATGCTGATTCATAAAAACGCGAACACACTAGATTATAAAAGGTTTTCTAAACTAAATAAGAGAGATGATAATTGGATTTATCCTTGCACTCCTCTTAGGGATTATCGCAGGAACTATCACCGGCCTCATTCCCGGAATTCATATTAATCTTGTTTCAATACTACTGCTCTCGTTTTCACCAGCACTGCTATCAATTACTGCTCCTATAACACTTGTCACCTTCATTGTTGCAATGGCAATCACCCATACCTTTCTTGATTTTATTCCTTCAATCTTACTGGGTGCTCCTGAGGAGGATTCACTCCTTTCAGTCCTTCCTGGACATCAACTGCTCATGCAAGGACGAGGATATTTTGCAATTATTTATACACTCAACGGAGGTCTTATTGCATTAGTGATTATTCTAATCTTCACTCCAATTTTTATCTATCTTTTGCCAATCGTCTATCCATTCATACAAAAAATAATGCCGCTCGTATTAATCACTATTGCAATATATTTAGTATTCATGGAAGAAAAAGAAAAAAGACTCTGGGCGCTCTGTATTTTTCTTACTGCGGGATTTTTGGGAATTGCAGCACTTAATCTTAATCTAAAAGAACCGCTCCTCCCACTCCTCACCGGATTATTTGGAGCAAGCAGTTTAATTATGAGTATACATCAAGAAACAAAAATTCCTCCTCAAAGAATTGTCCCCCTCTATCAAATTAGGCTCAACAAAAAATCGCTAACTAAAGCAACGCTAGGGACCGTTATTGCAAGTCCATTCACCGCATTTCTTCCCGGCCTTGGCGCAAGTCAGGCAGCAGTAATAGGAACACAAGTATGTAATATTAAAGATCAGCGAGAATTTCTGTTTTTGCTTGGAGCAATTAGCACGATTGTGATGGGTCTTTCATTTGTCACTTTTTACACTATCACAAAAATGAGAACTGGCGCAGCAGTTGCCGTTGCAAAACTCATTCCAGAATTATCAATGCAAAATCTTATCACCATACTAATAACAATCATTCTTTCGGGACTGCTTGCCTACACTTTTGCAGTATTCATCGCAAAAATTGCAATAAAAAATATAACAAAAATAAATTATAAAAAACTCTCTCTCATTACTTTAGCGACAATCACCCTCATCGTAATTATTTTTGCTGATTACACTCTCATTGGAAAAATAAAAGGGCTCGTCATCTTCATCACAGCAACTGCCCTTGGAATATTCACCATCAATAAAAACATCAGAAGAATTAATCTCATGAGCTGTTTACTAATTCCAACAATCTTATTCTACATTTCCTGATTCAGCCTTGCTGCTTTTCCACCGGCTCAATAACATCAACGCTAAAGCAGCAACAAGAGTAATGAGCAATGCTGACAAATATTGTAAATAAATATCTTTTCCTCCAATACCCAGATAACTAATAAAATTAGTTGCCGATTGCTGAATAGGTTCTCTCCAGCTTAATGCAATAAGAAACGCAAAAGCAGCAGTCACTGCAATAACCGCTTGATTTCTAAATTCATCTCCAAAACGCAATGCAGAACTAACGGTATGTTCATACACCCGTTGATACAGCCGTTTCTCAACTTCCTTTGCAACCTCTTTAGCAACTTCCTCCTCAATCTGTTTACTTAATTTTCTCCCAAGAAGTGATCTCATTTTCTCGCCTAATGTTTTTCCCTCAGCCATTCTAACAATAAGAATTAAGAGTTTATTTACTTAACTCTTAATTCTAAAACCATTTATCAATACTTTCCTGCTTCTCATTATCTTTTCCAAAAATACTTTCAATATATTTTTTTGTTAATGCGAGATCTTGACCAATATAAGCAGGAACATCAAAATTAGCTACTAAATTAAATGCCGGCTCCATATATTTGACAATACTTCCATAACTAATCGTAAAAATAAGTTTAGGATTATGACACTTACTGCACTTGCCATCGAGTGGCACCCGTCGATAAATCTCATTGCACTTACCACATCGAAAACTTTGTTGAGTAAATTTTCGAAGGTTACCTTTTAAGTCTCGCATAAAATGCCGATCAATAATTAAGCGAGCAACGTCGCCCTGATCAACACTGCGAAGTTTACTGCACAAAATCATCTGTGCTTCAACTTTATCTTTCATCGTCGGTAAAGTTTTATACGAACTACAAACTGCCCCCATATTAAAGTCAGTAGTATCATGGGTAAATCCCGTATGCACATACGGATCTTCTCCTCGACCAATCCGTTGCTTAACAAGTTCTATAGATACTTCAGAAGAATGTTTTTTTTGTTCTGCCTTTTCATATAACTCTAAAGGATAACTGTCCACTAGCTCAAAATCCAAAATTTGATCGTCAACTTCACGCGCATAAATCTTCCCATTTAATACAAGTGGTGCATCCTGTGTTCCCCCTCGATGAGAAGGCAAAAATTTTCGAGAAAAATTAAGGAGTACATCTAAAAGCAACATAATCGCAGCTTCATCTCCATCACAATCTCGACGCATTGCTGCATGAAGATAAGGGCTTGCAACAAGCCCTTGAACTTTAGTAAACCCAATAATCCGACAGATAACTCCTGCACAATTATGCGGAGCCATACAAACTCCCAGTAATCCTATCAATTGCTCTCGTTTAGTAATGTTAAAAAACCGTGGCAATCCATAAAATTTTTCTAAAAGATCGTCAATAAATCTAGATATATTAATAAATAAATCGTCCGCTCGTTCATCTCCTGACAAAGTATTACAAGGCAAGAGTACATCATGAGGTTTAAGCTCCAAGATTTGATCATCCCTTACTAATACTTCCCCTTGATAATCATGACTATACCCTAACTGATGCAGTTGAGAAACACTCACTTCTATTTCTTTTGGTTTAAAATGAGTGAGAGGCAATTCAGTCATATCATACCGAATAGTGCCATCTTTATTTACTGCTAAATTATATTTTGCTCGCAATAATCCTTTGACTAAATTCTCAAGATCATGATGTTCACTACTAGTTCCACGCACCCCCTTAATTAATGGGGGGACTTCTACTCGAAGAATACCTAGCTGCTCCCGCGCTTTTTCATAATAATAATTCATATTAATACTTCCTCGTTTAAATCGATTTCCCGTCGTATGAACTGCACATTTACCATCGGGAAGCTCACGATTACAAATACGGCAAAAAAATTTTTTAATCGTTTTTTCACCACAAGATTCACACATCCCATAAATACTTTCGCGCTTGCATGTTTCACAATAATTAAAGGGAAAATCTCCTCGAACCATGCCAACACTGGCCGCTTCATTCACACTGCGTAATCTCCCTCCTTCGTCCCCGACGGGAAAAAGTACATTCGGACTCCCCGTTAATTTTCTTAGTTTTGCTTTTTCTGGTCGACCCATTCTTGTCCCAATAAACTCTCCTGATTTATCTTTAATAACAAAATCACTAAGTTCATTCACAATACCTAAAACAATCCCTCCCTCATTCATTCCTTCTTTAAACAATTCGGGGGCCGTTTTAAATCGATAATCAAATACAATTTCCCCCGTATGATCAGCACTAAATCCTAAATTTACAAGAAGTGCACGTGCCTCATTTTTTTCTAAAATAACATGCTCAACACCGACTAGATGAGCAACTCCAAGTAGCTCTAATGCACGTTTACCAACTAAAAATCGTTCTCGCTCTAAACTCGCGTAAGGAAAAAGTAATTTGCCATCGCTGATTAGTGCATGCGTAAGCCAATCAATAAATCCCAGAAATTGGGTATAACTAATTTCTTTCCAATAAAAAATATATGAAGGATGAAGCGGGATACCAAAAGTTTTTGAAAAATTAATTGCTTCACTTAAAGAAACAGAAAAACAATTATCTACCCTTCCACCTGATTTAGCCAAATCTAAATTCCACCATTCTTCAACATACCCTGGTTTAATTAAAAGTGAATTTCTATTAATAACATCTCCCAAGGGAAACAAAATATCTCCTAAATAAATAATTTCAACAACATTTTCATAAAGTTGTTTAGCCTCTTCATAACTGCTAATTTTTTTAACACTTCCGCTCTTAAGTTTAACAATAGGCCCATCAATACTGTCACACGGACTTACCACGCATCCTTTGGTTGGCTTCTCTATTTTTAATTGAGTGCCAGTCGCAATAAAATCATTAGTGATTCCCATCGTTGCTGGATGAACACTCACTGCAGAAAAACCTGCTGCTCTACTTCTGCCGTATCGAAATCGAAATCCTTTTCCGGGATGACCAAACACAGGACGACCAGCAACTAAATCTTTAATATAGGTGGGGCTGCTATCAGTTTTTCCCATATCTCTTTTTTCATGCAGCTCAACATATTTTTCGAGCCATTCCCAATCCTGAATCTTAAATCCATTTTTTTGTAGTCCTTTTAAAATTCGCAGTCCCTTTTTTGCTTTCTGTGCCATTCCTTCCCCCAAAACCAAACAAAAACCCCCGCGAATAAAATTAGTTTCTACTCTTGGTAAATCTTTATAATTACTCACCTCTCGGCTTTCGGTTGGATCTCCCGTCACTTGAAACGGAAGATTTTTTGCAATAAAATATGCTTCTTCCTCTGTAGGAAGATATTGTAAATTAGTAATTCGCTCATGATAATCATAGAGTTCGGTCACCACTCGTTTACATTCTTCTTCAGTAGGATCATAGCGCGCATACCCAAATTGTTGCCGTAAATAATCAATAAGCATTAACACAACACAACTAGCAGTAGTTCCTGCACTTCTAATTGGCCCTGAAAAAAAAGCTTTTAAATATGTTTCACCAATTCTTGTTTTTCCCGTCTTTATTTGGGTATATCCTTCAATAGGGCTGCTCACCACTCCAAGCGTTGTATAGGCAAATCCTACTCGAATCCCTGCATCAATTGCCTCAAGCTGAGTTTCAAATTTACAATATTTTTCTCGTGCGATTTCTTGAGCTATAGCAAAACTCACCGAATTATCAAGACTCCCATATTGTTTTTCTAAATCAAGAATTCGATTAATTACTTCATCATTATCTAGTTGAGGATATTTAGTTGCAATTAAGCGAACAACTTTTGCAGCCATGCTTAGAGCAAGGGGCACTTCAACTTTGTCAACCGGATCAAGATTTTTAGCGCGCGCAGCCTGTGCAACTTTATAGAGCCTATCAATTCCCTGTTGCAACTCGCTAAAATAATTCTGTGTTTGAAAAGATAATCCTTTTTCTATTTCCATATTAAATTTCTCCTCCTAACTGTTTTTTATCAAAAGAGAAAGTCATCTTTTTTGCAGAGTTTTTCGATAATAAATCATCAAGAATTACTAGTTCTTCATAAATACCTTCAATTAAATCAAAAAAAATTGCCTCTTCAAGTGAGACCCATCGATAATCAATACTCTCATCATTTAGAACAACCTCCCCTCCCTGATAGGGTGCAAACATACTAATAACAAGACAAGGTTCTTCTTTTTTTAAAAAAGCAAGGTTAGTAAGATAAGTTATTTCTCCCACTTTTAGTCCTACTTCTTCAAATATCTCTCGCCGTAAAGCTTTTTCTAAAACCCTATACCAATGTTCAGATGTGTCTTTAGGAATGTCCAGATAATCACTCACCTCAAGTCCTCCTCCGGGAAGCGTCCATTTACCAGGAAAAGCTTTTTTATTAAAACTGCGTTGAGTAATAAGATATTTTCCTTCCTTTACAATAATTCCTGTTATTGCAACAATATGTTTATGATCCATACAAAATTTTATCCTCCGGTTCATCTTCTTGCTCGTCGCTAAAATCAAGAATTTTGAGCGCTCGCGTTTTCAAATTAAGAACCGGAACTTTGCAAGGATCAGGTTCATTTCCAACTTTTTCTTCAAAGGCGGTTATCGATTGCCAACAACTATTTGCAATAATTAAAACATTATTGTACACATCAATATCAGTACGATGTAAATCTCCCGTGGTAATAATATCGGGCACGTGTTCAATCACTAAAGGATCAGCAACGCTGTTGGGAATATAAGTTGTAATTCCATGAGTAGGTCCTAAATGTCTTCTAAGTAATAAATGTTTGATAACTTGTGCAGGATGTGCATGCGCCTTGCCTAACCGCAACTCTTCAATTTCACTAATAACTCCATGCATACTTGCACCATGATATAATAATATCTTAAATCCTTCACTTTCTCCTCCTCCAATTTCAACAAAACTAGGATTACTTACTAAATATAAATTATCAATCTCATGAAGACAAGCACCAAAATCTTCTCCTACCGGTGGTTGTGGTTCTGCAACACGCACTGCGTCGTGCTGTCCTGCACATTGAATAATTGAAATATAAGAAGGAATTTTTTTATAATATGCCGCAAGCAGTTCATACTGTTTTTTTATATCCTTAATAGCAAGCTCCTTTTCCTGCCCTGGATAAACTCCAACACCGTCGATAGTATCCCCCACCACAAATAAATATCTAATCTTTTTGAGCATCTCTTTTTGTTTTGCATCACACCCTACCCCATTAAGCCAATCAATAAATTTAGAAAAATTATTTGCAAGAAATTTATTGCTCCCCACATGAATATCAGAAATAAAGAGCGCATACACTTCTTGTGAAAGCCGCTTTTTTTCTTTTAAAAAACAATCGGGATAAAAAAAATCATTCACAAATAAAAAATTGCTGTCACCACTACACTTAAACCCAATAACATCGTCTAATAATATTTCTTTACTCTTAGCAAATACCTCTTCTTTATTCTGACTAATAAGTAATTTTGCCTTTCCCGTTAAATCTTCAACTTCAAGAATGATATTCCCATTTTTAGTAACTGTCTTGTTACTCACAATACCAATAATAGAAAAATTTCTCCCTCCACTTATTTTGTCTATACTCATAAGCGAATCAAGTTCTGGACGTTCTTGTAAAATTTTTTTCAAACTAAGATAACGATTTCTAAAATGTTTCACAAAATCTTTTACCTCAATCCGCTTGCAAGCACCAATAGAGCTTGAGATAATCTTAACCGATCCTCTTGATTTATTATCCTCAAAACTATTTTTTTGAATATCCTCTATTTTTAGATCATCAATAAACCGTTCCTTTTTTACTTCAACTGAAATATTAACATTAATAAAATATTTATCAACTAACTTTTTTTTCTCGCTGTCAAGTTCAAATAAAATTGGTTTTATTTTCTCGATATTCTCATCAATCAGTTGCCGAGTAATCATTTTTTTTTGTGAAACAACTGCAATCTTATCTAATATCTCGCCGGCAACTTTTCCATCGTCAAGCGCATTAAGAAACTCAAGCACATCTTTGTCTAATAAAAATCCCTTTTCAATAAAAAGTTGTAATATATTATTTGTCATATAATCAGTTAATTATTCAAAACCTATCCTCCATTTTACAAATCACCCGCAAGCAATAATTTGCCCAATTACTCGATATATTTAAAGTATTGTATGATAAATTATAGTTCAGGCATAAACAAAAATTTGTGCTCTTTAAACCATAACATATAATGATACTTTTTTATATCCTTCCCAAATCGCTGTCTTATTTCCTCAAGAATTTCTCTAAATTTTTCATAACTTTCAACTTCCAATTCAAACTCTAGATCATTATCGCTGATTGTTTCATAAGCATACACTATATTTGAATGGTTTCTAAAATAGCCAAGCATCTCATTTTTTACCTCAAAATTTTCTAATTGCATTTCTACTTTATACCAATAAAATCCGATTTTCTCAAGATCAAGCAAAACCTTAAATCTTACAATAATCCCTTTTCTAATCAACTCTTTTATTCTAAAATTGATATTTGTTGGGCTAATTCCTGTTTTGCTTGAAATTTCAACTATATTTATTCGTGCATTATCGGCTAATAATTTTAAAATTTTTAAGTCCTTTTTATCAAACTCAGCTTTTTCTGCAGAACACATTGATTGCTCAATAATATCTTTCCTTTTGTTATCAATAAGATAATTCCGACCATATATCCAGATTTTTATGTAAAAAGAAATATGAAGATGATCTATATATTTTCCAAATCTCTTTAATAGATCTTCCTTGATCTCATAAAACTCATAAACATTCTTAGTCCAACAGGCAAGTCCTAAATCCCTAAAACCTCCAACACTATCAACCCACCAAAACTTGGGATGTTTTTTGTAGTAGTCTATAATTTTGGTCTCTTCATGAGGAGTGTTCTTTTGAAATTTGATAAATAATCTGCAGTTTATGTAACCAAGTTTTGTCATGTCAATAATAGTTTGATAACTTTTAATTATTCCTTTTATTTCCAACTGTTTTATACGATATTGTACAACTTCGCGACTTAACCTAACTTTTTTTCCAATCTGCTGAAAACTTTGTCTACTATCCTTATCTAATTCATATAAAATCTTTTTATCTTTCAAATCTAATTTTTCTTTCATTATCTTACTTTATCTATATATTATATAAATTTTTTGGTTGAATAGTAAAAATTCTATTCAAATATTTTATATAAATACTGATCAGTCGATTGTTATGGTAAATGAAAGAAAAATAATGCAACATCCTTATTGGACAAAAGTTTTAGCTCTGCCTGAGTGTGGAGGAATCAACCAATATATTTCCACTGCAACTACTGCCGACCAAGATACAAAAAGAGATTTTTTACAGCTAGTAACTAATGGATTTTATCCTATATCCTTAACTTCTCCTATTGCCTTTGGTAGAGTTGCGAAATTAAGCACTAATGTTAAAACTAAAAGAATTGCTAATATAATTTATGAAGTTGAATTAGGAAAACATCCGTTAATAAATGGACATCCTTATACTAATATCACTCATTCTGAACAGTTTAGAATGTCTATAGAATCATTAGCAAAAGATAATATTTTTATTCCAGAATCTGAAGCAGAGAATCTTATAAAAAATTTAAAAATAAGAGGATGTAGTCTAATTCAAGCTCTTGCAACCTGTGATGTAATTGAACACATTGCACCAGAAGCTATATCTATTTTTAAGGATTTTTATAGTCAATGGCAGATTGCTACTGGAAGAAAGAGTAGTGATATTGACACAACTTTTTTTGATGAGCATGCACTTTTGGAAGATAACAAAAGTGAAGAGCAACACATAGGAATGGTAGAAAAATTACTAAAACCATATAAAAAGATAGTTGAAAATAGAACTTATAAAAAGAAAAAGCAAACATATCATGAAAGAGTTTTTAAACACTTAGATACTGTTTACAATGAAATTAAAGGATCATTTTTATAACAATAAATCACAAATTCAGCCCTTCAAGAAGTAATAATTTACTTTTTTCTTTAATGCTTTCAGGAATCGCAAGTTTTATTTCACGCATTCGCCCATGTCTTCCTTTACTTATTACTCGCGCATTAATTAATCCTAACATGTCAAGCTCAGCAATAATATCACTTACCCTTCGCTGTGTTAAACAATCAACATTAACTTCCTTGCACAAAGTTTCATAAAAATCAAAAATATCTCCCGTAAAAACACTAGTACTCTTTTCTTTTTCCATCAACTGCATAATAGTATACAAAATAAGTTGAAACTGTTTAGTCCCCGTCTCAATAACATCTAAAATTTTATCCCGTTCAATTTTATCATTAGCTTTATCAATATGTTCAATTCTTATTCGAGTATCAGAGTTTCGCTCGGCGATTTCTCCAGCTACTCGCAACAAATCAAGTGCTCGCCGTGCATCTCCGTGTTCCCGAGCAGCATACGCTGCACATTTAGCAATAACCCCTTCATCAACCACATGTTCTTTAAATGCTCGATCAGCCCGTTTACGTAAAATATCCTGCAGCTGCACTGCATTATAAGGGGGAAAAACAATTTCTTCTTCACTTAAACTACTGCGAACTCGTTGATCAATCATATCTAAAAAACGCAAATCATTACTAATTCCTACTAAAATAATTTGGGTTTTACTTAGTTCGCTGTTTAGTCTAGTAAGATTATACAAAAATTCATCATTAATTTTCTTAACTGCCTGATCAATTTCATCTAAAATTAAAATTAAAAGTTTCTCTTGACTATTTTCTAAAATATCTAAAAATTTTAAATACACCTGATCGGTAGGCAACCCCGTTGCCGGAACAATTCCTCCTAATTTTTTAATGAGTTCAGCCAAAATTCGATATTCGGTATCTGCGACTTTTTTTAGCTTACAATTAATATATTCAATGCGTAAAATTTTATTTTCAGAGCACCGTTTTAGTAGTTCATTAGTAACATGTTGAACACTCAACGTCTTTCCACTTCCCGTTTTCCCGTAAATAAAAAGGTTGCTTGTTCGTTCTCCTAAAAGTGCTGGAGCTAAAATACTTGCAACAGCATCTATTTGTTCATCACGATGAGGAATAGTCTCAGGAGTATAATTTGACTGTAACAACTGTTTATCTTTAAACAAACTGCGTTCACTCACCGAATCAAAAATTTTATCTAACTGAGTCATAACACACCAATTTTGTAAACATTATAAGAAAAATAACTATATAAAGCCGATTATTCACTTAAAAAGAACACCTTAATTTCCTATAGAGAACAAAAGAAAACAAGTAATTAATCCTAAAAAATGAAAAAGTCACACACACCATTATTTCTCATGGAAAATTAAAAAAAGAAACCAATAAAAATTAAAAAACAGCTAATCACCTAAAAAAATTCCCAAAACCACCAAAAATGTCTAAAAATCATCAAAAACTAACTACTACTAAATATATAATATAATAATATATAATATAATATAATAAAGTTTATAAATAAAAATTAAAAAAGAAAAATCATTCATTCACTATTTAAAGATTTCCAAGAGAAACCATAGGGTGGGTTTCTCTATCAATTTATACCATCATTTTCTCTTCATTTTTTCTTATTTACTTATTTAATTATATTTCCCAATAGTTTTACCCTAAAACACTAAAATACATCTAAAATAATCAACAATTTATCATCAGACCACAAATAAATTTATAAAGAAAGCATGTTTCTGATAGCAAAAGATGGAAAAAAAACCACATAAAGAGATATTAGCTAAACCAATTGTTACAAAAGAAGGTAAACGGCTAGGAATTGTTAAAGATATAACTTTTGAAACACGAACAGGAGAACTCATTCATTTAGTATTAAAAGATCCTTCTCCTTATTGCCATAATCTTAATTTGGAAAACTCTAGACAAGGAGAAGTGCTTATTCCTTACAATTCAATTATTGCTATAGGCGATTTTGTAGTTGTTTCTGAAGAAGATTTAATGTAATTCTATAGTGTAACAATATAGTTTTTTGAGTAAAAAATACTATATAAAATATCAACCTTTCCAAAACTTTAAATAAACCCATTACATTTTTCTAAGATGAAAAAAGAAGAGGGGAACTATTTAGAACCGATTATTATTGAAAAAAAAGTTTGGAACCAGCATAATTTATTTATTTCTCTTTTAATAGGGCTAGGAATAATTGTTATTTTTATTTTAGTAATCAATTTAATTTTACTTACATTAACTCAAGTGCTTACTATTTTTTTAGTAATCATTATTATGTATGCAATATTACTCTTCTTTTTGTTAGAACCACACAAAGTTCGCGAAATCAAACAACCAATTCTAAGAGTTATTCCACAACAAGAAAAAATAAAAACAATCTATCAACAAATCCCTTATGAGGTAGAAAAAAGAATTTATGTAACTAACCCACAACCAGTTAAACAATTTAAAAAAACTATAAAAAAATATAAATTTTATGGGTCTGTACAATCAGGAACCTATCATACGGCTTACTGTCGGCTTTCTCGATTAATCAAAAGAAAATATAAAGTAGGTAATGATACACAGGACTATTTTAAAAAAAATCAATATAAACCCTGCAAAATTTGTATTCTAAAAAAGTATAGCGCTCTAAGGTAATAAGAGACAACAATCTTTAAAAACTCCTCTGCATACTAGGCACCATGAGAATAATTGGTTTTAATTTAACAAAAATACTAGGTGAAAAACCAGAAAAATTTAGCGCAGAATTACAGATTAATCAGAATATTGATTTAAAAAATGTAACCAAAGAATCAATTCCAATAACTAAAGAGGAAATGATTAAACTACAGTTTAGTTTGTCGATTAATTATACAAATGATAATGGAAAAGTTGAGTTTGAAGGAAGTATATTAATTTTACCAGAAAATGATGAATTAAAAGAGTTTATGGAACACTGGAAAAAGAAAGCACTCCCTGAAAAAGCAAGAGTCCCTCTCTTTAATTTTATTATGAATAAATGTAATATTAAAGCATTATATCTTGAAGACGAGTTAGGATTGCCTCTCCATGTACCCCTTCCTCGAGTTACATTTAAAAAACCAGAAAATAAATAATCATAATTTTTTTAGATTAAATCGTCTTATCACCAGCTTGCTGCGGTTGGGTTGTTGATTCTAAGTATTTTCTTTAATCTACAAATCAGAAGGATTTGTATCACTTCCTTTAGAGTATTGTTTATCTGAATTTGAAGAGTCAGAATTATATCGAGCCTGGCTAGAAGCTATCTACACACTAAAGTGTGCAGATTTTTGTTTATAATAATATTTATTAAAACTGTACATAAATCACTGAATGCAGTCATGACTTTTCATTAATCTCCTTTAAAATTTCTTTATGAATCCTTCGCATAAATTCAACTCGGTCTTCCATCTTCATAATATCACTATATCCTTGCAGCACTAAATTAAATGCAAAGGGACTGGGAAGTTTTGTTTCAACTTTTCCAAACTGTATTAAACCACTTTCTATTGCTGATAAAACTTTTGTGGCATTGGCAACATCCATTAAGTCTTCCAAAACTTCTCGTCTGGCTTCTCTAAGGATAGGAAAATCTTTACTTATTTTATGAAGCGCACTCATTAAAAAAAATGAATTCATCTGTTGTTTTCCCACACTTTTACTTCTTCCTTTATAATTACGTAAAATCATCAAGCTTCTTGCAGCGCAATGACGAAATCTTCTTTTCAAAATTTCTGTTTTTGCAATTGCTTCTTCAACAATCACTCGCAAATCACGAGATTTTAATATTTTTAAAGCTTCAACAATAGGAAGTTTCTCTCCAGCAAAATAAAACCCATTATCATTAATGCCAGTCTCTATATCTCTCCCCACCTTTTGACCCATTAAATATCCAAGCGCCCGTGACAATACATCATTAACTCTTCGCCCATATAAACTATGAAAAATAACATAATTTTTCTCTCCTTTGTAAAACTCAATAAGAATTTTTTCTGTATGAGGAATGAATGCATACTTATACTGTTCATTAAAATAACTGTAAATACTTTTTGCAACAACTAAATCAATATAACAATAGTCAGCAATAAAATTAATAATAGTTTCTTTTTCTGATTTTTTTTCAAATAATTGGTTAACTTTTTTTCTAAATATTCCAATTTCAAGAGCAGTTTCAAAACTTAAAGGAAGTTGTTCTGAAAACCAACTCGGAATGGTGGGGCTCCGAGTAACTCCCGCCTTAACATATACTTTCATTCCTTTAGTGTAGAGAAATTGATATTTTTTTCCTCCAAGGGCAAAAACATCGCCCACTTTCATTTTTTCTAAAAATCCCTCATCAACTACTCCCACTTTATGGTCTTTCATCTCCCCCCCTGCAATAACAACCGTAGCAAAACTTTCTTCAGGAATAGTTCCAATATTAGTTAAATAAATAACTCGCGCTAATTTTCCTTTTTTACCTACTTGACGGGTTTGCGGATCATACCATATTTTTGCATAAACATTACGATGTTCTAGCGCATATTCTCCGCTAAGATAACTAATGACACTCATGAAATCTTCTTTATTTAATTGCGCATAACAATAACTACGGGTGATGAGTGCATACATTGCATCAATATCCCAAACTTTTTGAATAGCCATACCATAAATCTGCTGACTAAGTACATCAAGACAGTTAGTGGGGATATGAATGTTATCTATTTTATTTTCCATACTTTCTTTTACTAAAATACTGCACTCAACAAGATCATCACGGTCAAGGACTAAAAATCGTCCTTTACTCACCGCATTAATAGTATGCCCTGCTCTTCCAATTCTCTGTAAAACGCGGGCACTACTTTTTGGACTCCCTAGTAAGATAACAAGATCAACACTTCCAATATCTATCCCTAACTCCAAACTAGTACTAGTAACTACTACTTTTAATGTACCTTTCCGTAGCTGGTCTTCAACTTCAAAGCGGTGCTCCTTACTCAAAGATGAATGATGCGCTTCAATATTTTCTATATAATTTTCAGGAAACATCTCTTTAAGATGATTTACCACTCGCTCAGTAGCTGCACGAGTATTAGTAAAGATAAGAGTGGTAGTATGTGCTTGAACCAAAGCATCAATAGTTTGATAAAGAGAAGTGTGTGTTTCTTGATAAGTATCTTCAAAAGAAGCACTTGCAGTATTAATCACTTTGATATCTTTTTTCTTTTCGTGGGCAACCGAGGCAATAAGACAGTCCCGTTCTTTTCCCACAAGAAATCTAGCTATCTCTTCTAAAGGAGCAATAGTAGCACTCAGCCCAATTCTTACTGGAGTTATTTTACTTAAATCTTCAAGGCGTTCAAGACTTAAACTAAGATAGACTCCTCGTTTATTTCCAAGAGAATGTATTTCATCAATAATGATAAACTCTACTCCATAAAATAGTTCAACAAACTTGCTGGTAGTGAGAGTTATTGCTAAGCTCTCAGGAGTGGTAATAAATATATGAGGAGGATGTTTAAGCATCTTTGACTTTTCATAAGCAGTAGTATCTCCTGTTCGAAGCCCCACTCGAATATCTTGGAGTGTAATTCCCCGATCCTGAGCAATCAACGTAATCTCGCGCAAGGGGGTTATTAAATTAACAAGAATATCATTATTAAGTGCCTTAAGCGGGCTAGAATAAATTGCATAGACCTTTTCTTCTAACTCATTTTTTCTTGCCAAAATAACAAGATAATTAATAATACTCAAAAAACTGGTAAGTGTCTTTCCACTCCCAGTATTTGCAGAGAGAAGAATGTTCTTTCTTTCATAAACAGGTAAAACTCCGTAAAGCTGACTATCCGAAAAACCTGAAAATCGAGAAAAAAACCATTCTTTAACTAAAGGATCAAGAATACCAATTATCTCACGTTCATGTCTTAATGGTGCAAGGGCGTAAAGTTTATTCATAATTTTTTTGATTTTTTTTAAAAGATACCTCAAACATATCTAAGGACACCTTTAAAAATATTTCATACTTTATAATTATATGAGAATTAGCCAAGAAAAGAGAGATCGCATAGTTGAACAGATATTATCTTTTTTATATCATTCATTTCCAACCTACCCATTCACAGCTACTATTGCAAGAGAAGTGGCAAGGGATGAAGAATTTATTAAAAAAATTCTTTTTGAGCTTAATAAAAAAGGATTAGTGATAACCATTAAAAAGAATCAGAAAGGAGTTCTGTTTTCAAGAAGAGTAAGATGGAAGTTGACCAATAAAGTGTACGAAATATATCATAAGCGTCAATAAACTCCCTAACTAAATGCTTATATAAATGTGTTTAATTATCAGCATATGGAGACCAAAAAAGAACCATTAAAAGAGGCATTTTTTAATATAAAAAAGGATATAGATTTTTTAAATAGTGAATTACTCGTTATCAGAACAACACTTGAAGACCTAAAAGAATATCTTAAACTTGTTGGAAAAAATCAACTAATGTATGAACAAAAATTAATTTTTCTTAATAAACTGATTCAGACAGACAAACAGACAATTCGACAGATAAATACGACACATTCTGAGACTTCGACAGATAATCCAACAGTTCCACAAGAAATAGGGGGGTTTAAAGACCAAAATTTAGGTGTTTCCACAGGAAATAAAGGGGTTCCAACAGACAGACAGACAATTCGACAGACAGACAATTTGACAGAAAATTTACCAAAAATAAGAGAAAATAACACTAAAAATATGGATATTGAAATACGCGAAGTTTCTGAAATGCTCTCTTCTCTTGGTAACCTAAAAAGAGAAATCAGACTCAAGTTTAAACGACTTACTCCTCAAGAAATGCTAGTTTTTACCACTATTTACCAGTTTGAAGAACAAAAAATAGATGAAATCGACTATAAAATGATATCAGATAAACTAAGCTTAAGTCAAAGTTCTATTCGAGATTATGTGCAAAGGATGGTCAAAAAAGGTATTCCCATACAAAAAATAAAGATAAATAACAAAAAAATAGTTCTTTCAATTTCAAGTGATCTAAAGAACATAGCCTCGTTAGCGACAATAATAAAACTTAAAGAACTTTAATTTATAAAAAGATCCGTGATAATTAAGTTCGGTATAACGATTTTAAATAATTTTTTGATTACCATTAAATTTAATTTTTTCAAGTTTATATGATTTAAAGCCCTAAAAAGGTTATATTTTATTATTTCAAGTCTTAAAATCAAAACTCTCCATTTCTTCTATTTTTATTTGAGATAATTCTCACCTTTTATCTTTTTTTGATCACTTTTTCTCATTTATCTCACTCTTTTTAGTTTTCTCTCAATTATTTTTATATATTTAACTCTCACTTTTCGTAATTTTGACATGTTTTTTCTAAATTTTTATTAATTTTTACCCCGTTTTCCACTTCCTTCTCTCACTTTTCTTGTTTTTAGTAATATTTCCTTAGACTTTTCAGGAATATAGATTCTTTTCTTATTATTATCACTTATCACTTCTTCAATCAAACCTTCACTTTTCTGTTTTATGCTATTTACTTGTCCTCGTATAGTTGATTTTCTTTTACCAAGCATTGATGCAAGGTCTTCATAACTAAGTTTCATATCTGAATTTAAGAGTATAAAAATAATTGCTCTTTCATTAGCAGTTAATCTATTTAAAAAAGATGTTTGAACAGTTGTTTCAACACTGTCTAAAACAGTATCAACAGATGTTTGTTTATTAAACACTGTTTGAGAATGTTTAAATGGCTGTTTATTTCCTAATATTTCAAGCATATTTTTTATATTTTCAATCTCATCTTTTATATTCGACAAATCATTCTGAACATCAAAAAACTCTTGATTTTTCTGCTTATTTATGGTGTCAAGGTGTTTAATCCAAGTAGTTATACTGTTTATATCTGTTTTAACTTTATTAAAACCTGTTTGAACAGCATGTTTTAATTCATTAAATTCATTTTTTTCAACTTTTTTACTAAAGAATCCAAACATAACTTATTCAACTTTTTTCAATATTTAAATCTTTCTAAAAAACAAAGAGATACCCTAGTTAGATAGAACATTTATCATTAAAAAATAAAGTTATTTAATTAATAAATAGTTAAAAAACCAATAAAAATTATAAAAAACACTGTTCAAACATGCTAAAAATTGAACTAAAATGTCTAATTTAATCAGAAAAACGCTACAAACAATCAAATTTTCCAACAAAAAGATTTCATAACGGTTGATATTAGATTTGTTGGAAAATTAATTAACAATTACACTACAGTAAAAACAAAAAAACAATTAATAAAATGATCAAAAATAGATTAATTTATTAATTAATGTTATACTAATAAAATTTGTATAAAAATTAAAGTTTGTATATTTTGGGTTTTGAAAGCAGAATTTTTGTAAAAACTTTTAAATCCTTTCAAAAAGTCTTATTATCAAAAATATATATTTAAATACCTAGCTTAAAACAGCAACCTTTATTAATATCCCTCTCTTTTACGAAGTAAATTATAAATACAAATAAAAAAGGAGGGTATAATGGCAAAGAAAGTAATGAAAATGGGTGCTACATGTTCTGAATGTAATGTTTGCAGTTGTTGTAACTGGCTATTTCCAATAGTTATTCTTTTGCTCACCTTGGTTCCAGGATGGTACGGAACTAATTGGGTAAAATGGGTATTGGTTGCAGTTGCAGTACTGCTTGTTGCAAAGAAGTGGTGTCCCTGTAAAAAACACTAATTCAAATTTTTATTTTTATTATCAATTGTTCTAAGCATCGCTAAAAAGTTTTAACAGTGGTTAAACAACTCAAATATTTATATAATTGACCCTCTTAAAATAATTATCTAGTTCTAAATCAATTTAATTTCTAATGAAAATTTATCATTGGGACAAAAAACAAGAATGATCCAATCCTATTAGATTTAGCAATTTGGAGAAGAGCCATTTAATCTAATAAAAACAAAAGAAATTCCAACCCAACCAAGATATTTAGGAGGGCTTAAATCGAGTAGAGATAAATTTTCAAAAAGGAGTGTGGTATTTAATAGAACTTCCTCAAGATGCATACTTCAAAAAAGTTCATGGAATAGAAAGCGTTCTATTTCATGTGAAGTAGTTTATGGAACAATAATCCTTAAATATATAAGGATGGTGGTTTAAATATGAATCAAATTATTTTGTGGTCTGCACAATTGGATATTCCTCATTTTACTGCACTTTATCTTGCTGATAGTCATCTGTGTGCAACTGCAACATTTAAACCAGTTAAGCTAGAAAACAATTTTTCACACGTCAGCGTAGCTCATTCTTATGTTTCAATGGTTGTAGGAGAGAGCCCCACTACTCATTATCAAGATCTTATTATTCCACTTCATCCTCTTGATGAAACAAAAAATACAATATCTAAAAGAACTTATTCTGCAGCAATGAGTTACTTAGGGAAGTTTATTGCTTCACAAAGAGACTCAGGAAGATCTATTGAAGATCTAGTTGACCTTACCCATTATAACCCTACTCTAAATTTTGGAAAACTTTTGACACTTGGAGAATATCTTACAACACCATAATCCCAATAATTCTCTCTTTTTAGTTCTCACACACATAAAATACGCACAATGTATCTTGTGCGAACTATGGTAAAATCTATGAATACTGGAATTTCCGGTACTTATCTTCATTAATATAAGGTTCATGTGAAGGACCATGATATTTGCCTCTTTGTTTAGAAAGTTCTATATCTCTTTTTAACTTGTCTTGATCAAATCGAGAATCTGTATCTGCAATTCTTCCTTCATAGTGTTGAGTAAATGGATCCCCACTTTCAACAAATATTTTTACCATATGTTTATATATTTTATCAGATGTTCCAATTTTTTGGAAATTACGACAAAAAGTTTTAAGTAATGGTTATGCATACCACAAACACTCAGATATTTTGAGTAGATTTTAGAACTCCGGACGAGTCTGTTTACATGTAGTGTTAATTCTATCTATTTCTTCATTGTAATACCTAAATTATTTAAGCAGCAACTTTCTAGCATATATAAAAACTTTTAACATAAGCAAAGTAGTGTTAATAAGTAAATATTTTTCTAAAAGTAGTGCCTAAAGAAATAAATTTATATACTCCATAGTTCCTGTAATTTTATGAAGTCATTTACTAACCATACAAAATCACGAGAAAATATCCTTATCCATTTTCCGGATGAAGACGAAGAATTATAGTTCTACTTATTTTTTAGTCGTTTCAGATTTCTAGCAAGAATTGCCCGTTGCTCAATCGCTCGAGTAACCTTGATTCGTCGCTTCCCCGTTTTGGTTGGATTATTAATCGTCTCTCCAGCATGAGTCTTGATAATCATAGTAAGCAAAATCATTGGTATTTTTTTATCTGGAGCAATTTCTAATGATTTATGTAAACTACCTTGTCGAGAAATTGCTTTTTGAATCCACTTTTTTACCATACTAGACAAAGTTAAATAAGCCTTTAAATTATTCTAAAAATTATGCAATACTTCCGTCAGGTAATTTTACAGAATAGGTATGTCTTCCTCTATGTTTCTTCATAAGTTCAATCTGTTTATCATAATCTTCTCGAACTCGTTTTCTAAGGTAAGACCCAGATAAAGAAACACAGCAGTTGTCCAATATCATCCCCTGAAGTCCTGTTCGTTCTCTTTTAACATCCATTTCCCACCAAGAAAGAATGGCCGCACCCTCGGGAGGATAATCTGTGGTAGTATTAATATAGCGTCCCCGTTTTCCTACACGAATACTAAACTCTTCATCAAATTCAGATCCTAACAGCATTGTCTTTAAATAAAAAAAATAATTAATAAACTTGATTATTCCCAAAAATATTTCATTTAAACTCTTTCACCCATTCCCCATACCCCTCTTTTTTTAAATCTTCTTTAGGAATAAAACGCAATGCTGCAGAGTTCATACAATAACGCAACCCTCCTTTATCTTTTGGTCCATCATTAAACACATGCCCCAGATGACTGTCTGCCTGTTTGCTTCTAACTTCTGTCCGTTTCGTAAACAAAGAATTATCTTCTTTCTCAACAATATTTTTTGAAACTAATGGACGTGTGAAAGATGGCCAACCAGTTCCTGATTCATATTTATCATTCGAACTAAACAACACTTCACCACTAACAATATCGACGTAAACCCCCTCTTTTTTATTGTTCCAGTATGCATTATCAAATGCTCGTTCAGTCCCCTCTTTTTGGGTTACCTTATATTGTAACGGTGTAAGTTTCTTTTTGAGATCAGCATCGCTAGGCTTTCTAAATTTTTCAACAGTTGTTTGAACAGGTGTTTTAGTAACCACAACCCCTTTTGTATCACATGTCCACAAGTTGCAAACAAACGCATCTCTCCCACTCGCCTTTCGATAAAACTTATACTGCAAAGGATTTTTCTTATAATAGTCTTGATGATATTCTTCTGCCGGATAAAATGAGGTAAAAGGAAGTATTGCAGTGACAATTGGCTGATCAAAAGTTTTACTCTCCTCTAATTTTTTCTTTGAAGCGAGTGCAGCCTTTTTTTGTGCTGCATCGTGATAAAAAATAGCAGTAGTATATTGTTGTCCTCGATCAACAAATTGCCCTTCGCTATCAGTGGGATCAATATGCTTCCAGAAAATATCTAGAAGTGTTTCATAGTTAATTTTTTTTGGATCATAATAAACTTGGATACCCTCTCGATGTCCTGTTTGTCCGCTGCTTACTTGTTCATAATTTGGACTAGTTTCATTTCCTCCAGTATATCCACTTATGACTGCAACAACTCCTTCATGCTTTTCAAAATCACTTTCACTGCACCAAAAACACCCCCCACAAAATGTTGCCCGTGAATAATTATCTAAATTAATTTTTTCATTACCCTCTTTAGAAACATGCTTCCCATTTCGTGATAAAAATATACCAATCAAAACAACAAGGCCAACAACTAATAAACTATTAAAAATACTTCTCATAAAAACATAAGATTTAAATGCTATTTATGCTTTTCTAATTACAAGAAAGATGGTGAAAAAAAAGAATCAAAAACATCAAACAAGAGAAATTTCTCAAAATACTAAAAGAGCCTGGAAACATATTTTCTTTATCATACTTTTATTAGGAGCAGTTATTGTTGGATTTCAAACAAGTTTATATGCAATGGCACTAGGGATCATCATCGGATTTCTCATTGGGTATCTAGAAAATTAAACACCTTCCCACTTACATCCTCTTTTTGCAAGCCGAGCTTCTTTTTCCGCAGCCAATATTTCTTCTTTATATTTTCTATCTTCATAAAATCGTGCAATAGCAAGTCCTTCACGAGCCATCTGCAAATTAACATTGATTTCTCTTCCTTCATTCTCCACAAAAATATAACGTAAAAGACGCTTATATTGATCTTTGTCTTGCACATCTTTTTCCATTGTCACCTCTTTATTTAACACCAGTTCCTCAATCCGTTTTTTTGCTTCATTAAAACATGGATATCCGCGCTCATCAGTATCAATTCCTAATAATCGAATACTCTCCCCATTGATAACTACAGTATCTCCATCAATAACTTTACCCACAAAACCAGTTTCTAAAGAGACGATACTACTCCCAGTCAAACTAACTTCATCATTTATTAGTGTATAGAATAATCCTATCAAAGAAAACAAAAAAAGAACAAGTAATAAAAAAAGACGCCTCATCTCAGAAAAAAAGAAGTTATCTTTAATTATCTTTTGGTATGAACAAATAGAAAAAATTTTAAATATAATTTTTTAATCCCAAAAAATCCACTATCTTTAGATGGTGGATAGTTTAGCGTAGATTTTTTGGGAATCTCAAAACCCAAAACAAACTCCACACTAAAGTGCGGAGTATAAAAACCCCTCAGGGTTTTGTGATTTTAAGAGAGAAAAGAATCAACCCTCAACCAAATTTGATTTTCTTCAAAATTATCTATCAACGTTTATTTAAGAGCTTACTCAAAATTTTTTATGGAGATTCTCCCCGTATTTTTTCAATAATTTTTTGAAAACTAGAATGATAATCGCCTACCCGAATCGGTGCACTCGTGAGGGGGCGGTTATGTGCAATAGCATTTCGTATCGGCTCCATTTCTTGAAGTTTACTGCACCATTCCTTGGTATCAAAATAACTCGCAAAAATATTTTTATTTGATTCAATAATCACCCGATAATCATAAAAGTCAGCAAATAACAATAAATCAACTTCTTTTTCTTCGTCAAGTCCTTCTTCTCGTCGGGAAGCACACTTTGCTCGAACTTTTTGAGGCACACCTTCTCGCCACCATCCAGTTCCATGATTTATTTCAAGTAAGTTACGAATAATTTCCCGCACATTATTTTCAAACAAATAAAGCGAATCTCTACGAGAAACTTCATGAAAATTTCCTTGCGGACTTGAACTTTTTGCAAGACACTTAGTAAGATATTCTTTCACCGAAGAATTATCAGGAATTTTATTTTTGAGAGTCTCTTTAAAGTAAGGTTCTGCCTCCTTAATTCTCCCCATTTTGTATAATAATTCTCCAAGCATAATTTTTGGCGCCCACAAATGCGGACCAAGTTCAATAGATTTTTTAAATAACCCCTCAATAAAATCAAAATTTTCAATATCTTTTAATCGTTTGTTCATAATCTCTTTACCAAGATAGTAATAACTCATTGGGTCTTGAGGATTTTTCTTAATTTGATCTTTTAGATATTCTTCGGTGTTCATAGGCCTCTTTTAGAATTAACAAAAAGAATCATATAACTTTTTAATTATTATGTTAATTTAGCGGATGGATCAAAAAGTTATATAAAGAAGTTCGCACAATTATTTATATGAAATACAAAATTCCTTGGTTGCCTCTTTCTGCACTTATTTTTTACCTCTGGGTTGTTGTGCTTTGGAAAATGCATCTTATTCTTGCGCCAAGCGAAATTTTAACGTTTTTAGAAAATCTCTACACAGACTATGGACTTATCGGCCTCTCTATCGCTACTTTTTTAGAAGGAATAGTATATCTAGGACTTTATTTTCCCGGCTCATTTGTCATCATACTTGCAGTTATTCTCTCAGATGGAACTTTTTTTTCTTTACTTGCAATAAGTATGACCGTTGCAGTAACGCTCATGCTTACTTCCCTTATAAATTACTGGCTCGGCAGGCATGTGAGATTTAAAAAACAAGAAAAAATATATAGTAACCTAAAGAAAAACTCAAAAAAAGGATTACTACCCTCATGCTTGCATCCAAATTTATTAGCATTTTATTTTTTTAATGGAGGAATAGAAAGAAAATCACCGTACCAAATTTTACTTGTCCCCCTTATTATGATCCCCATCGGACTATTGTATGCATATGTAATATATTTTTTACGATTTATTCTTCAAGAACATATAGAAAAACCCTACATCATGCTTGTACTTATTGGTATCTGGTTTTTGATACTTTTCTTCATTGAAAATAAACAGAAACTACATCAGTAATGGAAACACAAGAATTCATCAAAAAACTTGAAACAGAAATGAAAATTCTAAAATTATCCCCTTACACACTAAGGAACTATCTTGATTTTAATCAGCGATTGCTCGATTATACAAAAAAATCACCACAAACAATCACTGACTACGAAGTTAAATCGTTTATGGTTGAAAAAATGTATAATAAATCCTCTTCATCAAATATTCTTTTTTTGGCAGCAATACGATTTGCATATACTACCATTTTGCACAAAGATCCAACCCAAAATATCAAAAGACCAAAAAATCAAAAAAGACTTCCAGTAGTACTTTCAAGACAGGAAGTGCAAAGATTATTTAACGCAACAATAACAAAAAAAAGTAGATTAATCATTGAACTACTTTATTCTTCAGGGCTACGAGTTTCAGAAATCGTTAAATTAAAAAAAACTGATCTTAACATTGATGAAAACACTGGTTGGGTTCGAGAAGGAAAGGGTCAAAAGGATAGAATGTTTATTATCTCACAAAAACTCGCTAAAAGACTTGCTACTTATGCAACAAAAAATAAAAACTGGAATTTTCTTTTTGCTAAAGAAAAATCACTAACCCCTCGAAATATTCAAAAGATAGTGCAAAAAGCAACACAAAAAGCGCAGATCACCAAATCAATTCATCCCCACACACTGCGACATTCTTTTGCGACACATCTACTTGATTCAGGAGTAGACATTAGAAAGATACAATTTCTGCTCGGACATGCGTCTATTGCCACTACCCAAGTTTACACCCACATAAGTCAAGAACAAATAAAATCAATTAAAAATCCCCTTGATAATCTTTAATTCAAATAAATTTTATCTATATTCTAATCGAGCTTTTGTTTTGGGATTAATAAAAGATCTATCAAGTATCAAACTACTTCCAACACCAATAAAAATTATTCCCACAAAAATATAAAGCAGAACACAAGGTTGCAACACAGTAAGTGTGCAAGCGCTGCACAAAAAACCGCAAAACCATCGACTTCCTATAATTTCTAATAGTCCAAATAAAACGAAAATTAGACCAATATATTGAGCGATCATTTTTTAATAAGCTTCAAATTCCTCTTTAATTTCTTTTGCAATTTCTCTTTTTTATGATCACTCATAACAACAAGTGCATACCCGGCCACAATAAATAAAATACCTACAAAAAGGGTCAGAAGCGAACAAGAATTTTCCACAAGATAACTACACTGTCTTTCACAAAGATAGCTGCAAATCAATTTGTCTCCTACTGTCCAGACAATACCAAATCCCTTTAACCCAAAACCAACAATAAGTCGAAGCGTATGCAGGCTCACCATCTTTACAGGTAACTATCTTTTTTTATATTTAAATCTTTATAAAAAGGATAGAAATCTATTTAACCAGTTTTATCTGGGATATAGAAAGATGGTAATTTATTCTCATTCCCGCTTGACTACCTTTGAACAATGTCCCCTAAAGTACAAATTTAGATATTTGGATAAACTACAACCAGATTATGAAAACTCAATCGAAGCTTTTTTAGGTCAAAAGATTCATAGTACCCTAGAATGGATATATAGTCATGCCAAGGAACGTTCATTTGAACTTGATGAAGTGATCAAATATTATATCAATTCCTGGATGCAGGATTTTACTAGCCAAATAAAAGTAATCAATGAAGAATACACTACACAACACTATTTCAATAAAGGGATACGATTCCTCATTGATTATTTCCTAAAACATAGCCCGTTCAAAGATAACACTATAGAAACAGAAAAAAAAATTCTTTTCACTCTTGATGTGCAAAAAGAATATAAGATCATCGGATACATAGACCGCTTAGTGCATAATAAAGTGAATAATACATTTGAAATTCACGATTACAAAACAGGAGCTACAAAATCGCAGAAAGAACTTGATCGCGATCGGCAGCTTGCTATTTATTCATTAGCTTTGCAAGAATATTTCAAGGAGGTCAATGAAGTTTTTTTGGTCTGGCATTTTCTTGATACAAATCAAGAGAAAAGATCAAAAAGAACACCCGAAGAACTAAAAAAACTAAGAAACGAAATTATACAGCTCATTAATAAAATAGAGTCAACAAAAGAATTTAACCCACAACCAAGTGCATTGTGTAAATGGTGCGAATTTAGATCGTATTGCCCAACGATAAATAATAATATTAACAGCGAGGTGCAGATTCGATAATATGTGGTCACTTTATCAGAAAGAAAATAAACTAGAACCACTCGTTTTTTCTAACGGAAAAACACAAGCAGATATAGTAGCAGAAACATTACAAGCAGTCAACGAAGGTTACAAAATAATTTTTATCAAAGGAATGTGTGGAACCGGAAAGTCGGCAATCGCACTCAATATCGCAAGACAACTAGGAAAAACTGCAATAGTCGTCCCCATAAAATCCCTACAAGAACAATATCTTAACGATTACACTCAAAAATTACATATTCTTAATAAGGAAGAAAATAATAAGCTAAAAATAAGTGTAATCCTTGGAAGAAATAATTTTAAATGTAGGTTTATAGAAGAGGAGGCAATACTCGAGTCGTCTTATCATGAGAAAAACGCACGACTTTCAGATATCTTCCAAAAACAAAAAGAAACAGATAATTCTTGCGACAATCAGCTGCTGCCTTGTAAAATAGAAATAAAAGAAAAAAACATAACTCAAATAAAAAATTATCTTAATAAAAATCCGCTTGTAAAGATACGAGATTTTAATTCGTTGCATAACGTCAAAAGAATGGCAATAGCTCCTGTTTGTGAATATTACTCCCCCATCCTTCCGCAAGAAATGGGCATACATTTCAAAAATGCCACAGAAATACCTTATCAAGGTCTTGATAATCAAAGATTTATTATTCATCAAAGAAAAAAAGGTTGCCCCTTCTACGATCAATATCTTTCATACACACAAGCAGATGTACTTATTTTCAACAGTCTTAAGTATAAATTAGAAACAATAATGAATCGCAAACCACAAACAGAAGTTGAAATTATCGATGAGTGCGATGAATTTTTAGACAGCTTTGCAAATATAGAAAAAATTAGCCTAAACAAATTAGCCTATTCACTTAATCTAGTTTTTGCAAAAGACAAGGATACAGAAAATATAATTAAGTCATTACTCTCTATTATAGAATCAATAAAAGAATTATCTTCCCAGAAAAATGCCGAGGAGATAACAAGAGTATCAGATACCCCTGTAGAAGAATTAATAATCACCACTATAGCCCATATAGATTTTCTTAATGATATTGAAACTGAAGAATCAAATTATTTATTTCATCTCACTCAAGTAGCCAAAATGTTTTATGAATTAAAAGATGAGACATTTTTTACCATCGAAAAAAAAGATAATGACTTCACGCTGAATTTAGTCACGGTAAACCTCAAGAAACGATTTCAGGAATTACTAGATAAAAATAAAATAATTATTCTTATGTCAGGAACAATTCATACACCTTCTGTTCTAAAAAATTTGTATGGGCTCCAAAATTTTAAAATTATAGAGGCTGAAACAAACGCTCAAGGAGCGCTTATTAAATGCAGGCATGGCTATGAAATCGATTGTAAATATACAAATTTTGCGTCAGCTAAAATATCTCGAGAAACCTATCTGAAAGCATTTCAAAAAACAGTTGAGGCCGCAAAAAGACCTACCCTTGTCCATATCACCAGTTTTTCTGATCTTCCCACCGATTTTGAAAAAGATTCATACGGACTGACACTTCCTTCGCAAACTCAGCTGCATGAAGAACAAAAAAACGAAGAAACAAAAAAAAGAATTGCTGATTTTAAAAATAAGAAAACCCTAGTGCTGTTCACTACTAAATGCAATCGAGGAGTTGATTTCCCAGGTGATATGTGCAACAGCATTATCATCTCAAGATTTCCCTACCCAAACATTTCCTCTATTTTCTGGAAAATTCTCAAAAAAACAAATCCACAAGAATTCATGAATTTTTATATGGACAAAGCAAAAAGAGAAATACTCCAAAGAGTTTATCGAGGGCTGCGATCAAAATCAGACAAGGTTTATTTACTTTCTCCAGACAAGAGAGTGCTCGACTTTGATTTTACCTAATTATTCATCGTCAGATTCAAAAAATTGAGTAAGAGAAAATAAACCTCGCAAAACAAATTCTATAATAAAAATAAATACAAGAAAAATAGCTATCTCTTCTAACAATCCGGGAACCGTTGATATTTTAGTTAATACCGCGTTTACTTCAAAAAAAGTATCATTTAGTGCAAAAGCAATAAGCATAGTTAAGGGTAAAATTTTTGCTAGTTCCTCTGCCAGTTTTTCATTAACGTATGCTGTCAGCCGAGTAGACGCAATAATCGCCGCAGATGCAAGAAGGATTTGTTGAGTGTCAAGCGATTCAGAAAGCACTAAAAGAAATATCGAAAATATCGCAAACCAAAAAACAACCAAAAAAGGCAGTATGACTAAATATTCCAATATGTAAAGTAGAAACGCAAAAAACTTTTCAAGCCCTGGATGATTTGAATAGTTGTACTGTTTAAGATTAAGTTGTATAATATCTCTGCTCGCCAGAAAAAGATAAAACTTCCAAACAAATAATGCATACAGAAAAATAAACAGCGTATAAACAACTAAACTCACAAACAATCGCTGATCAGCAGGGACTGTATTTATAACACTCTCTAAATAATAAACAATCTTCTCAAGCGCCATCTTTGATTGATAAATGAGAAACAATTAATAAAGTTTCTGATTATTTTAGAAACAAAGAAATTTAGAGAGAGCAAAGTATATAAACTATTTTTCTCTAAGAAAGGCATGAAAAAGAGGAGATCAGCTAATAAGGCTGCAAAAAATTATAGTTCTAAAATTAAAAAAATAGATGTGATATTAATTTTTGCGATAGTGGTTATAGCTGCATTTGTTTTTCTTTCATTTTTTAGAATAACAACTTCTCAAGAGTCAGGTTTACCTTCATTTATGCCAGCAATTCCTTTTGTAACTCCTCCAAGTATGGCTCCTCCAACCGCTACTATGCCTACTACTGGCCCTATTATTCCAGGATTTTGTACTGCTGATAGCGATTGCATTTCCACTTCACCTTTCTGTGTAAATAATGTATGTGTTAGATGTAGACTGGATAACGACTGTCCAAACAAGGCTGTTTGTGTTGGAAGCACTTGTAGTCCTGTTGAATGTACAGCGGATACAGATTGTCCGCCCACAACAAGATTCCCTGATATAGATGTTTCTAATCGGTTAATATGTGCTGATGTTCATGTTTGTGTAGAATGTTTGTCAGATAGTGATTGCACATTTGATCCTGCAAAACCATTTTGTGCGGGAAAGGGATATACTTTTTGTGCAGAATGTTTGTCAGATAGTGATTGCACATTTGATCCTGCAAAACCATTTTGTGATTATACTGACCGTTATAAATGTAAAGTCGGATATCAATTGCCCTAATCCAGAAGACATTTGTTATAATCGTAATTGTATTCCTAAAACTTGCAATTTGGATTATGAATGTAGAGCAGGATCTACGTGTGACGAATCAATTAACACTTGTGTTCCTTAATTAAAAATTTTTTAAATTTTTAAAAAATTAGGATTTATTTATCTAAAGCTCTTTTGTCGCTTACTTCTCGCCTTACTATCTCCAGGCTTGTTCGCTTCTTTTCGTCGAGTATCTGCAATTAAAAGATTTTTATCATAGGTTAAAAATGCTCGTTTTAGTTCCTCTGATTCAGTAAACTTTACCAAAGCTCGTGCAATAGCAAGTCTGCTTGCTTCAATACGACTTTCCCCGCCACCCCCCTGAACAATAACCACAATATCAAACGCAAAATTTCCTAAAATTTTTTTAGTAATCGCAATTGGTTCTTGAACACTCAAACGCTTAAACAAATCAAGACGTTCAATAGGAATATTGTTAATACTTACTAAGCCTTTACCTTTATGTATGGTGGCTTTAGCTATTGCAGTCTTTCGTTTTCCGCTGATAGTTATTTGTTCTGATTGTTTCATTATATTTTCTGTGACAACTCGCCGACAGGTATTGATTTAATTTTCTTTGCAGTAGTTATACTAACTGTTTCATGTCCTTTAGCAAGTTGAGGAACTCCATTATAACATTTTATTCGAGCAAATGCTGCTTTTCCTTGCCCCCATCGATGATTAGGAAGCATCCCTCGAATACCCCATTTAAGTATTTTATACGGAATCATTGAGTAACGAGGACCTTTACGTGAATGCCCTCCTTTTTTTCGAATTGCCATATATTTACCGACGATATCATGTTTGTTTCCGGTTATAACTGCTTTTTCAGAGTTAATCACAATCACTTCGTTACCTGCTAAAGCTTTCTTTGCAGCAAGACTACAAACTCTACCAAATACTGCCCCATTTGCGTCGATAATTATCGGTTTCATAAAAGAGTAACCCCTGTAAGTTTTTTATCTTTTTGCAGCATTTCTTTAATGGTCATGCTCACACATCCAGCTTTTTTTAAACTATCTGCTGCCTGTTTTGAAAACCCAAATGCTCCAATAGTTACCTTTCGATTAATTACTCCACTCCCCAAAACTTTTCCCACCACAATAATTTTTTCGTCAGTAAGTCTATCAAGTTCATCCAGATTAATTGCAAGATAATTACTGCGAGGACTTGAAAGTTTTTTAGCTAAAGAAAGATGTCCCAACTGTTTTGCAAGATTGATAGTAGCAACTACTTCAACATTTCGTTTTTGTTTTGTTCGCTTTGATAATTGAGTTTTGCTTATCATATTCTAAATTGTTAACAGAAGTATGTACTCCTGCTCAACGCGTATAACTCGCAGTACGTTGGCTAGCATATAACCATTTATAAATCTTTTGAAATAATGCGGGGAAGAGGATTTGAACCCCTGTAGGCACTAAGCCACACGGACCTCATCCGTGCCCGTTTGACCGCTCCGGCATCCCCGCATTTGTACACCATCATCCAAATCGGGGAAACAAAATTTTTAATTTTGTGCATCCCCGCATACGATGGTAATAAATAATGTAATTATAAAGCTAACTACACATTATTAATCCTAAAAAAATCTACTATCTTTAGATGGTGGATAGTTTAGCGTAGATTTTTTGGGTTTTGTGATTAATACAAAAAATTATAAAACAATTTTATTTTACTGCTTTTTCAACTGCTTCCAAATTATCTTGCAGTGCATCAATTGCTTTAGTAAACACATCTCGCACGTCAATTTGCCCCCAACTTTCCAAGGTGAACAATAATTCATTAATTTCTTTAACTCCCTTTACTTTTTTAAGATGACTTTCACTTAGTCCTCTATTCTTTAGATCTTCTTCATCGATGAACACTTTTCCTTGTTCATCTACTCGTACAAAGTCAAGGATGTCCTCATCAACATTATGTCGATAATATGCAAGTCCGGGAGAATATTTTACATGATCAATTCCTTTACCAAGTCGAGCCTCACACACAATTTCAATTTCTTGTTCTTTATCAAGAATAACAATAGGAAGTGCCAACGCAATACCGGTGCTCGGTTTCATATCAGTTGCACACACAACCTTAGGACCTTTTTCTTTAAGGCTAAACTTTATTTCTTTATTACCTTTTGTTTCAATCGGAATTAATCCGATACGATGCGCCAAAATTTCATCGTACAGCGACGAATCATTTTTACTAATCTCCACTTCATCAACTGCCAATACGGGAATTTCAAGCACACTTCGTCGTATAGCATTTGCAACACTAACATCCATATCAGTAAGAAACGTTAACTGCTGTTTTGCTTTATCGTAGTTTTGTAGTTTTATCATAGTAGTTTATCAGTTTGTTAGTTTTTAAATCTTATACTCTTCGTCCTCTTCTACCATATGGTTTTTTTGGACCTCCTCGGGGGACACGGGTTGTTTCCATGATACTTATAATTTTAAATCCTGCACGAGTAAGTGATTTAATCGCTGCATGGGTCCCTGGACCAGGATTATTCTGGCCGGTCTGTGCTCGCACCCGTACATAAAAGCCAGTAATACCATTATCTTCAGCTTCTTCAGCAATTTTTTGCGCAATAAACATTGCAATTGTTGGATTTGCTTTTAATCTATCTTGTTTAGTAGATTGTCCTCCAGAAAACTTTGCCAGACTTTTTCCCGACATATCAGTAAGATTCATAATGGTGTTGTTAAACGTTGTGTAAATATTAAGTATTCCAATGCGCTCTTCTTTTTTCTTTTTAGCTTCCCTCATATCAATCGATTCTTGGGATTCTTCTCCAGTAATATGTTTTTTTTCTTGTTCTACCATTATACTTTTGCAGTCAAATCCTCCATTACAGTCTCCATTTCATTTTCTACAGGTGACTCTTCCATCGATTCTTTAATCTCTTCGATTTTTGATTTTTTTGTAGATTTATTTTTGAGTACTAAATGAGTAGTTATCAAAGTCTCTTCTTCTAATGCAACATGGTAAGAAGGAATATTAACTACTTGATCGCCAATCGCAACATGTTTATGAACAATAAGTTGTCTTGCCTGTTTTGGAGTGTTTGCAAATCCACGACTATGCACCAGCGTCTGCAATCTTCGTTTGAGTAAATTTTCCTTGCTTAAGGCAAGCGCATCAGCAATAGTTTCAACTTTAAAACCTTTCTTTGCAAGTCGTGCAATAAATTCATTTTTCTCTTGAGCAGTTGCAGTAATCAAAGATTTAGCCTGATTTCTAATTCTTCCAATAGCAGCTTCAGCTTTCCAAATCTCTCGCTTATTTTTTAATCCGTATATATCTTTTAATATATTTTCCTCATCAATTCTCACTTTATCATACAATTTTCTTGGACGTGAATATCGTTTTTTTTGTCGTTTCATTTTATTTCTTCTTCTTTACCCCCGCAGCTTTTTGTTTTCCTTTTGCTCTAAAATGACTACGCGTTCTTTGCCCTCGAGTCGGTTGACCAAGCGCATGACGAAGTCCTCGATATGAACGTATTTTTTTTAATCGTCGAATATCAAATTCTTTTTTAATATCAAGTTCATTAGTAATCAAATGACGTGTTTTGCCTGTTTCAAAATCTTTTCTTCGATTCATCAAATAATCAGGAAGTGTTGGGTTGAGTAAAAATTGAGTGATCTTAGTAACTTGTGCTTCAGTTAACTCACTCACACGAGTCATTGGATCTAACTGCAGAATTTTACAAGTCGCATTACTAATTGTCCAGGAAACTCCTTTGATGTAAGTTAACCCTGCAAGCAATCGTTTATTTCCCGGAATATCAGTCTGCAAAATTCTCACAATTGAAGCGAGTTCTTTCTTTTCTGGTTTAAACTTTTGTTCTTTTTGTTCCATCATACACTTGTAACCCAAGGGGTTTTTAAAGGTTGCTAATACACGACTATTTCAAGAATAAAAGATATCGCTCTTTACCGGCAATCTCTTCAAAGAGCCGTTTTTCTACAGCCCTTTGCGGATCCGGCAAATTTGCAACTCTTTCCTTCAAATCACGTAAGGACTCGAATGGCTTCTTATTTCTTTCATTCAAGAGAGCCTCAGTATGTTTCTTCCCAAATCCAGGGAGCAATTCAAACTGATGCAGCCGTGTATTTATTGCTTGAGCAGTATTAAAAAAATCAACAAATCGTTTTGTATCTTGCGAAACTAATTTATTGATAAACTCTTCTAGTTCTTTTCGTGCAGTTTCAGTAAGCTTATTTTCAGAAAGTCTTCCTTGTATATAATAAACTTTATCACGTTTTCCTTCTCCAATGTACACCTCTTCTCTCACCTCAAGTTTTATTCCTCGACGAGGAATTAACTCTAACAACGTTAAGAATTTAGTACCAATAGCCTGGGCTACGGCCATCATTCTTCTGTCCAACGGATATCCATAGGGTAAATAATCTAGTACAAACGCTTTTTCTTCCTTTTCCATGTTCAGTATTATTTTGAGTCTTTAACAAGCTCGATGATTTTATGTGCTTCATTTTCGCTTAAACTAACATCAACAAATATTTTAGCAAGATCACTTGCATCTTCAGGAAGTAAATCAATAACCTTAACAATATGTTCCCGTTTTACTTTTAGTGAATCCATTTTTTCCAAGGTCTCCTTAATCTTTTTTGCTTGTTCTGGTTTTGCTTTACAAAACTTTTTAAGAAAAGCATCTATTTCCTGTTTTTTTTCACTTTCATCAATACCTTCAAGTATTTGGGCAACTTCATTCATTGACAAAGGGGTTCTATCAAATATCATCGCACTTTCTTTAAATGGACGGGGTGAATAATATATTCTTTTTCCATATTAAAATCATTTACTTTAACAACATATGAACTTCCTCGTTTGTTAATCACAACTCCAGTTCTCCCCTGAATCCGATGAGGAAACTTAGGATCCTGGCTTAACTCACGAAGAATAGAAACTTTCTCTCCAGCATCAAATGCTTGAAAGTAAACACTAAATGGAACTTTTCCCCGATCTCGTTTGCTCTTTCGTTTAATCATATTACTAAAACCGTTTACAATTGAGAGAAAGTACATGTTTTTAAAGGTTTCTTAAAAGAGTTTTACAAATTTTAAATGATATATTCATACCACACTAAATAAATCAAAATCGTCCAGATGATCTTAGAAGGTAATATCAACAAAAATTCTAAAATTTTCCCTGATCTAAATCTCCACGTCTGCTTGCTTCAGTCATATTCTGTACAATAGTGCGAAACATCTTATCCCCAAAAACTCCTCTTCCACATCGATCACAAAAATCAATGACACTTGCTTCATCAAGGCTAGCCTTACAATAAATGCATCGTTTCATCCTCTTCTCCTTTACTTTTAATTGCGAGCTAGGTTTATAAATATTTATTTAGTCTCATGCACCTTTCTTGCACGCGCTCGTCGCTTAAGCCAGCGATAAACAAAAAATAAAACTATAATTAATACAATACCAATCCCATAAGTAACCATATTATTTTGCTGGGTAAGTCCTAGTTCAACAGCACGACTTTGAGTATATGAGCGAACAGTCACTATTTTTTCTTCAGTATACAGATTATTAAGATTATCACGATATGAAATACGCACCGCAAGTACCCCGTTATCAGGAGCATTTTTTGCAACGTACAAAGAGACGTCTATGGAATCAAAATCATCACTATCAACATCGCCAATATAATAAGTAGAAGGACTAAGAATAGTAAAAAACTCAGTATTAGTAATATCTACTTCTAAAAATTTTGCGTCGCTCAGTCCTTTATTAGTAACTCGAATTACAATTTCATTATTTTGTCCTTTCAAATACCATCCGTCAACCGAAACACTAACTACTGGTTGAGCAACCACAACAATACTAATCAAAGAGTTTTTTGTTTTGGTAGTGTCATCAGCAAGATCACGATAACTAATCGCAACGGGAATTTTATAGACCCCTGATTGTGCATCACTAAGTGCAATGATCTCAAAACTTGCTTCTTTAGTTTTATCTTCTCGAATCTCATCAATGCTATATTCGCTAGAAGAATCAAACGGAGCAAAAGGAGTATTAGTAAAATCTAAACTCACACTTACTCCCTCGACATCGGCACTACCATCGTTTTCTAACGCAATAATTACTCGACTCGTCTCTCCAGGAGTTAGTTCATGAGTCACACTTACCGAATTAATAACAAGCGCGTTTGCCAAAGGAGTAATAAAAAAGATACAAAATAGCAAAATAAACTTAAGAGGAATGCGCATAGTTATCCGTTCAAAAAGCACTATTTAAGGTTTATTATACCCTGCTAGCGATGATGAAAATGTTTATGGCGTTGTTTTTTCTTATATCTTCTATATAAGAAGTATCCTACTCCCAAAATAAATATAATACTTAAAACAACATACAAGAAAACATTACTTGCAACACCCATCTCCTGCGCAGATCGCATTTGGAGAACCAAATTTTCTTGCGTCTCATACGCTTTATTTAAACTATCTTTATATTCTATTTTAATGGGCAAAATAATTTCTCGCTTACTACTTTTTACATTAATTCTAAAATTTGCCGTATCAAAATCATCGCTATCAAGATCTCCAATATATTTTACCGATTCATCAATAATATCATAATCTGGGCTTTCCTCAAGTTCAATGCTTAAAAATTGAATATCTGATAGTCCTTTATTTACTAGTTTCACTCCAATTTCTCCAAGTGAATTCCCTCGATAAATCTCGCTGTTTTGCAGCTGCATAAAAAGAGCAGGGGTACTTCGTATAATAATTCCTAACGTGTAATTATCTTTTTGATTATCTCCCACATTAATAAGTGAAGTACCAAAATGAGTTATATAGTCAATATCTAAACTTCCTTCATACAATCCTTCTTTTGCAGCAGGAGAAGCAATAATACGAAAGCTTATGTTCTTAGATTCTCCCGGATCTATTCGAGAGATTTTAATTTTATCAACATCTTTATAAAAACTAACAACCGAAGGCAAACCTAATTTGACCTGCATATTATCAATAAATAAATTTCCACCATTCTCAATCTCAATAGCAATGAGCCCTTCCTCTCCTGGAACTAAATTCTCAGGAACCATTGCAACATTTTTAACCCGAATAGCATGTCCTGCGTCAAGAGTATTTTTATCTTCAATGTATAATGCACTAACAACTCCCACTAAAAAAATTACAAAAACAATACTAAAAATTTGTTTCATCATCACCTCAATCTATATTATCTTTTCCGCTTTAAAAACTTTATTCATAACGCAAGGTGTCAACAGGCTTAAGAGCGCTTGCCTGCCAGGAAGGTAAAAATCCTGAAAGCACTCCTACCCCAACTCCAAAAGCAAGTGAGATGATAATTAACCAGACATTTAAAGAAGCCCGCAGCAGATCAGCTCCTACATAGACTTGTATTGCATATTCAATACTTTTTGCAATGCCAATTCCCACAAGCACTCCAAATACTCCTCCGACAAGTCCCAAGATTCCCGCTTCGATCACAAAAATCCAAAGAATATCTTTATTTTGCGCTCCAATCGCTTTCATCGTTCCAATTTCTTTTTTTCGTTCAAGCACCGACGTATACATAGTGTTTGCAATTCCAATTCCTCCAACAACTGCAGAAATCAAACCAACAATTAATAAAAATCCAGTAATCCCATTAAGCACCGCACTAAACGTGCTCAAAATTTCTTCAGGAGTAGAAATATCAAAATCTTGTGTTTTCTCACTAACATCTCGTGCTTTGCGAAGTTTTCGCTCAGTTTCTTGTGCAACAAGTGTAATATTCTCTCCCGATTTGACCTGAGCCATAATAAAATCTACTCGATCCCCAGAATTAAACAGCTCTTTGAAATCTTGGATACTAATATAGATTTGTTGATCATCACTTGGATTTCCCACCGCTTCAAGTACTCCAGCAACTTCAAATGCAACTCCATTAAGTAAAATTTCATCCCCAGCCTCAACAGACTTGTCAAATAAATTTCTATGACGATAATTATAACCAACTAATGCTTTTTTCTTATCTCCTTTTTTTAACATTCTTCCATCATCAGGTTCAAGTCCAAAAGTTTCAAAAACTAAATCAAATTTTTGTTTATCCTCAATAGGAATCCCCATGGTGAGATAATAGCGCTCATCATCATCGTATTCTATCTTAGTATTCCCGATAACAAAGTATGCAACTTCTTGCACACCACTCATTGATTCAACAGTTTCTACGTCATCTTGGGTAAGGCGAACTGCATTTCCACTTGCTCCTGGTGGTCCAGCTTGCCCCTTTGCCTGCACAAAAAATTTATCTCCTCCTAATTGCTCAAATTGTTCATTAACATATTCTCGTAGTCCCAGCGACAAACTCATCAAAACAAAAATAGTTACAATTCCTAAAAATATACCTAAGATGGTAAGAAAACTTCTGGTTTTACGAATTTTTAAATTTCTTGTTGCAAGAGTAAAATAATCTCTGATCATATTACCCTCGCAGTGCATCAACCGGTTTTAATTTACTTGCTTGATAACTGGGAATTCCTCCAAACACGATTCCTAAAATTCCAGAAAAAAATAAAACGCCGGTAAGTAAAGGAGCAGAAAGCTCGACGGTAATTAGTTGGGTTTCAAAATAAGCATTTGCAAAACTACTGAGTCCTATTGCAAGACCGGCTCCAATCACTACTCCAATAAATCCTCCAATAAATCCTAAAAGTCCAGACTCAATTAAAAAAATAGTAAGAATATCTTTATTTTGCGCTCCAATTGCTTTCATCGTTCCAATTTCTTTTTTTCGTTCAAGCACCGACGTATACATCGTGTTTGCAATCCCAATTCCTCCAACAACCAGCGAGATTAATGCAATGCCTACTACAATGGCGTTGACAACTAAAAGCGTTTGATTAACTACAGAAACAGACTGCAAAGGAGTTTCAACAGAAAAATCTTCCTCTCCAATTTTTAAATTTCGATCTTTACGTAGTGCAGCTGAAATTCGTCCAGCAATCACACTAATATCTTCACGACTGTCAATCTGTGCAACAAGTAGATCAATTTCATCATCAATAGTAAGTAATCTTTTCATATCATCATCCATCATTAAAATAACATCATTAATCTGAAATGAACTTCCTCGCTTTAAAATTCCAACAACTTCAAAATCTTTTCCGCCAATAGAAAGTTTATTTCTTACAACAATTTCTTTATCAAAAACTTCTCCTTTCGCAATGTTAGGTCCAATGATTACTTTGCCGCTGTCTCCACGCTTGAGCAATCGCCCTTTTTCAGCTTTTAAAGAAAGGGAATCATAAATAATATCCATCTTTTCATTTTCTTGTGCAATATCTGCAATATAATTAAAACTTGCAATCCCATTATATTCTACTTTAACAACTCTAACTAATCGGGGAACGACTACTGCAACTCCACGTACTCGCTCAATAACTTCCATGTCATGACCGTTAAGTTTTGTTACGACTGTACTTCCCGGAGGACCAAATCCTGTTTCAGAATTTTGAATAGTTAGTTTGTCGACTGAAAGTGTAGAAAATTGTCCCGTTATTGCAGTTTGTAATCCTTGTCCTAAGCTCACCAGCGAAACAACTGCTGCAATACCAATAAAGATGCCAATCATCGTTAACCAGCTTCGTAACTTTCTTCGTTTGATGTTATTGACAGAAAGTAAAAACAAATCTTGTATCATGTCCATAAATTGAAACCACACTTTTTAAAGTGTGGCGTTTCTTGTTTGTGGTTTAATTTTGGGTCATCCTAAAAACGATGCACCACCACGCCTTTTAAGGTGTGGTCTGATTGGCAAATGTTTTTTTGATTCAGAACAAAAAACTGCACACTTTAGTATGCAATTTGTTTCAGGCGAGAAAAAAGTTTTTTCTCTGACTCTCCAAATCCTAACAAACCACACCCTTTAGGGTGTGGTACAAATCCGAAGGATTTGGTGACAATAAAAGTCTAAATTATTTTTTTCCATTTACAATTTTTCCATCTTTGAGTTTATAAATCTTGTCGGCGTGCTTTGCCATTTCATTATCATGCGTAACAAGAATAATTGTTTTTCCTTCTTTACTTAATTTGTTAAACATTTCTATAACTTCCTCTCCTCGTTTGCTATCAAGATTTCCGGTTGGTTCATCTGCGAGAATTACTTCAGGATCATTTGCTAACGCGCGTGATATCGCAACGCGTTGTCGCTCTCCTCCAGATAATTCGCTAGGAAGATGATCAAGTCGATGGCCAAGTCCAATTTTTTCAAGTAACGCAGTTGCACGAATCTTTCGTTCACGAAGCGGTACACCTTGAAACACCATCGGGAGCATAACATTTTCTGAAGCAGTCAGCGTTGGGACAAGATTAAATGTTTGAAATACAAATCCAATTTTTCTTCCTCTAATCTGTGCCAATTCAGATTCATGTAAATGCGCAATATTTATTTTGTCAAGATAAATACTTCCTTTTGAAGGAATATCAAGCGCCCCCACCATATTCATCGTCGTTGATTTTCCGCTTCCGCTCGGACCAACAATCGCCACAAAATCTCCTTTATTAATAGTAATATCGACTCCATCAACCGCTTTGATTAATTCACTTCCCAGTTGATAATATTTTGCAACATCCTTAAGCGTAATAATTTCTTCTTTGGGCATACTTTTTCTAGTTATCTTTCTTTTATAAGGTTACTCGTGTGAAAAGAAAATTCTAAACCTATCGATAGATTTATTAAGGAATTTTAACATAATTTTTTATGAAACAGAAAACACTCAAGGTATGGTACTGGGTTATAACAATTCTCTTCGCAGCATTTATGGCGTTTTCAGGAGTGATGGGGTTAATTGGTTCAGAACAAGGAAACGCAGTACTTATTGATTTAGGATATCCACTGTATCTTAATATCATCATAGGTATTGCTAAAGTTCTTGGTGCAATTGTATTAGTACAACCAAAATTCCCCACACTCAAAGAATGGGCCTATGCAGGATTTGCTATTGATATCATCGGAGCTTCAGCTTCTTTTGGCTTAAACGGTAGTGGTATCGGACCAACACTATCTCCGCTTATATTTTTAGCAGTAATGTTCCTATCTTATTTCTTGTGGAAGAAGGCATATCCTACTAAACTAATTAGTAAGTAAAGTAGACAATCTAAAACTTTTTAAGAGCTAAAGTTTCTTTAGCTGGATGAAAAAAATATTATTTTTGTATAATGGTGGGACCATTGGACAAATTCAAGAAAAAAGAGGAAATGACATAATACTAGTTCCTCCAAAAGATTCTACGGTTTTTAGGGAAGCATGCGAACCAATCTTAGCAAAACTAAAAGTGGATCTAGAATTAGATATTGTTTTCGAATTTGTAACTGCAAAAGACAGCACCAATATGACTCCCAATGATTGGGAGAGATTAATTTTTAGAATTAAAAAAGCACAAGACGAAGAAGGATACGACGGTGTTGCAATTGTGCATGGTACCGATACCCTTGCTTATACTGCAACGGCACTTTCACTGGCATTACACGGAAAAACTCCACAGGTTTCAGGGTTACGTATTCCCATCTGTATCACAGGTGCTCAAAATCCAATTTATGAACCGGGAGGAGACGGAAAATTTAATCTTGAAAATCTTTTTAGAGTGATAAATAAAGCGATCCAGCAAGGAGTCGCAGATGTATTAGTAAACTTTTGGGACAAAGTATTATTAGGATCTCGGGTACTTAAAGTAAGCGAAAAAAATTTTGACGCATTTGATTCTCCAGCATTTCCTCCCGTAGGAGTTATTGATTCAAGAGGAATACGATTACAAGCAGGCCTGTTAAGAAAAAGAGTCGATGCACAAGAAAAAATGAATATTGCACCAAAATTTGGACGCGGAGTTATTAGTTTTGAATTAACCCCTGGAATAGATCCCAACATATTATTAGGTTTTGTTACCCAAGGAGGTATTTCAGCGCTCATTCTTAAATCACTGGGAGAAGGAAATATTTGTAACGAAGGGCAATATAATCTCTTGCCAACAATAAGACAAGCCTCAAAAGAATATATGACTCCCATATTTATCACGACAAAATTTGTAGGAGGAACTACAGGAGAAGCACATTATGAAACTGGATACGAAGCAATTCAAGCAGGAGCTATACCTTGTTTTGATCATACCGACGTAGCCGTTGATGTAAAGGTGCGTTGGCTTATTGGAAACGGACTTTGTTCAACCATAGATGAATACAAAAAAGCAATGACCACAAATTACGCAGGAGAAGTCAGTCCTCGAAATAATTAATAGCAACTGTTTTATACTTTCTTTGCCAGAAGTTTTCTATGAATCAAACAAAAAAAAATTCAAAACAACTAATCCAACAAAAAATCACTGCTCTTTTTGCAAGCAACCCCTCTCCGCAAGAAATTAAAAAAATAAAAAAACTAGCAATGTCAAAAAACATACAACTAACCTCTTACAAAAAAAAGTTCTGCAAAAATTGTTTTACTTTTTTTACCTCGACTAACCATCAAGTAAGAATCAAAAAACCTTATAAGATGATTATTTGCAACCACTGTGGCTATCACAGTAAATATAAAATATACCAAAACCTTGAAGGTGTTTCAAACTCTACTAAAGTGTAGAGTTTGACGGGTTTTGAGATTCCCAAAAAATCAACGCTAAACTATTCACCATCTAAAAATAGTTGATTTTTTTAGGACTAAGCAATACGATACACTGCAGTTACTTGCGCAGAAATTGTTTGCTCTGAAGGCGCAATATCACTTGCTGCTTTTAACACCACACTATCGCTAGCTCCTTCAGCTCTATATGCTATCCAAGGATTATAATCAAAACTAGAGTCCGACACCGAAACAAGTTTACCGACGTTCTTATCTAAACCAGAAGCAAGTGCTTCTGCTTTAAGGCGTGCATCTTGCGCAGCAAGTCCGATAGCTTCTGCTTTTGCGTCGTTGTGAGCTTGCGGACTTAATTCAAAACCAATATAATTTACATGCGCCCCACTGTTAATTCCTGCATCAACAACTCCGCCGATCTTAGTAATATCTTCCGTAGAAAATTTTACAATAACTGAGTGTGTCACCATAAATCCCCGTGAAACTCCTGTTTCATAATCTTTGTCTTCATATAAATTAAAATTAGTAGTCTGTATATCTTTATCGCTAAATCCTAAATCAAGTAATGATTTTTTAAGTTGTGCAACAATTTCTGCATTTTTATCCCGTGCTATCTGCGAACTTTTATCTTTTGTTTCAACAGTAAAATAGACACTCACCATATCAGGAGTAATATCAAGTGACGATTGCCCCATGACCCGTATAGTATCATTTCCAGAAACTGTCGAGAAAAAATTAATACCAAGAAGTGCGAGAACAATTATTCCAATAACTACAATCAAGGTTATTTTCACTGAATTATTTTGTGTGCTCATCTATATTTAATAAATATCCTCTTTAAAAATGTATAGTTTCAACAGAGCCGATGGTTAAGGCTCTGTTGAAAATCTCTTAAGGCGCAAGCCTTAAATTGAAGGCTGTTGCCTTCAGATACGCTTCAACTTTGATTGACTCAATTCCCTTAGCAAGTGTGTAGCCTCCATACTTTCTTTTTACTGCT
>Ga0209542_10002240_pt1 | contig 43721 bp, 45 predicted proteins | sample RifCSPhighO2_01_FD_184028 | JGI IMG/M metagenome (GOLD analysis project Ga0209542, IMG submission 184028) | Soil microbial communities from Rifle, Colorado - Rifle CSP2_plank highO2_0.1 (SPAdes) (version 2) | ecosystem: Environmental > Terrestrial > Deep subsurface > Rock core/Sediment ...
AAAAATCATAGCTTTAAAAGTTCTTTAATTTTTCCTACAATATCCTCCAGCGACACATCGCTTTTTATAAAATAATACGACGGTTGGTCTTTGACCACATGACTCAAAATTTCATCGTCCGCATCAAGATTGCTAAGAATGATTACAGGCACTGATTTTCCCCAGTCATTGAGTTTTCTCAACTCCTCAAGCATCTTGAGTCCATCGAGCTTAGGCATAAGAATATCAAGAAGTATTATATTTGGCATTTTTGCTTTGGCAATAAACAGACCTTCCTGACCATTTTTGGCCGTATAGACCATGAGTCCAATATCAGACAATTTTTCCTTTAGAACATTTAACAGCGACTCATCATCCTCTGTGACCAAAACTGCTTTAAGTGGTTCCATAGGTTTTTTTAAAAGCAAATAACTTCTAATTTATTATATTCACGTAATTATAAAAAAAGCAAATATAATGACTCATTATGCGAAAACTCATAAGACAGACAGCTTTGTTTTTTTATGTAGATAGACTAAAATGATCACATATGCCAAAACTTCGCGTCGGCTGGTTTACGTTCACATGTTGTGAAGATTCGACGATCCTTTTTACCGAACTTCTCAATACCCACTGGGATACGTGGAAAGAAAAACTTGAGTTTGTGAATGCACGCGTACTTAAAACAAATCGTGAGCTTAAAAATCTTGATATCTCATTTGTTGAAGGCTCAATCTCTTCAGATGAACAAGCAAAAAAGCTCAAAGAAATCCGTGATAATTCAAAAATCCTGGTTGCGATTGGAGCGTGTGCTGTGAACGCGATGCCATCGGGATGGCGAAATACTTTTGATGAGGCGACCAAAAAAGAAATCCAGTTTATTGTTGAACGATTTTCCCATCTTCCGCGCGTTGAGCCATTATCGAAATATGTGAAAGTAGATGAGTCGATTCCGGGTTGCCCCATGGATGAAAAGAAGTTTTTAGAACTGATGGAAAAATATGTATCCCTATAAATTCGAAGTACGAAACTCGAAATCCGAAACAAATTCAAATTTTCAAAATCATAAATGAAAGAAACAAGAAATCATAAATATGATTTAGAAGAAAGGACGCTGATTTTTGCAAGAAACATTCGTGATTTTATCAAAATAATTCCAAGAACTGTGACTAATATTGAAGATTCAATACAGCTCACAAGGTCGTCTGGTTCAGTAGGCGCAAACTATATCGAAGCAAATGAGCATTGAGCAAAAAGGATTTTTTGATGAGAATTAAAATTTGTAGAAAAGAGTCAAAAGAAAGTCGATTTTGGTTAGAATTAATTGATATAAGTAATAAAGAAGAATTAGAAAATGTCAGGAGTGAATTAATTCAAGAAGCGGTTGAGCTTATGAAAATATTCGGTTCGATAGTAAGGAAAGCTGAATAGTTTTGAAAATTTTAAATTTTAAATTTAATACATTATTTCGAATTTCGATATTCGAATTTCGGATTTAATTAAAGTATGCATCAGGGAAATTTTGACCTAACACTTGATCAGATTACAAAAATCGAAGGACATGCTTCGCTGCGCCTCAAAGTGCAGGATGGCAATATACTCGAATGCAAATTCAGCATTCCGGAATATAAACGGTTTTACACACAGGCAGTGCGCAAAAAACCGATCACTGCAATTCCTCAGATGGTCGCACGTATTTGCGGAACCTGCAGTAACGCACATTTATTATGTTCTATAAAAGCGATAGAAGCTTCACAAGGCATCATACCTTCAGAACAAACAAAAATCTTACGACGTATACTCATGAACGGTCTCATGATCCGCGACCACGGGTTGCATCTTTATGTTTTTGCCCTCCCCGACATTTATAAGCGCGATTCGTTGCTTGATTTTGATGAAAAAATTCCCGAAGAACATGAACTCCTGCATGATGCTTTTGCGGTCAAGGAAGCGGGAAATCAGCTTGCCATCTGGGCCGGTGGCCGAAGTGTGCATGCTCCAAACCCGACAATCGGAGGATTTATCAAACTTCCGCTTTTGTCGGAAAAAGATAAGTTGGTTTCACAGTTAAAATCCATAAGACCGCGCGTTTTAAAACTGATTTCAATTTTTCAAAAATGTGATTTTACTCTTGAGGAAGATGTATCGTTTTCCGCGCTACAAAGTACGGATTTTGATTTTTTGGATGGGAGTATATTGACGGCAAATGGCGAGCGCATCATCGATTCTGCATATGCCGATCATCTTGAACACATTGTCATCCCCTATTCTCAGGCGTCAGGCTACAAATTCGAAGGTAAAACCTATATTGTCGGAGCGCTGGCGCGTGTCAATTTATCAAAGAAGTATTTGAATCCGGCTACACTTGAAGATGCTGCCGAAGCACTGAAATTATTTCCCTCAAAAAATATTTATCACAACAATCTGGCTCAAGCTATCGAGATATTACATTGTATAGATGACTCAATAGCAATTCTTGAAAAATTACATATTCAAGATGAAAAACCGATTCGTTATACCGTAAAACCCGGCATCGGTGTTGGTGTGGTCGAAGCGCCCCGAGGAACGCTTTATCACAGGTATGAAGTTGATGGCACGGGTATTGTCACTAATGGTAGGATCATTGTTCCGACAGGTCAGAATCAGATTGCGATCGAACAGTCACTTTTCCATTTTGCGAAAGATCATTTAGACATGCCACAAGATAAGTTGTCACTTGAGTTTGAAAAGATTGTTCGCGCTTATGACCCGTGTATGTCCTGCGCTTCGCATTTTTTGAAGGTAAAGATAATCAAGAAAAAGAAAGTTTTATGACAACCTATAGTGTATAATAAAGCTATGTTTGAAGCACGTCATTCCGGACGAAATAATCATCTTCTCCCTAAAGCACTGGTGCGGCCTTTATCAGCTCTGGCATTTCTGGCAGTATTGTCTGGTGTCTCAGGTAAAATCTCATCTGTTGAGGCACAAGCTTCACAAGTTACTGAACAAACAATGATCGTGCCTCTTTATGTAGATCCCAATCTCGGTAACGGCAAGGAAACATGGAAGAAAACATGCTCGATACTTCATGGCGGTTCGGTTGTAGCCGATCCATTTAATGGTCCTGGTCCGGAGTTTAATCAAAATTATGACGATGTCATCAGATACTGTTTAGATCACGGTGTTGGGGTTTTGGGAAATGTAAACACCAATTATGGCATAACTGATTTGAACTCAATAATGACCGATATTGATCATTGGTTGGCATGGTATCCGGAGTTGTCCGGCATTTTCGTAAATCAGATGGGTACTGACCCCTCAACAAAAGATTATTATCAAGCAATACATGATCGTGTCAAAACGTCTGACGGCAGACGAGTAGTTGGCGATCCAGGTACGGCAAGTGAAGAATCAGGATGGCATAAACAAGTAGCAGATATAGTGATAATATACGAGGGAGAAGGAGCAGGATTTGACACGACACCTTCTTGGACAAAGACTACAGACACAGACAGATTAGGAGTATTGTTATACGGCGTGCCAACAGGAGCGGAAATGCAAGATCTGGTTGATAAATCAAGAACAGAAAATATTGGTAGTATTTATGTTACACAGGGTACCCAAGGAAACCAATGGAACGGAATTCCCGATTATTTTAAAGAGGAGAGACTCGCTGTTATGGGACCTTTGACTTTACATCTTCCTCAAGTTTCAAGATGATATCCTTCACTGCATCAGTTTTGAGATGTACCGGAACGCCGATAATTTTGAAAGTGGTGATCTTCCTCAACTTTTTCATCAGTTTTAAATCCATATAAAGATCATAATCGTGAACAGTAAGCGATTGTGTTGGTTCAATTTTTTCAAGCGAAGTGAAGACTATTACATCATCAATCCCTTCGACTGTATCAATTATTATCAAGTTCTTATCGCCTTCCCACCAGTTGCCGGTGGGGTCGGCATGGACGAAGTTAATTTTTGGAAATTTAGTTTTAAGATAAGGTAGAAATTTGACCGCCTGACTATCTTCGGGAACTACTGGGTTACCAAAAACGTAAACAATCATAAAGTTTTATTGGCAAGTTGTATGGCTTTTTCGGTGTAATGCTTCAAATTACGTACTTGTCTGTCGGTGAGAATATCACAAAACGTGTTCCAGTGGAAACTTACATTTGATTTCTGATTACTGATTTCCGATTTCCGAATTAAAGGATTATAAATTTTTTTTAAAACCGGCTTTCCAAGTGTCAGTTTGCCTTTTTTTAAAACCAGTGGTTGCGTTTCAATCATTATTTCATTTCTCATTTCTAATTTATCATTTCTAATTTTTTTAACCTTCCCCCACCCGATTCGGCAGGCATTCATAGTTTCTAGGGTGTGTTCTACATTCTGATGACCGGTGCGAGTGAAAACATTTAACACATGAAAAGTATGATGAGGGATGGCACCGTCATCGATTTTTCCTACTAAATACGAAAAGTCATTCTTAGAAATTTTTTTTCTTAGATTTAAAGCCCCCGAAAAATGTTCATAAAGCTTTTTTCCGGAAATTTTTTTTAACAGTTCATTTCCGATCCAGTATGCTTCAACAACCCGCGGGTCCAAAGGGTCGCGGATATTGTTTTCATAAGCAATGAGCGATAAATACGGATACAAAGTATGAAATCCGGTCAAAATATTTTTCAGCCCTTTATCATCAACTTGTTCTTCTTGATAACCCAGAAGATCATTGGTTTTATCAAACGGGCCACAATATTTCAGCTCGTTTGGCGGAAAAGCGTATGCGGCGCAGGTCAATAAGCCGGAGATCACTACTCGTAACTCATAACTTGTAACTCGTAACTTTTTCATCTATTTTGTCTCGAATTGACAGATAAATAATTAGGGTAGTTCCACCGATTAAAAGTATATTGCTTGTTAAATCAATCAGTGGAAATTCACGAGTTACAAATATTGCCGAAAGCGAGCTTGTGATTAGTGTTGAAAGTGTGAGGATCACAGTGACAAGAGATGCCGGTGCGTAAGAAAGAGCTTTATACCATGTCAAAACATAAGCAGTAAGTAAAATCCCACCTATTAATACCGATATCAGTTGTGCTTGCGACAAACCTGTGATAGCGATACTTTTTCCCTGAAATAACACAATAGCAAAAAGGATCGTAGATCCAACGGTCATCCGAGCCCAGGCCAAAAGTTCAGACGGCACATTGGCCAGAGTGCGTTTGGCGATCACGTTTTCTATTGCCCATAACATCGTCGCTCCCAAAATCATAAGTTCCCCGGCTCCGAGAGAAAATCTGTTAATTTTAGCAATAAAAATGGCGCTTGTGATGATGAGAACATAGCCGATTATATGTAAGAATCCAAATCTCTCTTTTAAGAAAAAATATGCGAGAATTGCGACCCAAATAAACAGAGTTTTATGAATGATTGCGCCGGTTGCCGCGCTGGTCATTGTAAGTCCCGTAAAAAATAAAGCAAACGGTATACCGCCGCCTATTAGTCCGATCAAAATTAATCGTAAGACGTCACTGCGATTTAATTTCAATAAAGACTGAATGTATGATTTATTCAAAATCATGAAGCTTAAAATGACGGCCACAAATAAGTTTTTTAGAGTAGTAAAAACCAGAGGGTCAAGTTTGGTCACAAAGATTTTTGAAGTAAATATCGAAAAACCCGAAATAATTGCCGTAATTAGTGCTAGATATATTCCTTTTTTCATATATTATCTATTTGTTTAATAAACAATCGGGCTTTCTTGGCTTTTTCACTATCAAGTACTTCAACCGCCATATCGCCATAAGTACTAAGATAATCGCCTTTTCTCGGTTCCAGACTTCCTATTTTCACAGTTGTCCCGTCTTCCATGACGGCAATATTTTTCTTGACGGCTTTGATTTTTTTGGGAATTTGAAAACACATTTATTATGTTTTCATTCTACCACAAGCGATCGGTATTCCTTGACCATAGCCAGTGTCTGTATCGAGGTTGCGATAATGAATGCAAAAAGTATCGCAACCGGCGGACCAAACATTCCTTGACGAGGTATTAAATAATAGGAGCCGATTGAAATTATCAAAAAAAATAAGAAATTTGACCAAAGAATATAACCCGGTTTTTTGACAGAGTATAAAAGAAAAAGCATCGGCACACTTCCGACCGCATTTAATATAAACGGTAGAGCGAGGGCTTTGGTTGCCCGTTCGGTTTCGGCAAAATTACCGGTAAACACGAGTTCAAACACAAATTTCGGGGTTAAATAAAGCAGAATAAAAATTACGCTCGGAATAAGCAAATATTTAAAGGCTCTTTTCATTTCCGATCTTGCATCTTTCTTTGTTTTTACTGTAGCAAAGCGCGGAGAAAGTACTTGGGTGATACTGACAATTGAGGCTATTACAGTGAGGATGATTTTTTGCGCAAGGCCGTAGTAACCGACTTGAGCACCAAGGGCAAAATATGACAGCAAGAAAAGATCCATTCTAAGTCCCAAGTTGTAAAATTGTGAAGCTAAAAAATACGTCAAAGTATAGCCGAACCTGAACTCTTTCTTGTCAATTGTTGAGTGATACACCGTGATAATATGTCGTTTACTTGTCAAAATGAGTAATATGAAAAACACCACCGGCCCGACAATGCCAAAAACAAAAATTACTTCTCCAACAGAAAGCGCGCCAAAGTAGGCCATGAGGCCGATCACAATAGTTTTTACAACATTGCCAATATTTATATAAAGATTTGCGCGCAAGAATTTTTTTGCCGCAAATAAAATATTTGTGAAAAAATTCTGCCAAATAAATAGCAGAACCGAAAATGAAGTAAGGTCAAGCACCCATATTCTTGCGTTTGTTTTAAAAAACACCCGATCCAAATAAGGAAAGGTAAAAAACAAAACTCCGATCACAATGAAAGAAAAAAGCGATTGATAAAAAAAAGTACTTTTTATGAATCGGTAAAGACGCGGATTATTTTCGGCATGAAGCGCTGGAACATATGAGTAAATAGTTGCAGTTGTGCCAAAATCCAGTATGGTTGCAAGAACGTAAGATATGCCCAAAAGTACACTTAGTACACCATATTCTGCCGGTGTCATAATACGCACCAGAATCAGTGCAAAAAGCGCGACAAAAAAAACATTTAGGTAGTTGCCAACTGTGTTTATCGCAATATTTTTTCGAGTAGGTTCGGTCAGAAAACGCAAGAAATGTTTCACCATTTATTAATTCTAACAAAAAAAATTTGTAACTCGTAACTCGCAACTTGTAACTTTAAAAAAACCGCGATACAATATTCATTGTTATTATGAACAAACCGGTCCGATTCATTCACATCGGTGACACGCATCTACGCGATGATCCCTCAGCTAAAATGTATGGAGTCAATGTCTACGATGCGGCTTTAAAAGCAGTTGATGCGATAAATAGCTCCACACTTCCTTTTGATTTTGTAGTTCACACCGGCGATGTCGCTTCGGTTGATGGCGCACAAAAGGAATACGAAGTTGCGGCAAAAATTTTCGAAAATATCAAAGTGCCCATGTATTTTTTGACAGGAAACCACGACAATGCGCAACTTATGCGCCAGATTCTTAAATTCGGTGAGAAGAAGGATTTGTCAAATGACTATACCAGACTTTTTTATAGTTTTAAAATCAACAACCATAATTTCCTTGTTCTTGATGCAAAAACAACTAAGGAAGAAGATCCTCATGGAAGATTGCCGCAAGAACAGCTGGATAAGCTTGATGGGATTATTGCCGAAGCTCAAGGATATATCACTATTTTTATTCATTATCCGGTTGTGCCTCCCGATAGCGCTTGGCTAAAACGATCGATGACCATTATTAACGCCGATGCGATATTAAAAATCTTAAATAAATATTCTTCAAAAATTGCCGGAGTGTTTTCCGGCCATATCCATCAAGGCACTATTTTGACTCGTGATGGTATAGTTTATTCTAGTGTCGGCAGTACTTTTTTAAATTTTCGCAATGCACAGAGGGATGAAGATGTCATATTTCTTTCGCACGGGGTAGGTTATTTTAATCATGTCACTGTCGAGGGTGCATCAATTGAGATCAAACAATACGCTTTTGAAAATGGAGTCTCTTCATTTAGAAAAACACGTGAAGAGATGCAAAAAGAAGGTTAGGTCTACGAACTTCTAGCCTCTTCTCTACTAATAAACAAATTCAAATAGTTTTTGTACCTAAATTCCCTACCGTATTCAACATTTTTATCTCTCTGATCAAGTATCCCTAATTCGACCAGTTTTTTAACTAAATCGTTTGCTCTTGGACGAGAAAGCTTTGTCCATTTCTCAATCTTCCTAACACTAACGATTGGTAGCTTATATAAATTTTCAAGCACGACCATTCCAGTTTTAGCCCGTCTCCCTAACGATTGGATTTTAACTATATCCTTCTCCCGTAAATAATTTATTTTTTTTGAAGTTTCGATTGCTTCTGTCGCAATTATCGCTACTCCATCAAGAAAAAAATTTAGCCAACCTGAAATGTCACTATCTTCTTGATGATAGTTCTGTAGTGAATCGTAATATGCGTTCTGATTGTTTAGAAAGTATTCAGACAGATATAAGACAGGTCTCTCAAGCATTCCCAGTTTACAGAGATAAAAAGTTGTAAGTAACCTACCTGTTCTGCCATTGCCATCTAGGAAAGGGTGGATTGTCTCAAACTGGGCATGGACAAGTGCCGCTTTAATAAGTGGTGGGTATTCATCTTTTGCATACAAAAATTTCTCCAAGTCGTATAAACAACGGTTCATTTCCGAAGGAGGCGGTGGAACAAATTTTGCTGTATTAGGAGAACCTCCGCCAATCCAATTTTGCGTCTTTCGAAACTCTCCAGGAGTTTTTCCAGGGGCATCAATAGTGTTTTCAATGAGAACTTTTTGTATTTCACGAATAAATCTTAACGATAAAGGTAATGTCTCAATCCGCTTTAAACCATATTCCATCGCATTTATATAATGGATAATTCGTTCAACATCGTGAGGAAACTTATGAGTTTCAATTTCTGCTTCGCTTTTGATAACATCAACTATAGTAGCTTTTGTTCCCTCAATTTCGCTTGATCTAGCGGCTTCTTTGCGTATATACATAAAAATAAAGAAATCAAGGTCTGGAAGCAGTTGTGTAATTCCATCTAATTTTCCAAGCATTAAGACAGCCTTGGCATGAAGTTGTTGAGTTTTGTTACTTAAAAGAATTTTTTCATCTGGCGGAAATTTGTCAGGGACAAACGCATTATAGCCTGTACGTTGTTGGATCAATTTACCGATTTTCATATGTGTAACATCTATACTTTAGATGTTACAATTTTAACTAAAAAGTGTAACAAATGTCAAGAGGTTGTTAAGTTTGCAATATCATTTTACGGTCACACTCTTGGCAATATTTCTTGGTTTATCGATGTTGTTTCCCAGTTTTTTCGCAAGATAATATGCGAGTAACTGTAATGGGATAATATTCATAATCGCTTGTGTCTCTCCCGTATTGGGCACCGCTAAGTAATAACTAAGGTTTTCATGTCGTATCGGACCAATACCGATCACCGTCGCCCCGCGCGCTTTAACCTGACTTATGGCATTGCCAATATCCGAATTTGTTATGTCATCAGCATAAACCGCAATCACCGGCACTCCGGGTTCCATGAGCGTGATAGCATAATGTTTTAGATCTCCGGCAGGCAGCGCGTGAGCATGTTTGTATGTACCTTCGATAAGTTTGATCATCCCTTCGTGCATCACGGCAAAGTTTTGATATTTGCCAAGTAAAAAAATATCGTGTTTATCTTTAAGTGTCTGTGCGAGTTCTTTGAGAACATGATGATTTTGTTCAACATTCAGATACTCATTCATAGTCTTTATGAGTTTTATCAGCTCCCGTTCTCCTTCATCTTTTTTTCCCGTTATAAATTTGGAAATATAATAACCCCAGGCTATTTGCGACGTAAATACTTTGGTAGACATGACGCAAACCTCCGGTCCTGCCTCTGCAAGAAAGCCGATACTGGACATACGCGTCATCATGGAACCCGGCATGTTGACGTAACTTACTATATGCGTACCTTGTTTTTTGGCAACTTCAAGTACCTCAAGTACATCTGCAGTCTCACCACTTTGTGATGGGGCGACAATGACATCTTCTTTGGAAAAGAGAGGAATATATTCTTGAGCCTCGGCACCGATAAGGCTTATGGCATTAAGTTTGGCATTTTGTCGCAAGTAAAACGCAATTTGGGCTGCGGCAACTCCCGCACTCCCCGAACCCATCGTATAAATAGTCTTTGCTGATTTTAAAAGATCGGTAAGGCTTTGATATTTTTCAGTGTTTGAGTGAAGTATTGCTTCGATTGACTGCGGAGTTTCATGTATTTCTTTCAGCATAAAATGCTCATATCCTGCCTTATCAACAACGCTGTTTTTCAGTTGAAGTTTTTCAAACTTTGGCTCGAAATCAGCATTTTTTGCCATGTCGTGTGCCTGGATCACATTTTCAGTCATATAAACTATTTGCATATTCTCCAAGACCAATATTTCATCGACATACGGAGCAAACGAAAGCGTGTCAGAAGAAACAAATTTTTCGCAGGTCTTGGAATTTCTTCCTATTACAAGGGGAGAACCGTTACGCGCCGCTATGATTTCTCCATTATAAGTCAATACTATGATAGTATTTCGGCCTTGAAGTTTGTTGAAAGCTTTAATAATTGCCAAGTGAAGATCGGGCGTTGATTTTGATTCTTCTTCAACGAGACGCACGATCACTTCGGTATCGGTTTGAGACTCGAATTTATAACCCTTTTGAGTTAGCTCTTGTTTGAGTTCATTAAAGTTTTCGACAATGCCATTTTGGGCGAGGGTGAAAGATTGATCTGTGGAAAAATGAGGATGCGCATTTATTACGGTCACAGCTCCGTGTGTCGCCCATCTCGTATGTCCGATACCGATATGACTGTGTTTGGCATCTGACTCGGCGATGGATCTCACGACCCCGACGTCCTTAGTCACTTCAATGTCCTTGGCATGCATCACGGCAACACCCCACGAATCATAACCACGATAATCAAGACGCTTTAATCCGTCTGTTATAACATCGTGCGCATTCTTCGACCCGATGTAACCGTAGATACCACACATAGGTTAAATATAAAATATTAATGGAGCTATTTGAAGCTGAGATAAAGAAATGAACATTGATTTGTAATGCTTTTGGTTTTTGGATTACTCCAAAAATTTGTGCAAAACATTAAGGTTGTCAACCACAACCTGAAGGTTTCCGCAGATACTACCCCGACAAAACGTCGGGATGTCCGATTCCCTCCTTCGCATAAAGCTTCGGAGGACCTTCTCCTCGTATCCCACCTAAAACGGCGGGCCACACGCCTGAAAAAAATTATCTCATGTTTCAAAGAGCTTTGGATCAATTTTAATTGAATTGCGGCAAAATGTCAAAAAAGTAGTGAATTTTTAGGCAACAAGTTTAGCCGCGCCGTATAGATCGCTGTGTGGAACTTGTACGAATTTAGCCCTATATTCCGGGCAAAGTTCATTAACTATTTTTTCCACGTTTTCTTTGAACTTATTTCCTTTCCAGAATAAACTTCCCTGCATTATAAAAACCAAATCACGCCTGCAAAATTCCGTGATCCCTGCAATTTGTGCGGCAACGAGTGAAGCTGAATGATCCATTACTTCGCGTGCTGTTTGGGCGATAGCTGTATTTGCGTTATGTAAATATGATTCCAATTCTTTTGTAGTGACTATCGGTGTAAGCCCCAGATTTTTTTGATTATTTAGAAAATTAAAATGTTTAAATAAGTATGCTCCCGAAACTTCCTTTTCATACAAAGCATCACCGGGTGAAACTGAAAAAGAATCTATTTCGTGACCGGACGCTGAAACCGTAAATTTATTGAAGTTTGCAGATTCCAGATTTACTGCTGTTTTATCATCGAGAAACAAAGCAAAGTTTAGACCGGTTCCTACTACACCAGCAGAAAGCTGGCTCCATTTGTATTGCAAAAGCCCGGAAAGCAGCAGACAAATTGTGTCGTTTGCCACAGCTACAGTAATAGTACGATTATGTTTAGTTTGAAAGTATTCTTCTATAGTCTTCCCTACCTGTTTTCCGACGAGCCCGGTAAATGTGTTTTCTTTAGATCCGCTTTTAAGAACTCCATCTACAAGGTTATTTCGGGTTATAGGTACAAGAGGATATGCAAAGTTTAAGCCGAGAGTGGAAACATTCGGATCAATATGCTGTTCCATGAAGGTAAGTAATGCATTTTCAGTTAAAAAAGGTGGCTGTTCTGCCTGTGAATAGTCGATAATTTTTATATTTTCATTATCCTTTTTCATTAGTGCTTTCTGATAAAAGCTTCCGCCGACAGCAATAACCTGAAATATTTCATCAGGCGCTACGATAGAAGAAGCAGAAAGGGTGTGTTTTATAAAAGGAAGACTCGTTTTCACTCCGTTTTGTGAATCCCGGAGTTCTTTTACAAAAGTATTTTTAATTTCTGAAAGATTTTGAAAATTCATAAATTACAGATTTAATTTACCAATTATAATCCTTTTTCAATTGGGATTCCTCCGCCTTCTTTGGAAGCTTGCCAAGATTCGATAGTTAAAACTTGTGGATGTATAAGTGATAATTCTGGATCAGGATGATAATTACTTTCGGGTATTCCCAGCGCTTTTTTAAGTTCTGCACCCCAGCTATTTTCATTCAAGTTTACACATGCTTCATAAATTTCACCATATACTCGTAAGGTCGTTTCTGCAGGAGTAAACAAAAATCCTCTTTGTTCAAAAATTCTCATTAATAAAGGCTTATACGGAAAGTCACCACTATTAAAATTAATAAATCTATCACCTAAAAGTTCATTTAATAATTCAATTCGTTTTTTTTCCAAAGGAAAAAGTATTTTATTTTTTGGTATTGTTTGTCCGTCGAATTCGAGTTTATTATACGAAGAGTAATAAAGTAATGCAGTGGTAGGATCATCAGCTATTTCTTGAAACCGCTTTCCCCATCGGTTATGTAGTTCTACCTGAGTTGGATGCATGTTCTGATACATTCTTTCACGGAGAAGAAAATCAGGATGAATAAGAGCATCAAATTGAAATATATTCATAGTTAATTCCCTAGTGCAAGAGCAATACATCCTTTGAGTCCAGCGTCATCTTTATTTTGCGCACGAACAATAGGTACATGATAATCTTCCTTAAACATGGCAAATTTGTCCACGTATTCTTGGAGAGGTTTAAAGAAGCGTTCCTTTTCATGTGTTACTCCACCACCAATGACAACTTTTTCAATATCAAGTGTGGAGATCACGTTGGCAATCGCAATTGCAAGTTTGCGGATGGAAGTATTTACCATGTCTTGTGCAAGATTATCTCCTTGATCTGCAGCTCTATAAACAGTGATTGCGGTAATCTCTTCAAGATTGTTATTGACTAAATCTCGAATTAGGGTTTTTATTTTTGGATTTTTAATCAAATAATTACGAGCATTTTTTCCTACAGCAAAACCGGAAGAATAACCTTCAACACACCCCTTTTTTCCACATTCACAGGTTAATCCGCCATCTTCAACAATAATATGTCCAACTTCTCCGGCAAGATTATTTTTTCCATGCCAGATTGTTCCATTCAGAATAATTCCACCACCAACACCGGTACTAACAGTAAGATATAAAAGGCTTTTTGCACCTTTACCGCTGCCGAATGTATACTCACCAAGCGCAGCGATATTACCATCATTATCAATTACTGCTGGAACGCCATATTTTTTTTCAAGATGTTTACAAAGAGGAAAGTTATTCCAGCCTTTGACATGTTGAGATTTGATAATACGTTTATTTATGAAATCTACAGGACCACCGAAACTTACGGCAATTTTAGTGATTAATTTTCTGTCAATTCCTGAAAGATGAATTGCTTTTTCAGAAATGTCAAAAATTTTTTGGAGAGCTCCCTCAGCTTCACCATCAACTTCTGTATATTCCTCCACGCGTTCAATAATATTACCTGTTGAGTCGCCAACAGATGAACGGAGTTTTGTTCCTCCAATATCAATAAGAAGAAAGTATTGTAATTTGAGAGACATATGAGTCATTTTTAATAGTAACCTTCCTCAAGGTCGGGGTTTAGAAGTGATGGATCATTTACAATATATTCATTTCCATAGGTGTACCGTATCTGCTGTTGCTGAGTAAGCAATCCTGCAGTTCTTAGTTTATTTTCAAGTTCTTTTGTCTCTTCTTCTGTAAGTTTTCTTTCGCCTCGTATACGTTCATCTCTCCATTCAATGATTTCATGTGGCCACTCTGATCTATTCATCTTACGAGCTGGCCAACCCATTTCATTTCTAATATGATCGTTCACTCCATGGCTCACTGCATGCAGGACAGCGGTAGCTGCAATATCCACATCTGAATCTGTGGTTGGTATATCCGCTTTTCTGCTATTCATATCCGTTCCAACTACAAACGTATAAGCTCCCTTTTTCTCAGCTCTCCTCATACAGAGTTCAAATCTATTTGCTTCTACAGAAGGGCCAATAAAAACTACTGTATCATCTGGAGATAATTTTATTTTTGCAAATCTGTCCATATAAATATACCTTGATCCATCATCATTTAAGGTAGCGGTAACGTCATTGATATTTTGTGCAAGCAAAGTTATCTCCGGTCCAGAAACTGGAAGCATATTAACAAGACCACGTGACCAATCAGCGTCAGAATGTGTGGTTGAGGGATTAAGAAATGGATTTCCAACAATTATTACTCTTCCTTTATCAGTCATGATCATTTGTTCCATACGAACTGCAAAGTCCACAAGCTTGCTAAGCGTTTCAGGTTTTCGAAGGGTATCTACTAACTGTAAACCATTTCCTAATGAATCCTCTAGAGGTCTACCAGAATTGATACTATCAATTAAAAATTTTATAACCTCTGGGTTCTCATCCTCAAGTATTTCCATGACGTTTGTTCTGGCAAGATGTGTCAATCCTTCTGAGGTGAGTCTTAGCATCTTTCCTCCATCGCGTCCGCCCAACGATACCACATTTCTACTTCCTTTTATTTTTTTAATAAGACTCTGAGCTTCTATATCGCCAGCAGTTTGTGCATCTTGTTCAGCTTTGGCAATACTTGCTTCAAATCCGGCAAGGGCTTCTGCCTTTTGTTCAAATGATTCTGGTTCATCTTTCAAAAGAGGAAGTTCATACCAGCTTACATCGATGTCATATTGTTTATCTCGTAAAGTTGCAACGTCCTGATCAATATGCTTCATTCTTACACTTTGTGCGAAATCATGTGCTCGTAAAACATTTTCTGAATCACCAGAGCCGCTTATACCAATCACGATATCTTTTTCAGTGAGTCCATCTTCTTGAAGAGCGTCTACGAAAATATCAGGATATCCACTTTTGTTTGTAGTTTGTAAATAAGAAGTACCATCACCTGGTGTTCTGGCTTTAATATTCATTCCTCTTAAATAGCCTGCAATTAGTTTTGCATTATCCAGGCTTCCACCGTTGCCATATACAAATGCTCTTCCACCATTATTCCTTGCTTTTATTAAAACGTCTCTAATATTAGAAAGTGTTTGAAGATCTGCATTTTTTATTACATTTCGAAGATCTATATCTCCTTCTCGAGGATTATCTCTACCTAAATATGAAAGAATATAATCGCCAAGGCTTCCTTCCAGAAATTGTTCGTGAGCTTCTGGACCGTTCCCATCAGGAGGATCGCCGCCAGGAGATCCAGATGCGGCACGGACACTATTTGCTCTTGTGGCTTGTCCAACCATATTGCCCAAATTATACAATATTTGTCTGGCGCCCTTTCTGACAGGTTTATCAGCTTGAATAGATGCTATCTTCGCCAATTTTGGATCGGCATTGCCTACCGCAGCAACATATGATTGATAACCAAGTTCCGTTTGCACTTCGGCAACGTCATCCGAGCCGCTATCTCCGATGTGCACAATAGCCATTTTTTCTTGTGGTTTGACTACTCCCAAAGTTCTAAGTCGCATTATCAATCTTTGTTGCCCAAAACGCTTATCTAACCCGCGGAACTGAACATCCAGACCACCATCAAACGGATAATATTTAAGTTCAAATGGAAGCTCCTCAGGTGTTTCGCCATTTAAACTTAAGGCTACTTTAACTAGTTCCATGATGGGACTACCTTGCGGGACGGTCCACTTTTTAATATGTGAAAGATCTTCGCCATTTGCAACTACCATAGTTGGTGCAACCCTTCTAGCAGTTACCATACCAAGCCTACCTTGAGGAATCCATGCTTGGTTTCCCAATTGGTGAATATTATCTGTTAGTGTTTGTACTAATCTTTCTCTAGCATCAGCGACACTTAAATTGGCTTCACCAATTCTTGTATCCCTAAGATGAGGAGCTCCAAGAAGGTTTTCAGCAAAAAGAAAGGTACCATCACTAAAATCTTGAACCAATCGAGCCTGACCTCCATCTGCAAATGTAATTGTTCCGTCACTTTCAACTCTAAGATTTGGATTAGGAACTATCTCATCAGCTTTTAAACGATAAGCTAATGTATGACCTCCCTCAAGTGTTCCCGCCCAAATTCCTTGAGAATAATTTGGATCAATATACTCCATAATGGACGGAATTATCGGGAATTCTCTATTTGTATTCAATATATGAAGTTGAGATTTTCTAGTACCGACTAATAATCTATCAATACGGCGTCTGTGTAGATCAATTCTCTGTAGTTCTCTTTTCTCTTTGGGTCCAATGATTGGGTCCCCATGTTCGTTGTATTCAGACCACAATACCCCATCTGCATCCCATGAAGTCACGAGACGATCAGATTGACTAATAATACGCAAAGCTTCTGGTGTAAATTCTGCCAACTTAGCCTGAGCTGTTTGAAAATCAACTACTCCGGTAGGCAACTGTTCATTTCCGTTTGTAACTTTTCCATAAGTATTTTCCTGATCGACCGTGCTCATATTAGAATAGACTTGTAAGAATGTTATTTATCATATACTATCATACACTTTCTCTTTTTGCAATTTATCGGATCATTTTCAAAAATTCCATTCTAACACATCACCGGTTTCAAATATGTAACTTTTAGAATAATTGGCAAGATTTTGAGCTAATTCCCCGAGTAATGGCGTTTTTATAGTTCGATCGGGATTATCTAGCATTTGCTGGACATAAGATGTCATAGCTTCAGAGTATAGTCCTTCAAAAACTTTTTTACGAGTAGGATCGAGACCGTTATTTTGACTTGCGACATTTATTATTCTTGTGATAACTTGGTATTGCAGTTGTTCTAATATAATCGGTTCATTTCTGTAGTTCACTTGCACCGAGAATTTCTTTTCCAGGAGGCTCTCAGAGCAACCATTCATGCCTTTTACGTAGTGGTTGATGTGATAATTCATGTTAAAAAAATCATAAGTTGTGTACTATACTATAGGTTAACGGTTTACTAAATATCGTATTAAATGGTATTATTGATTGTTACAAAGTTTGAAGGTTGCTATAATGAATAAATTTCAATTATAAAAATTAAGAAGAATTTATGAAAAAAACCGCTCTCATCACAGGAATCTTGGGTCAGGACGGACCATACTTAGCTAAATTACTTCTTGAAAAAGATTACAAAGTTTACGGACTTCTTCGCAGATACTCAAAACCCAATTTCGACCACCTTGATTATCTAGGCATTACAGACAAAGTAGAGTATGTCGAGGGCGACCTTGCCGATGAAGCTTCACTTCTCAATGTAGTTAAAGCCATTCGCCCGCAGGAAGTGTACAATCTTGCGGCCCAATCTTTTGTCGGCGCTTCATGGGAGCAGGCCAAAATCACAACCGAAATCAATGCGGTCGGAGTACTTTATTTACTAAACGCCATAAAATTTTTCTCTCCAACTGCAAAGTTTTATCAGGCCTCAACTTCCGAAATGTTCGGACTTGCCAATGATGACGGTTTTCAGGATGAAAACACCTGCTTTCACCCCCGCAGTCCCTATGGCGTTTCAAAAGTTTATGCTCATTGGATGACAGTCAATTTTCGTGAGTCTTACAATTTATTTGCGGTAAGTGGGATTTTGTTTAATCACGAATCCCCTATCCGGGGAATACAATTTGTCACCCGCAAAATCACTGATGGAGTCGCCAAAATCAAACAAGGACTGGCGACAGAGCTTCGGCTTGGTGCACTTGAACCCAAGCGCGACTGGGGTTTTGCAGGCGATTATGTAGCCGCTATGTGGATGATGCTCCAGTCTGAGGAGCCCGATGATTATGTTGTTGCAACAGGACAAACGCACAGCGTGCAGGAGTTTGTGGAACTGGCATTTAAATCTGCCGGACTTGATGATTGGAAAAAGTATGTCAAGATCGATCCACGATTTAAACGGCCGGCCGAAGTGCCGCATCTTTGCGGACGAGCTGATAAAGTGCGAGAAAAACTTGGCTGGACTCCGAAGGTCAGTTTTGAGGAGCTGGTCAAGATGATGGTTGAGGCAGATATTAAAAGGTATGAATCAAGTTCTCGGTAGTCAGTTGTCGGTCTAATGAAACAATTAATTTACATCCTTTTTTTCATAGTCTTTATATCTTCACATTTCTATTTTTCCAGAAATCAGCAATTTAGGCCGCTTGGCGATAATATCACTTATCTTATTGGGGCGGAAAGTTTTTATTATGATCGTGATTTTGTCATAGATAATCAGGATTTTGCCAGACTTGCCTCAAATCATCCAAAAGCTGATGCTGGACATATCCCAATAATTGGCAAGGAAACATCTTCGGGTATGCACGGAGTATCAAAACCTCTTATTTTTATGGTGTATTTGTCATTTTTTACACCAATAAAAGATGAGTTACTGCGGGCTCAAATTGCAAACGTAATTCTTATATTTTCCTGGTTTGTGATACTATATTTTTTGGTAAAGAAATTGCGTGACAAATTTAGCTCACATTTTATCGCAGTGTCACTTTTTTCAATGCTCCTTTTTTTAAGTCAGGCAAATTTTTATTTAAACGTATTTCATCCGGAAATATTTATTAACACTCTTGTGATAGTAAGTTCACTTCCGCTTTTTATCAGTAGCAATTTTTCTAAAAAGCGCTATTTTTATATTTTTTGCGGTTTGGTGGGATCATTGCTTTTTTCAGAAAAACAACTTGCTCTATTTTTCCCGCTTGTCACCGCAAGTTATCTTTTTCTGTCAAATAAACATAAATCATTTTTTTCCTATGTTTTCGGACTTTTCTTAGGCGGTTTGCTCACGATTTTTCTCTATCAAGTTTTGTATGGTACATTCACTCCGTACGACGGCGCGCGCGGTATGATACGATTTCGACAAGAAACCGTGGTTTTTAAAGCGCAAGGGGCCGCCGAAATTTTTACATTCCCAGGCCATTTTGCCAATAGATTTATCGAATATTTTTTTGGAAGGAATATTGGAGTACTCGTTTACAACTCGTCTTTTCTTGTTTACATCATGTTTTTTATTTATTATTTATTTTCAAAAAAAGTAAAATTACTTTTAGCTTTTTTGCCGATATTTTTATATTTATTTACTTATTTTCTTGTAGTGTCGCCCACTTATTCTTATGGCGGGGCAACGTCTTTGGGAAACCGGTATTTTTTCCAGGTTTATGTATACGTATTATTTATGATAATATTCTCAACTCTAAAACTTTCAAAAATCGTTGAAAAATCTGTTGTGACGTTACTTCTTATCCCAGTGATATCCTTTTCAAGCCTTGTCTATATTGGTTACTATCATCTTTTTCCAAGTGCAATCAAAGATCATCTTATAATTCCAGAGCATAGGCGGATATTTTCAATTTTTCCCCGCGAGCTTGCCTACGCTCGACTCATGTATAGCGATTTACCGATCGAAAACCATTGGGAAAATACATTTATCATAAACGGCGGGTATCCGCTCATCCGCGATGGCGATAATTACCTTTTAAATAGACCTTGGACCTATGTGGTTTTTTTTAAACGGGTTAAACAGGCCGATTCAGTATCAGATATAATTGAGACAAACGTCAAAGTCGATCTTGTGAGATCTGAGAATAATGTATATCTTTATAAAATAACTTGTGAAGGCGGGGTCGACGAATGCATATTTAAAAGTAAAAAGTCTAAATAATATTTATGAAAGCAGAACAAGACTTAAATTCGCAGCAGGAACATCTGGCTGCCATAGATTATGATCTTAGGATTACGAATCTGGCGAGGTTCATATATAAAAAGATACGGGATTCCCGCCTCCGCGGGAATGACAATACTAATGTCATTCCTGAGAGCGAAGCGAGTCAGGAATCTCTTAAGCTCATTGATGTCGGCGCTGGCAATGGACTTTTTCTTAAATTTTTCAAAAATCACGGATTTGAAGTTACGGGAATTGAACTTGAAGAAGAGCTTGTTGCAAAGATGAAAAAAGACCCGCAACTTAAGGGAGTTTCCATTTCGCAGGGCGATATTACAAAATTAACCGGAAAGGCAGATTATGATGTCACAATTGCAAGCGATGTCATCGAACACATTAAAGATTATGAGAAAGCAATAAAAAATTTATGGTCATTTGTTGCACCCGGTGGTCTGCTTATAATCACCGTTCCTGCACATTCATTTTTATACGGAAAACGCGACGAAGCCTGGGGACATTTCAGACGTTATGATAAAAAAAAATTAGAGTTAAAAGTTAAGAGTTTAAAGTTTGCTGAAATTCACACACTCACCTTTTGGAACTTAGTCGGTTACTTTGTTTACTTTTTTTATGAAAAGGTACTACATAAACAGATAAATGAAGAAATGCGCTATGGAAAATCTTTTAAAAGTAAAATTGTTAGAACAGTTCTTGATTTTATATTGAAGGTTGAAGAAATGATCGGAGGATTACCTTTGGGGTTGACACTTGTTGCTATAGTTCAAAAGGCTAAAAGATAGCTGTTATAATGTGTACATTTTATGGTGAAAAAAAGATTACACATTCCAACATATGCGCTTCGAGAACGGGCCACCATTATAACCCAGACCCCGATGAGAGTGACGCTTGGCGGAGGTGGCACCGACGTCATCTGGTACAGCAGAATACGCGGAGGTGCCTGGATCAGCGCCGCAATCGATAAGTTTGTTTTCATTTTTTTAAATAAAACCGAAGATCCACAGCTTATTAAAGCAGCCCACGGTACCGAAGCCATAATGTCTTATAATTATCAAGATATTTTAAATCCATTAATCAAAGAGTGTTTGGAGATTACCAATGTAAAACGCGGGATCGAGATCGCAACCGCGGCAGATGCTTCGGCAAAATCGGGATTGGGAGGCTCGGGCGCATTCGAAGTAGGGCTACTTCATGCTTTATATCTTTATAAACGTAAATCGGTATCTCAACTACGATTGGGAAAAGAAGCAGCAGATCTTGAAATAAAACGACTCAAAAAACCGGTCGGACCTCAAGATCAATATATCGCGGCACTTGGAGGGATACGCTACTTTGAGATGGATACAAATGGCAAAGTAATGAGTTATCCCCTGCGACTTGACGGTCATACGATAGCCGAACTTGAAAGTAATCTGCTTTTTTTTAGAACTGGCATTCAGCGTGATGCTTCAAATGTGCTTGCTGATCAGAAAGCGAAGATGGGCAAAAAAGAGTCATCCAAAAAACTAATCCGTGCGCTGGACGAAATCAAATCATTAGGTTTGGAAGTAAAGAAGTATTTATTAAAAGGAAAAGTTCATGATTTTGGACGGTCTCTCCATGAACACTGGATGATTAAGAAAAGACTTTCAAATAAAGTATCATCATCTCAGATCGATGAATGGTACGCAGAGGCGCGAAAGGCAGGTGCACTTGGTGGTAAAATCATGGGTGCCGGGGGTGGCGGCTGGTTTATGTTTTATGTGCCGAAAAACAAAGGAAAATTTCGCGAGCGGATGGCAGAGATTGGGCTTGATGAGAGGCGCGTAAGGTTTGATTGGGAAGGGACAAAGTTACTTATTAATTTGAGTTAATATAAAAAAAACATACCTCCAAATTTATTTTGAATCCGCGCACGAGCTTATTGATAAACTTTATCAAAAAGATATCGAGAAAGCAATTAAAGCTCTCGCAAAAGTGAAAAAGCAAAATGGTCGGTTATTTTTGCTGGGAGTTGGGGGCAGTGCGGCTAACTGTTCTCATGCCGTGAATGATTTTCGGAAGATCGCACATATTGAGACGTATACTCCGGTTGATAATGTTTCGGAGCTTACTGCACGCACAAACGATGAAGGCTGGGATACGATCTTTGTCGAGTGGCTCAAAGGGAGTCATCTTTCCAAAAAAGACGTGGTGATGGTGTTTTCAGTTGGCGGCGGGAATCTTGAGAAAAATGTAAGTACGAATATTGTCTCTGCTTTAAAATTTGCTAAGAAAACTGGGGCAAAAATTTTAGGGATCGTAAGCCGTGATGGCGGGTATACGAAAAAAGTTGCTGATGTTTGTATACTCGTTCCAGTGATTCGTGATGAGATGATTACTCCTCTTGCCGAGGCGTTTCAGGCAGTGATCTGGCATGCGATGGTCAATCATCCATTGTTGAGGTAAGTCTTTCTCGCTTTTTCTAATTTATCCTTAGTTCCCATATCGATGAAGTATCCCTCGGTCGGAAATGCGTAGATGTTTTTATTATTTTTAAGAAGTTTGGGGAAAACATCAGTAGCAAAATCACTCTGTCGATCGTGAGGTATAAAATCGAATATTTGCGGCTCGAAGATATAAAATGAGCCGTTTGCCCAGACGAAATCTTCAGTAATGTTTTTTGATGAAGGACGCTCTTTAAAATCGATCACTCTCCCCTTTTTATCAAAGATGATCATGCTTTTTGGGTCTTTGCCATAACGTTTGTAGACGTTTATCGTCGCTGTACGTTTATTGCATTTATGATCATTGATCATTGTTTTAATATTTAAATCTCGTAAGATATCGGAGTATGTCACAATAAATGTATCGTTAATATATCGTTTTGCAGGTATTATCCCTCCTGCAGAACCGAGCGGATTATTGGATTTTTCGTAAACATAATCAATATGTACTTCCCATTTTTCTCCATCGTCAAAGTATGAAGTAATTTTTTCGGGTAAATAGCATAACGCAAAGATAAATTCGGTGATTCCATGTTTTTTTGCGTGGAGGAGGATGTGTTCGAGGATCGGTTTGCCCTGCACTTCGATCATTGGCTTTGGAATAGTGTCAGTTATTGGTCGCAGCCGTTCTCCTCGGCCGCCTGCAATAATGATCATTTTCATAACATTGATGAGACTTCACTTATTTTTTTAATCAAATAATCTGGTTTTATTCCCTTGAGATTTTTTTCTAAAAGTCTTAGATACTCCGATTCAAGGACATTGGCAACGAGGATCGTTTTGCACCCCGCTCTGTGTCCAGCGATGACGTCGTTCACGCCGTCACCGATAAAAAAAGATTTTGAAAGATTAATGTTATGCTCCTTTGCAGCTTGAAGTAACATTCCCGGCTCGGGTTTGCGGCAGTCACACATTTTTTTATATTTCGCGATCTTTGCATAAGGATGGTGGAAACAATAATAGGCGCCGACAATTGTTATACTCTGTTTTCTAAAATCGTCCACGATCTTTTGTGAAATTTTTTGAAATGTTTCTTCGCTCAGTCGTCCAAGTCCTATCCCTGGCTGATTTGAGATGATGATTATTTTGTATTTTTTTTCTTGGGCATGTTTGAGGAGATTAAAGATGCCCGTGATATATTCAGTTTCTTCAGGGGTGAGAATAGTGCGTGGATGCCCGTGGTAATATACACCCCGAACTATGACGCCGTCACGGTCTAGAAAAAGTGCTTTTTGCATAATTTGACAGAAAACTAAATACAGTATACTTTACGTGTATTATAATTCTTACTTCATATGAAACAAACTACTTTGAGTTTTGAGCGCTCAATATTTCTTGATTCTTCCAGTCCAGAAGAAATAAAAAAATGGAATGCCACAGGGGTAATTGACGGCGTCACGACAAATCAGATGATCATGCTTCGTGATAAGGTGACTGCCGCAAGTTATGAAAAAATTATAAAGGCAATTTGTCGTGAGATGAAAGAGAAACCGGTTTCGGTAGAACTTACTGACAGTAAAGTTTCGGTGAAGAAAATGGTGGCCGAAGCAAAAAACCTCGATAAACTTGCGACCAATATTGTTGTTAAAGTCCCTCTTATTCCAGATTCCACAAAAAGTCTCGAAGTAATAAAAAAACTTACAGACCTCAATATTGCCGTCAATGTTACGACGATGATGACATTTGAACAGATGATTTTGGCGATACTTGCGGTGCGTCATAATAAACGGGTGTCATTTGTTAGTCTCTTCTGGGGAAGGAGCATCGAAGATCACAAAAGATATCGAAGTAAAAAAACATTTGAAAAGCAATATCCCAAATTTGGCGCTGAATCAGAAATAGACGCAGACGTTTTTAAACAAGTAAGAGAGTGTGCAAACTTTCTCAATGAAGGAGGGTACAAAAATCCCAAGATTATAGTCGGAAGTATTCGCTCCGCATCACAAGTAGGACTGGTTTTTGCTGCCGGTGGTCATATATCTACAGTTCCACCGCCTGTGCTTGAGGCAATGCTTTTTAGTAAACGATCGATTGAAACCATTAATGATTTTGACAAAGCCTGGAAAGAATTGAAATCATAAATGTATTATTTTCACTAATGAAAGAACCGATTAAAAATTTTTTAAACAACAATTTAATACTACTTTTGGTATTGAGTATCATTCTTCGGATTTTAGTTGTCATATTTACACCGTTTCTTGGCGATATTGTGAATACATATAAATTGGGGGAAGGTATTTTTGAGAATGCTAAGATATATAGTGATCAGCTACCTTATCCTCCTCCAATTTACTATTATGTTGCTTTTATATTTTATATAAGTAAACTCACACATATTCCTTTTTTATATCTGTATAAACTTTTACCCTTATTAAGTGATATTGCTATTTTAATTCTTTTATATAAACATTTAAAAAATAAAACTACAGTGCTTTTGTATGCATACAATCCTGTAATAATTCTGGTATCTAGCGCATTTGGTAAAGAGGAACCTTATGTGATACTTATTGTTCTCTTATCATATTTGTCTTTTGCTAAACGAAAGCTTGTCTCAGCTTTACTTTTAAGCACCTCAATTTGTATTAAAGCATTTCCTGTACTTCTAGTTCCTTCTTTTATACAAAAAATCTCTTCTATTAAAAGTAAACTTTTATTTTTCTTGTTGACGACGATACCTGTCAGTGCATTGGTTGTACCATTTCTCTTCATAAATTATGATGGAATATCTCAAAATTATTTAAATTACTCGGGAATGGCTGATTATGGATGGGGAGCGATCGTAAAAACTATATCTGCCATATGGTCTGGCAATTCAATCAATTTTTCTCCTTTTGCTTCAAATCTTCACGGAATACTTACTGTAACAAAGTTTCTTTATCTGGTAGTGTTGGGAATTTTGTTTTTTGTTAGTTCTATTAAAAAAAATTTTCTTCTACTAAAGCTGATTATATTTATATTCTTACTTTTTTATATTATTCATGGGGGAATTGGTACAAATTTTCTCTACTGGGTTTTCCCATTTCTCCTTTTGTATAATGCGAAAGTTGCATTTAGTTATACATTTTTTTCTACGTTTGCAGTTATTGGATACTTGCTCACTCAGTTTTATCATCCGGTGCTTAGACACATATCATTTGTGCTTTTTGCGACGCCTATATATACTAATATTTTGTATCTTATCAGTCTTTTACTTTTTTACGGATATCTTTTTTATTTGTTTATATATGTCTGGAAAAATAATAGTTCAGACTTAAATACCTACAAACAATACATTTTATGAAGAATCTAATCACTGGTGGAGCTGGATTTATCGGTTTACACCTTACTGATTTTTTTTTAAAAAAAGGTCATGAAATAGTAGTTATTGATAACTTAAGCTGGGGTCGAAAGCAATTTATTGAACATAATTTTGATAATTCTAGGTTTACTTTTTTAAAAATTGACTTACTTGACACAAAAAATCTTGAAAAGCAACTGCCTTCAGATATTGATATTGTCTATCATCTTGCTGCAAATTCAGACATTATGAGAGGGGCGATTGATCCGAGCATTGATTTTAAAAATACATCAATAGCAACTTTCAATCTTCTAAATACTATGAGAAAAAAAGGCATTAAAAAGATTTTATTTACTTCAGGAAGCGGAGTATACGGGGATGTTGGTCATACATACAGTTCAGAGTCGTTCGGTCCACTGCTGCCTATCTCGATATATGGTGCAGCCAAACTTTCAGCGGAAGCTATGATATCAGCGTTTGTAAATTTGTATGATATGCAAGCGTGGATTCTACGACCGGCAAATATTATAGGTCCTCGTGCTACTCATGGAGTAATTATTGATTTTATAAATCGCTTGAAACAAAATCCTACAAAACTGAAAATTTTTGGAAATGGTAAACAAAGCAAATCATATCTTTATATAACTGATTTCATCGATGCGATCAATCTCATAAAAAACAAATCCAAAGATTCTATAAACATTTTTAATCTCGCTTCAGATACATTTATTACTGTTAATGAAATTGCCGAACTTGTCATAAGAGAAATGAATTTACAACATGTTAAAGTTATCCGTGGTAAAGAAAATAGAGGTTGGAACGGTGATGTGCCAGTCGTGCGTTTATGTAACACCAAGTTAAAGAAACTCGGTTGGAAATCAAAATACACCTCAAAACAAGCTGTAGTAAAAACAATTAGAATCTTACTTGGAAAGAAAAATACATGAGATATGGAATCTTAGGCGCTGGTCCCTCTGGTCTTGCAATGGCAAGATTTATAAAGCATGAGTCTGTTGTTTTGGAGAAAAATTCTACACCAGGAGGTCATGCAGGATCATTTATTGATCAAGAATATACTTTTGATCATGGACCTCATATACTTTTTTCAAAAGATAAAAACATTTTACGATATCTTCTTAATATTCTTGGTAAAAATGTTTATACAAGAAAACGAAATAATAAAATTTCTTATAAAAGTAAACTTATTAAATATCCTTTTGAAAATGATCTCAGCTCGTTACCACTTAATGACAACTATGAATGTCTATCTAGCTATCTTATTAATCCGTATAAAGTAAAGTATAAAAAACCGAAAAATTTTAAAGAATGGCTTCTAACACATTTTGGAAAAGGAATTTGTGAGCATTATTTGTTTCCATATAATACAAAAGTCTGGAATATTCCCTTGACTAAACTCTCTATGATATGGGTTGACCGTCTCCCCATACCTCCGGTAGAAGATATTATTAGATCATCTTTAGGCTTTGAAACTGAAGGGTATCTTCACCAACTTTATTATCATTATCCGAAGAGAGGAGGATATCAAGCGATATCTGAAAAGCTTTCTAACGGCATCGATGTTCGTTTTAACTATCGTGTCAAAAAAATATATAAAGAAAAAGAAATATGGAAAGTCTCCGATGGAGGTCAAATTTTTAGTTTTGATGAGATCATATCCACAATACCTATTTATGAATTAATCAAGATTCTTGACTATCCTGTTGCTCAAAAGGTTAAGAAGGCAATTTCTCAATTAATTATCAATCCAATGTTTGTCGTCTCTCTCGGGATAAAAGGAATAGATTTGAATAAATATTCGGCTATATATTTTCCTGAGGCAGAATTTCTTGTCAACAGAATTAGTTTTCCTAGCACATTATCACCGAATAATGTTCCAAAAGGTCATTATAGTATTCAAGCTGAAATCACCTGTCGTAATCGTTCCTCAATTTGGAAATCATCAGATAATGAGATTCTCAAACACACGATCCAAGGACTCGTCAAAAGTAATATTATAAGTAAGGTAAAAGACATTGTATATGTGAATGTCAGAAGGCACCCTTATGCTTATGTAGTTTACGACACTCATTATGAAAAGAATGTCGGTATAATTCGTGATTGGTTTCCAAGACAAGGCATACATTTGGTTGGACGTTTCAGTTACTTTGAATATATTAATATCGATGGTGTTATAAAAACCGCTCTTAAGATAGCATCGATGATTAATGGCTATCAGATGAATATCAATGAAAAAGGAGAGCTGTCTAAAAACAATTTAAGCTATAAAATTTAACTATGTCAGATTTTATATCCATTATTTCTCCCATTTATCAAAATGAAGGCTTCATAGAAGATTTTGTAGAAAGTCTGTATTCCAAGGTGGTAAATAAACTAAAAAAGCAAAAAATAAAGTACGAAGTAATACTTGCTGAGGATGGAAGTAGCGATAGGACTAAAGAAATACTCAACTCTCTCAAAAAAAAATACCATTTTCTTCTTTTAGAAGATTCTAAAAGACTTGGTTATGTAAAAGCTGCTAAAATCTTAATCAAAAAAGCAAAAGGAAATATTATTTTTTTTCTCGATTCAGATGGAGAAGTCAGTCCAGAGAGCTTTTGGAAACTATATAAAATTATGAAATCAGGAAAATATGATTTAATTAATGGTTTAAAATTAAAAAGAAAACCGTTCTACCGATTTTTCATTTCTTGTATAAATAATATTATTCTTAATATTCTATTTGCAACAGGAGTACAAGATGCAAACTCAGGTTGCAAAATGTACAAAAAAAATATAATGATTCCAATTATTGAAAAGTGTATTTTAAAGTATGATTTTAATGCTGAACAGCTCATTAGAGCAAAGGAAGCAGGTTTTAAGATAAAAGAAGTTGGGGTGAAACATTTCGAACGCACAAGTGTTGCTTTTGAGCCAAGAAAATTAATTTATATAGTTTTTTTAGCATTTATTGATTTAGTAAGTTTTAGAATTAAGTTTAAAAGAGAAGTTCATTGACATAAAACATTATATGAAAATTATTATGACCGGCGCTGGTGGAGGTATTGGTAGTAATATCTGTAGATATTTAAGTAGTAGTCATACTATATATGCGATTGTGAGGTCTAGAGAATCTTTTAACAAGTTCAACAATATTAGTTCCTCCCTTATTCCGTTAAAAGTAGATGTGACGAAAAAAGAGGAGATAAAGTCATTATTGAAAAATATTAAAGCTTTGGATGTATTGATAAATTGCGCGGCCATTTTAAGACCAGTTGGTAATTTTTTGGAAAATAATCTTGATGAATGGGAAAAAAATATTAAAACAAATCTTCTTGGTACAGTTTATATGTGTTATTATGCTATTCCTCTTTTAAAGAAGTCTACAAAAGGAACAATAATCAATTTTGCTGGTGGTGGTAGTGCGTATGGTAGACCTTATCATACAGCTTATGCATCGTCAAAAACAGCAGTAGTACGTTTTTCTGAGAGTTTAGCAATGGAATATCCCAACATCGATATTAATTCTATTGCACCAGGAGCGCATAAAACTGGGATGTGGAAGGATGAATCAATTGATAGGGAACCACAGCAATGGGGAGAAATGACTAAACTTATTGAGTTTATTAATTTTTTAATCTCACCTGAATCAAAAGGTATTACGGGAAAGTTTATACACTATAAAGATGATTGGAAGCGATTTTCAAAAAGGAATTTAAATTCAGATAAATATACCTTAAGAAGAATAATATAATTTTATGCGTTTATTGTCGGAAGCTTCAAATAGTGAATCAATTAGTTTCATGGAAAGTTTATATGTATTATATTTAGAACGAATTTTTTCAGGGAATTTCCAGTTATGAAAATAGTAAAGTAATTCGTTATAAAAAGAGCTATCCTCATTGCCGAATATTTTTTCTTTAATTTTCAAAGCTCTTTTCCAATGCCATCGGGGAATATATTCAAACTTCATAGGTCCATAATTCCCTCCCCTTCCCGTAGCTCTTGCAACTCCTTTCGTACCTATGATCTCGATTTCAAGCTTATTTTTTGCAAAATTAAGACTATAGTGATGTGTAGAAAAGGAATTTTTTTTAAATTTAAATAAAATTGAAACTTCATCCTCAACTTCTGTTTTCCATCCGATATTGTTTATAGTGGTATTGAATGATTTAGGATAACCAAAAAAAGAGATCATTAAATCGATCATATGGATACCTGGATCTAGAATAACACCACCCCCACAGAGATTTTTGTTCATTTTCCAAGTTTTTTCATATCCTGGAAATGCTGCATGACCAATAACAAATCGTGAAGATATTATCTCTCCAAGATTACCACCGCTTATAGTTTTCTCTAATTCTGATATATGAGGATAAAAATGATAGTTGAAACCAGCAAAAAGTAATGTTTTATTTTTAAGTGCGCTATCAACAATTTTTCGACATTCTTGATAATTGCGACCAACAGGTTTTTCAAGAAGAAGATTTTTTTTTGATAAAATCAATGGAGCTAATTTAGCAGCATCTTTATGCCTAATACATAAAAAAACAATATCAATAAACCTATTATTAATAATGTCATCTATACTTTTGCTTATTTCACACCGAAACTTAGTCGCAAAATTAGCGCTTGTTTGTTTTTGAATATCATATACATATGCAAGCTTACATTCAGGAATCTTCAAAACAGCTTCAGCCCTTTTTTGACCCATAAGACCGGCGCCAATGATAGCGACATTAATTTTTTTCATGTTTTTTCTTTCCAATGTAAAATATATCTCCACCTTTACATAGCGCATCTATGCTATCACGTTCGCTTTTACTCATATAAGCTAAAAACATATGTGTATGAGTCCATGTTTTATATTCTTGGATTTGGTATTTTGCAAAGATTTCACATAATGTATTGGGCGAGAAGTAAAAAGTATGTTCATCTTTGATCGAATGAAAAAATTTCCCAAATACTTCAAATTCAATACTTTGTAAATTATTAGTCCTCAATGCTATGTATCCACCAGGCTTCAATATTCTAGAAAGAATTTCTAGCTCTTCGTTGAAATCATAGAAATGTTCAATTACATCCCATAATGTGATCAGATCAAATTGACAATCGTGCACTTTTCCTTCACGGTACAATCTAACAATTGTTCCACAAATAGTTTTTGTTTTATATTTTCGTACCGCGATATCTACTGCTTCCGGTGATAATTCAATTCCCAAATTAAGATACCCGTTATCATCAAGAGCCTTTAAAAAATATCCATATCCTGAACCTAAATCAAGCACAAACGAAGTCTTTGGATCGATGTTAATCACCTTTTCAAGCTTTTGCAGATAATCTTTGCCCTTTTTTATTCGCCAAGATGCTTCTTTATCATAATCAAAGTAACCTCGTTGAGTTGTTTTTCCCGTAAAATAATCATTATGTCTGTATATTCCTTCCAAATCTTCTTTTTCTCCTTTAGGGAAACGAATACCCATACCACAGTTGGAACAAATGTAAACCCAGTATTTTTTACCATTGTAGATTCTCGAGAAGGACTCTAGATAATCTTTCTTTCTGCAGTTAAAACAAGAGGTAACTTTAGGAATGTGATTAATTTTTTCTTCTTCATAATAGGGTTCTATAATAGTATGAAATGCTTTTTTAAAAATCTGCAGTTTTCGATTCAAAGGAATGTCAACGATCGAATTAGTACCTCCATACAACCTTACTACGCTGGCCCACATGAACCATAGTTCTATAGGAATACGCATGAGCTTACTTGCTGCAATGACATGTTGATTTGATTCACTGTAAAAAACAGTATCATTATAGTTCGCAATATAATCTGTCCCTTTTTTTTGCCATTCTATTTTAGTAAAATTGATATTTAGTAATCTAGCTAGTTTCTCTTTTTTTTGATTGAGATCATTTATCTGAACAATTTTATCGATTTGTAATTTCATTTTTTAAATATATTATATTTATGTTCATATATTAACATTTTTCAAAAAAAGATTATAAAAAACCCTAATTGGGTTGCTATACTATAAATTATTGTTGGTTAATTTTCTTATGGATAAAACAGTATATGTATGTACAGGAGGTTGCGGTGCAGTCATAAGTCAAGAACAGTTCGACGGCGGGCTACAAGCTTGCGGCACAGAAGGATGCTCTCATAAAGGACATACATTCGAGAAAAGAATGAAATGTGAAAAATGCGGCGCTCTTTATATGGAAGGCGAACAACATAGTCATGACTAATTTCGATTCTTGACTATTTTTTTTCTTTGCATGAAGTTAATAAAATAAAGAAGTTCGATGAGTATACTTAATCGTTGATTTTTCCGTTTTTCAACAAATAGCTCTTTAGGTCCATTTTCTTCATTCATTTTTTGGATTGAAGGATAGGAAAATGGAACGTCTACACTTCTTACTCGTAATCCTTTTTTTAAAGCTCTTACAACGGGAAAATAATCATATTCATCAGTAAATTTAAAATGTGTCGTACTATTTTTAAATAGAATATTACTTTTAAGTTGCAAAAAAAGAGACCTTACTTGCGGTGTGTTTATAAATGCTAATGGCCCAAAAAAAATATCGAGATCGTCTTCATCGCGTTTTAATAATCCATTTGCACGTAATATTTCGTTGTATAACAAATTGCCTTCAGTTTCTGATACATGCTGATACGAAGTGTATGTCTTTTGAAATAGCGATTCATTTCTTTTCGGAATCACGATATCTGCATGATTATTAAAAAGAGGACTTGCAATTAATGGAATGCAATCGGTAATAAGTGAAAGTTTTTCAGGTTCAGTAAGAATGATTATTTTTACTTCAGATTTTTTAACAGATACTTTTATGAGCTGTCGTTTTGCTTTCAGTTTGTGTGAAGACCTCTTTTTTATAAGGGTAATATTTTCAATTTTTTCAAGCTCTTTTCTAAAAGTCTTTGAACTTTTCCCGTCGGCAATAAACACTTGATATCCTTTTTTTTGTGCGGCACGGATTGTTTGCAATGCAATATCTCCTCTTACTTTATCGGTATGTTTAATACTGCGAAGTTTGCCCCGATACCACTTTGGATATCGAGTGGTGAGGATGATTGCTATAGTTTGAAGATTCATAGATATTTACTCTATTCTATCATTAGTAAGTAAATAGAGCATCTTATAGTATAATAAGGCTCTTGAAAGTACAAAATTACTATGACTAATCCTCATAAAGACGCAGATCATCTTCGCCCAAGTGAGCCTGGCAGTCGTTCTTCATATGGCATACCTGTTATGGATTTTATTTCTCATTATGGTGTGGAAAGTCCGCTGATGCAGGAGTCATTGTGTAGCTATCCCACTTTATGTTATTTATTAGGAAATGTAACTGAAGGATCCCCAACGCAAGATAATCGGCCAGATGGAATAGTCCGACCTGTGTATTTTTTAACTGAAGGATCCGGAATGTTTGGATTAAAAAATCCCGATGATGCTATGAGATGGCGTGGAATATTTAATCATGTAATTGGTACTACAAGACAAGTAAATTTTTTGTCAAATAGATTAAAAAATTTGACAGAAGAACAGAGAAATCAATTTTTCTTACTAGGATATAACGTTGAATCATTAGACAAAGCTGATCCAAGTCTCCTCACTGATTATATGTTGGTATCTCATTCTGGGCGCAGAGGGGCTGATGAGCATAATTGGCATAATCTTAATGATGAAGTACATACATCTGCGGACCCTTATGAATCAACTTTGCAACATTTACAGAAATTGGATGCTCCTGATGAAATTATTGCGCTGATGAGGACAGAAAAGCATTCATATTTATTAGCTGGAGAACTGCCAGATATTATTGATAATATACTCACTTATTGTGACTGGACATTTGGTCAAAGTCCGACAACGTTAGAAGAACGTTTTGAAGGATTACGGGCAAGAAGTCGTGAATCACTTCCTGTGCTTGCAATGCTTGAAGGTATAGGAACAAAATTTGAAACAGCATTGAAAGAAGTATTAGGGGATACAGTGATTCAAGAGATGCGAGAGTCGGTGTGGGATGATGAGGTACTTATAAGAGAAGCATATGCTCAATCTGCCGGACTTACATTAGAAGAAGTTTTTCCAAAATTTGAAAGAAAAACTTAATCTTTTCTGAAATCTATTTTAGAAACTTCAGATAATGATTATCAAACCATAGTATGTGGCGCTGGATCAAATGAAGCCTGTTTTGTGAGCGCATAGAAGATTGTTCCCTTTATCTCCCCTTTTTTATATTCTAACGATGTAGGAGCGCTCATTGTTGGCATCGCATAAACATAAGCCTTAATACCAGGAGGAATCATTTCGTAGGGCGCTGCCGTGCGCATGCTGCGGATTCCCTGAATATTGACTGGTTCAATAAATGCATCACTCGGTGCCAGATTATTTTTAAGATACTTCGCAAACTCTCTTGTTTGATCTATAGTATTGTCAATTCCTTCTGGGCCAAGTACATCGACAGATTCTTTGGGAATAAATATATGTTTTTGAGTAAGTAAGATTTTAATAGATTTAATTTCATCTTTGCGACCCGTATATACAAGGCGGATCCCTGATTTTGCGACAGCTTGCACTGCTTTTTCTCTTAACTCATTTAGTTCCTCATTATCGTTTGTCAGAATATGTTGGTTTAAAAATAACAGGAGGTTTTGTTCTGACCATCCTTCTTTAATTCCTGCAAGAACTATGGCCAGTATCGCAGCCTGGTCAGACCGCAATCGGTCCGCGCCCTGCATGGCAGGGTCATCCTTATACCGATCATTTTTATTCAGATGCTTATAATCTCCTGGTGCTGAACGGACAATAATCCGTTTAATTTTAGGAGCGATTTCCCTAAGCTTTTTTAGACGTTCTTCCACTGGTTGTCTTGCCGTGGTTTCATATCCGACCATTTCTTCAAGACATGCACTGACAAGATTAGGAATTTCAGTGCCTAATTTTTCATCAGACATTCCTATATAGCTTGCATCAAGCTTTGCCTTCAGTACTTCGCCGGGTTTATCATCAGGATTTTTCGGATCTTTCGGCTCGTAGAAAACTTCATCCAGAATAGCATAACCATGAGGGAGATCGATGTCCGAGTTAAATGGTTCATTCCAAGGTGTTGGTATTTGATTCAGTCTTCCTGCTGTTATTACTACCGGTTCAGTATCAGACATAGTGCATAGATTATACAAAACATAAATTCAAAATAGAATCGAACACTTTAAGATAAAATATACGTGTTACAAACTGTGATACAATGTGTACTAAAATATTTGCAATATGAAAGTCATTATCCTCTGTGGCGGCACTGGAACGCGTCTTAAAGAAGAAACCGAGTTTAAGCCCAAGCCCATGGTTTATGTTGGTAATCAGCCGATCATCTGGCACATCATGAAAATATATGCCGCAGCCGGATTTAATGAATTCATATTAGCTCTTGGCTACAAAGCCGATTATATTAAGGATTTTTTCTTAAACCAAAAGGCCTTCACTACCGATTTTACTCTTGACACCAACTCACACAAAACCAAATTTTATTTTGAAAACAGAAGTTATCTAGATCGTTTTAAAATTACTTTCGTTGACACCGGCATCGATACTTTTCCCGGTGAACGCATACTTCGCTGTAAAGATTATCTCCCTAAAAAAGATAAATACTTTATGGTCACATACGGGGATGGTGTTTGTAACATTGATATGCAGGTACTTCTGAAGTACCACAAAAAGCAAAAAACGATAGGCACAATAACAGGAGTACATCCAAGGTCAAAATACGGCCTGGTGAAATTAAATAAGAAAAATTTGATTCAAGGATTTCAGGAAAAGCCGGTGCTTTCAGATTGGGTCAATGGCGGATTTATGGTTTTTGACAAACGGGTATTTAATTATCTAAATTACGGCGAACTTGAACACGAGGCTCTCAAACGTCTTGCCAAAGAAAACCAGCTTTCCCTCTACAAACACGACTCTTTTTGGTATAGTATGGACACTTACAAAGAGGTTGAAGATCTCAAAAAAATGTGGAAAGAAAAAAATCCTCCTTGGAAGATATGGAAATGAAATCATTTAAAAATCAAACCATTCTCGTTACCGGCGGCACCGGGTTTGTGGGTTCACATTTGGTCGAAAGGCTTTTAAAAGAAAAAGCCAATGTAATCACAACGTATAAAGCGCTTGATCCGAAGTCATATTTTTTCACCCGAAAATTACAAAAAAAAACTACTCTTGCTCATGTTGACATCGTTGATTTCGAACGTGTTTTTGATCTAATCACCAAATATGAAGTAGATTTTATCTTTCATCTTGCGGCGCAACCCTTAGTTGATGCAGCCTATTACAACCCGCGCCGAACAATGGACTCAAATATCCGTGGAACAGTCAATATTCTTGAATCCGCGCGTTTATACCCACGAGTAAAAGGAGTAATTTTTGCCTCATCCGATAAAGCATATGGCAAACTTACCAAGGAAAAATATCTTGAGTCTGATCCCCTGCGCGGTGATCACCCATATGAAGTGTCTAAGTCTGCCGCAGACCTTATCGCCTACTCTTATTACAAAACATATGGTGTGCCTGTCGTCATCACAAGGTTTGGCAATATATATGGTGAAGGTGATACAAACTATTCGCGCATAATTCCTGGAATTATGAAAGCGATCATAAATGATGAAGTGTTGTCGATAAGAAGTGACGGTAAGTATGTACGCGATTATCTTTATGTTAAAGATGTGGCGGAGGGATATTTGATGATTGCAAAAAAAATTGAGTCTATCGTGGGTCAAGCATTCAATTTTGGTTCTAAAGAGACAATATCCGTTCTTGCACTAATTAAAATCGTTGAGAAGGCAGTAAAAAGAAAGTTAAAATACAAAATTTTAAACAATGCCCAAAACGAGATTCCATACCAATCTCTCGACTACTCAAAAATTAAGAAAAAAATTGGTTGGGAACCAAAAAAATCGCTCAAAAAAACATCAAAGTCGATACTTGCTTGGTATAAGAAGGTCATTTAATCATGTTTATTTTTGCAGCTTCACCATTTCCCTTTTTTTTTTCATTTTTTTTTAATGCATTATCAACTTCTTTATTTGGCTCAATACCCCGTTCATAAATACTTTGTTTTAATGACTCATTAAAAGCATACGGACTGTCAATCATATCTATAAAAATTGGCTGATTTTTTTTGACAGGTTTGAGAAGAATTTCTCCTGCCATTAATTCTCTGCAGGATAGTTGACCTTTGAGAAGGGGGACGGCAAGATAAATATCCTTGTCAGAGATAACATGTCCTTCAGGTAGTTTATTTTTCGCATAGACTCCACGGATGAGTTGATCTAAATATGTAATTTCTTTTTTTGGTGGTGTACGTTTTATATAATCCGCCCCGCCGCTCATTGCGCGAGCTTTATTAAAAGTTTTAAACCATATGTCAATTTGATGAGGCAAAGAACAGTAAGGTGAAACAGGAATTCCATCTTTTTCGATATCGATATGTCTTTCCCAAGTTCTTGCCCCTTTCGCATAAGATATAAGCATAGAAGATGTCCAGTCAGTATACTCGTGCGTTGAAAATCCAATAACATGGTCAGGATATCTTTTTTTAAGAAAATCAATTTGGTTTAACTCAAGTTCGCTATCTTCTGAAGGGTATATCGATACACAGTGATTTATCGCAAGAGGTATATTGCGGTTCTCAAAAAAAGTCACCAAGTCATCCATATCTTTAAGCGAAGATCCCCCAGTTGAGACTATAACGGGTTTTTTGGTTGCAGCAATTTTTTCAATTAGAATCCAGTCGTTTATATCTGAGCTTGCAATTTTTATGATTGGTAGATCAAGTTTTACACATAAATCAACTGATTTTTCGTCAAATGGAGTTGCAGTTGAGATACACCCATTTTTTCGTACAGCTTTTACCAAAGTTGCATACTCTTCCTCAAGTAAGACAGTCGCGAGAGTTTTGTTGATATAGCGAATGTCGTTTCGATTTCGATATTCTTTGTGAATAAAAGTTTCAACATCACGAAGTTGCAGTTTTATAGCAGCCCGAACATTATTAAAACGGACAATTTTTGAAAAGTCGCTTATTATCTTTAATCCCCTGTTTACGTCACCCCAGTGATTATTTGCAAGTTCGAGTACAAATAAATCTTCAAAAATTTGGTTATTAACCATATTCTTTATCTTATAACTATCAGTATACTACAGCGTTGACGATTCTATGTCAAATTATAAGTCAATTATTGTATTTTGAGTTCATTCTGCTATGATAAAATAGTTGATTTCTTTCAGTAATATTAAATAGTAAAAGATTAAAATCATTGATGAGTAAAACTAAATTGTCCGACTATATAGTCGAGTTTTTCGAGAAAAAGGGCTTCAAGACAGTATTTTTAATATCTGGAGGAGGCTGCATACACTTAATCGACTCGGTTGGAAAATCAAAAAAACTCAGATACATTTGCAATCATCACGAACAGGCTTGTGCTATTGCCGCTGAAGCCTATGCACGCGTTACGGGCAAACCTGGATTGTGTATCGTAACTACTGGCCCCGGTGGAACAAATACAATAACTGGCGTACTTGGAGCTTGGCTTGACTCAGTACCGATGATCGTTATTTCAGGCCAAGTCAAGCGTGAAACGATGGGAGCTGGTCGTGGATTAAGGCATCTTGGCGATCAAGAAATAAATATCATAGATATTGTCAGACCGATCACAAAATACGCTGTCGTTGTCATGGAGCCACTGGATATTGATTATCATTTAGAAAAAGCATTATTTTTAGCTGCTTCCGGACGTCCTGGCCCAGTATGGCTTGATATTCCTCTTGACGTTCAGGGAGCATTTATTAACAAAAATGAATTAAAAAAATTTGTTAATAAGAAAAGTATTGGTTTTAATAATGATGAATTAAAGAAAGACGTCAAATTGGTTTTGAATAAAATTGTTGAGGCGGGAAAGCCAGTTTTGTTAGTGGGTAATGGCGTTCGCCTTGGACAGGCAGTTGACGATTTACAAAAGTTGATCTCACTTCTTAAAATACCTACTTTGACAGGATTTGCAGGGTTTGATATTGTGTCTTCTGAAAACCCGTATTTTGCCGGTAGGCCAGGCACTATTGGTCAAAGAAGTGCTAATTTCACGCTTCAAAACTCTGATCTTCTACTAATAATCGGTTCAAGATTAAATATTCGCATGGTTGGTTACAATTATCAGACAGTTGCGCGCGGCGCATATAAAATAATGGTTGATATTGATAAACAAGAGATGAATAAAAAAACTATCAAGATTGATTTGAAGCTTAACTATGATGCAAAAGAATTTATTCAAGAAATGATAAAACAGTTAAGAGAACTGCATTTACAGACAAAAAAAGTTGCTTGGTTGCAAACCGTAAATAAATGGAAACAACAATATCCTTCTGTGCCAAAAGAATACTGGAATGATACTAAATATGTAAATCCTTACTGTTTTATTGAAACGCTATCAAAATTTATAAAATCCGATGATATCTTAGCTTTATCTGACGCTACTGCATCGATATGCACCTACCAGGCATTGAAGTTTCCTTATGGTACACGAGTTCTAACAAATTCAGGCTGTGCGCCCATGGGCTACGGATTACCAGCTGCAATTGGAGCTTGTTTTGCAAATGATAAGAAAAATACTATTTGTATAGAAGGAGACGGAAGTATTCAATTAAATATTCAGGAACTTCAAACATTGGTTCATCATGTCCTGCCAATAAAAATATTTCTTTATAATAATCGCGGCTATGTATCGATTAGACTTACTCAAAAAAATCTCTTTAAAGGCCATTATGTTGCTTCTAGCTCAGAATCGGGAGTTTCATATCCAAACATGATAAAAATTGCAAAAGCCTATGGTATTCATACTGAAAAAATTAGCAACAATAATCAGATTGCACGAAAGATTAAAAAAGTATTGTCATATAAGGGGCCTGTTTTATGTGAAATTAACGTTTCCCCAAATCAGGAATTTTTACCAAAAGCTGCATCAAGACGGCTTCCTGATGGATCATTTGTTTCAAGGCCGCTTGAAGACATGTACCCCTTTTTAAGTAAGGAAGAACTTAAGAAAAATATGTTTATTCCACTTATTGACGATTTATGAGAAAAACAGTATTAATACTTGGTTCATCTGGATTTATTGGTAAAAATTTAGCTGAACAATTAAACAAAAAATATAAACTTCTTACTCCAAGTCACAAGGAATTAGATTTGCTAAAAGAAGAAGCTGCGTTTCGATATTTTAAAAGTCATAAAATTGATACCGTAATTTATAGTGCCTTAGTAGGAGGTAGTCGGATAGAAGAGTATGAAGAAAGAGAATTGAAAACTAATCTTAAGATGTTTTTCAATGTAATAAAAAGTAACCAATATTATAGAAAGCTCATTAATTTTGGTTCGGGTGCGGAATACGATAAAACTCGATCAATTGAAAAAGTCAAGGAAACAAATTTCGGAGAAAGAATACCAACTGATGACTACGGTTTATTTAAATATACATGTTCAAAGATACTGGAACATTATGACAAACCGGCAGTAAATTTGAGAATATTCGGAATGTTTGGGAAATATGAAGATCATAGATATCGTTTTATTTCGTATGCAATTCTTAGGAATTTAAAAAATCTTCCCATCACAATGAAACAAAATGTGTATTTCGATTATATGTTTATAGATGATTTTGTCAGAATCGTAGATTATTTTATCAATAATGATTCTAAAGAAAAAGTTTTTAACATTGGTACGGGCAAGAAAATTGATCTTGTTACAATTGCAAAAAAAATTAATCGTGTTGCAGATAAAAAAACAAAAATAATTATTGCTAAGCCTAAATTAAAAAATGAATATACATGTAATAATAAAAAACTAATGAGAGAACTAGGTCAATTTACTTTTATGGATTTTGATACATCTTTGAAAAAATTATACTTTTGGTATAAAAAAAATCTTGATTTTTATTGATTAATAATTTTATTTTTTTATGAAAAAACGCTCGTGTCCGCTTTGTGAAAATCATACAGTACAAATACTTTATATTCAAAAATACTCACAAGAGCTAAATCATGCCATAGCATGTTGTAAAAAATGTGGATTTGTTTACGTAAATAACACCCGATCTCAAAATTTTTACAACAAGTATTATGCCGAAATGTCAAAGTATGAAGATACGAGAGACTCTGAACTTCATGAGGAATCGGCTAAGGTTATTATAAATTACGCTCAAAAGTCGGATCGCATCGTCGATATAGGTTGTGCCACTGGTCATCTGTTGTATTTGTTAAAAAAAAATAATTATAAAAATTTGCTAGGTGTAGATCCTGCACCAAAATGTAAAGAGGTTGCTCAAAAAGAATACAACATAAAATTGGTAAATGCGAATATCGACTCATACAAATCAACAAAAAAATTCGATTTTATAATTTTAGCAACGGTATTAGAACATTTAGAAGAGTTACAAAAATCTATGAAAAAGATTACATCATTGTTAAATGATGAAGGAAAAGTATTTATCACTGTCCCAAATGCTGGAAATTTTTATCAAAAGTTTGAAGAGCCTTTTGGTGAATTTTCTACAGAACATATCAATTTTTTTTCAACACTACATTTACATGAATTAATGAAAGAATATTCAAGTCTTTATGTAAAGGCAGACCATGTCGCAATTTTTTCAGTCTGGCAAAAAATCAAAAATCTTAAGACCAGTATGAATTCTTATATAAAGTTATCAAAGGAAAATTTGAATGCAATTCAAAAAGTTATTAAAAAAGTGCCCAATAAAATAATTGTTTGGGGAGCTGGTTCGTTGACTCAGAGATTGCTTCAAAGTACTGACCTAGGGGAAAAGGTTACTAAATTTGTTGACAAAAATACAAATCTTATTGGTAAAAAAATAAATAATATTCCAATAATATCACCAGTTGATCTTTCATATTATAATGAGCCCATATTAATCTCTTCATTTAAATTTAAAGATGAGATTGTGCAAGAAATTAAAAAAAGAAAGCTAAAAAACAGAGTTATAACCTTTTAGTATGAAGAAAGATCTTGATGAAATATTTTCGAAACCATTTAAGTATTATATTCGTCGCTTAATTGAAAAGTTCGGTTCATTTGATCTATCAAAACCAGTTATCCTTTTTGGAGCTGGTCAGATGGCGGAGATTTATTATCGAAATTGTAAAAAAAATAATATTTCTATTGTTGGAATTTTTGATAACGACAAAGCTAAACATGGCAAAATTTTCGATAAATATTTGAAAGTGGAGTCTCCTAAAGATTTATCTATAGTTTCCCGAGATACTCAAATCATAGTAACTTCAATTTTTGATGACGAAATAATGAAGCAACTTAAAAAAATGGGATTTACTAAAGTATGGAGTCATGTTTTTGCTACAACTGTTTTTCCACAAGTTTTTTACAATCCTTATTGGTTAAATAACATTGAAAAAATAATTAAAAACAAAAAATTCGTTTTTGAAAGTTACAACCTACTTTCAGATTCGCTCTCTCGTAAAACCTTCATTGCGATTCTAAAATATCGTTTGTTTCTCGAAAAAAAAGATCTAATTAAAATATTACAATCCTTAAAAAATGAGTATTTTGATAAAAATATAATTAAAGTTACTCAAGATGAAGTTTTTATAGATGGTGGAGCATATAACTGTGATACCACTAAAAAATTTACACAAATTTCAAAAGGAAAGTTCAAAAATATAATTGGTTTTGAACCAGATACTAATTTATTTCAAAAGTCAAAGCAATATGTAGATAAATTAAATGATAAGAGGATAACCGTATATCCATACGGCTTAGGAAAAAAAAATACAAGCATGAGATTTACCAACGACGGCACACTTGGATCAAGATTAAGTGAGACAGGAACTCGTTTGGTTAAGATTGTTAATTTAGATAATTTTATAAAAATTAAGCCAACCTTTATCAAGCTAGACATTGAAGGAGCAGAGATTGATGCTCTTTATGGAGCAAAAAAAATTATTTCAAAATTCCATCCTAAAATAACCATGAGTCTTTACCATAAGACCGAAGATTTATGGAAAATTCCCTTATATTTGAAAAAATTTAGACCGGACTATCGGATTTATATCAGGCATTACAGCCCATTTTTGTACGACACTATTTGTTATGCTATTTAACTAGTTTATGATAAAGAAAAAATTGATATCTATTGGAATACCTTGTTTTAATGAGGAGAAAAATGTAGTCCAGATTTATATTGCTTTAAAAAAAATCACGCACCGATTAACTAAGTATAGCTTTGAATATATATTTGTAGATAATGGAAGTGCTGACAAAACAGCTGAAAATATCAAAAAGCTTGCCCAAAAAGATTCCTCTTTGGTAGGAGTATTTTTATCAAGAAATTTTGGACCGGAGGCGTCGCTTCAAGCAATATTAGATCATGTTTCAGGCGACGCATTTATTGGTATACCTTGTGATTTTGAAGATCCTCCTGAACTGATACCTGAATTTATAAAAAAATGGGAGCAAGGAAATAACATAGTTGCAGGAGTGTATACAAAATCCGAAGACGATATTTTCACATCACTATTACGTAAAGCCTTCTATGGAATATTTAAAAGAATTTCAAATATAGATATTCCGGTAAATGCTTCAGGAGTTGGACTTTTGGATAAAAAATCACTCCAAGCATTAAATTCGTTGCCAGAAAAATATAGATTTTATAGAGGTTTGCGAGCATGGATTGGTTTTAAAACTGCCTATATCAAGTAC
>Ga0209542_10002241_pt1 | contig 43715 bp, 49 predicted proteins | sample RifCSPhighO2_01_FD_184028 | JGI IMG/M metagenome (GOLD analysis project Ga0209542, IMG submission 184028) | Soil microbial communities from Rifle, Colorado - Rifle CSP2_plank highO2_0.1 (SPAdes) (version 2) | ecosystem: Environmental > Terrestrial > Deep subsurface > Rock core/Sediment ...
CCCAACTTTGACAGCAATTAACTAATTTTATTTTTTACCCTCTATAATTATGGAAGTTACTGTTTCTTTTATAGGGACAATCTGGAGACGATATATTTATAAACCTTTATTTCTATTAATAATAATGTATTTGAAGATTACTCAGAAAAAAACTAATCGGGGAATTGGAAAGTATGCAAAAATCGTTAAAAGTTATTGGGATAGAACTAGCAATACATCAAGACAGAAAGTAATAATGAATTTAGGCGTTATAAAGTCAGATAATGACCTTAAGAAATATGAAAAAATTCTTGAATCTATGAAAAAAGGAGTTACACATGTAGACTTTAATAAAATTGAAATATTAAACACTAAAGAATATGGGGTAACTTACACGACAAATAAATTATTCGAGAAATATAATATTAAAGAAATATTGCAAAAAGAGTTATCCAATAATAAATCTCAATTTAACGTATACGAAATAATAAAAGCTCTTATAATAAATCGCTTGATAAGACCGTCAAGCGATTTATCTGCTTGTGATTGGATAAAAGAAGATTATGCAGAAAAAATAAACATTAAGGAGCACCACATCTATCGCGCATTAGATTATCTGGTTCAAAAAAAAGATAAAATCGAGAAAGATCTTTATGAGAGTCTTAAAAAAATAATGAAACTAAACACAGAAATTGCTCATTATGATTTGACTAGCACTTATTTCGATGGATCTAAATGTGAAATAGCATTCTATGGATACTCGAGAGACCATCGAAAAGACAGAAAACAGGTCGTTATTGGGCTCGTAATGATTGACGGAATACCTGTATATCATGAAGTTTACAACGGAAATACCGTTGATAAAACAACTTTAAAAAATATGGTAAACAGTATGAAAGAAAAATTAGGAATAAAAGATTTGATTGTAGTAGCCGATAGAGGGCTTATCACTGGAGATAATTTAGATCTGCTGGAAAATAATAAATATCAGTATATTATCGGTGTTCAAAGAAGAAACAATAATCTTGCCGAAGAGCTTCTTTCTAAAGAAATAACATCAGAAGAAAAACAATTTGCAATAGAGATTCATAGAGAGACAAAAATAATAGAAGACAAAGAGATTATCCGAAGATATATACTTTGTTTGGATAACCAAACAAAAAATGAGAGATTAGAAAATTTAGAAGAGATAAAAGGAAAAAAAGAGAAAGAATTGAAGACGTTGCAGGATAAGCATGCAAAATCAATGAGCTCTAATAAAGGTAAAAAGATGACAAAAGAGAACTTGATAATTGCGGCAGATAAGATTCTCGGAAAAAACAAAAGATTATTTAATTTTGAATATGATGAAACTGGTTTAAAATATTCTTTTAATGTCAAAGATTACGAATATGAAAAAAAAATTGCTGGCAAGTTTTTATTAGTAACAAATACCATAAAAAGTCCAAAAGAAGCAATGAAATCATATAAAGAACTCCAGACAGTTGAAAATGCATTCGATGAATGCAAGAACTTCTTGTATGTTCGCCCAGTATTTCATTGGAAAGAAAGAAGAGTAAAAGCACATATTTTTGTCTGCGTGCTGAGCTTTCTGATTGAAAGCATCATTGAAAAGTTTTCAAAGGATAGCGCAAGAAAAACAATTAGCGAGCTAAAGAGAATTACCCTTTCTGAGATAACTGTCAAAAATAATTCAAGAAAAGTTTTGACAAAACTAACAGATGAACAATTAAGCATATTTAAAGAAAATAAAATCGACGCTCCAGTAATATTCTAGAGACGATTTTAAGAGATTATTAAAATTTCTCGACGAGCTTTTTCATGAACTGTCAAAGTTGGGTTTAACAACTTTATTCCAACCATTACCACTCATATTACCTTGTAAAATATCACTATTAGGAACTTCTCTTTGAACATCTTCTAAAGTCATAACCCTTCCCAAATAAGTTGTTCCAGAATAATTTTTCGGTTCACCTATTAAAAGTTCTCTACCAGAACGCACTTCTGTCCTGTCAAAAAATCTATAGCCAAATGAACCCCTAGGCAATGCTATTTCAGAAGAATTTCTGCTTTCAACTTCTCTTACTACTGTCTCATCAAATAAGATTCCCGGATAAAGAAACTCTATATAATGTTTTAATGTTGGTTTTACCATATTTAATTCTGAAATAATTAGTATTTAAATCTTTGTATTTGTAGTCCCTTTATAGTTAATATCAGATACCTTTAAATATAACTTCAACATAGAAATAATATGTGTATGGCATGTGGTTTAATAGACCATCAAGGTAATCAAAAGCAGTATGCTCGCAATAGTGAGAATAGCAGAGATGCTATGACCCACACTTACACAACTGTCTCAAGTTCAGCAAGACCTAGCTCCTCTAATAAAGAAAGATACAATTAATTGAAATATATCTAAAACTCTTTAAACAATCAATTCTAATTTAATTCATGTATCTAATAGGAATCGATGACGCCGGAAGGGGACCATTACTAGGTCCAATGTTTTTAGCAGGAGTTCTAATAAAATCAACAGACGAGAAAGTTCTAAAAGAGCTAGGGGCTAAAGACTCAAAATTATTAATACATCCGCAAAGAATAGCCATAGCGGAACAAATAAGAAAAAACGCAATAAATATTGAAATAGCAGAAAGCTCTCCAGCTGAAATAGATGAAGCTGTAAACAGCATAAATCTAAACACTCTGGAAGCAAAAATGGCGGCAAATATTATCAATAAATTAAACAATGGAAAAGACAAAATTAAAGTAATAGTAGACTGTCCATCAGTAAATACATTGGCCTGGAAAAACAAGCTCTTATCCTTCGTAAAGCATAAAGAAAACCTAGACGTTAAATGTGAGCACAAAGCAGATTTCAATTATCCAGTTGTAAGCGCAGCATCAATTATAGCAAAAGTCGCGAGAGAAGACAGCGTAAGTAAAATAAAAAAACAATTCCCAAATATGGGCTCAGGATATCCTTCAGACCCAACAACAATAGAATTCATTAAATCACAAGGAAAAGCCCTGGCAGATACAGGAATTGTAAGAACAAGCTGGGCAACGTGGAAAAACCTATATCCTTCATCAACAAGAAAATAAAGAATCCCAACCACAGCAAGCTGTGGGGTATTCTTTAAGCCTTCAAATGGGAACTATCGTAGCAAGCTACGGGGTATAAGACCCATTTGAAGCAATCAAACCAGAATAAATTATTTTAATATTTTCTTCCACGAATAATCCCTTCAGGAAACTCTAAATTGATTATAACGTCTAAATCCTCTAACTTAACATTTTTTCTAAATTCATTTCCAACACGATTTCGTATATATTCATTCCATTCATTTAGTTTATCGCAGTCTCCATTAAAGTCCGCATCCAAAAATCTACCCGTTGACAGTCTAAATGGAAAACGTGCGAATACTTCTAAATCTGTAAACCCGGCCTTGCGCATATACTCAAGAGCTTCATCCTCACAAAAGAAATATCTATTATTTACCAAACTAGTATAGCCTGCAAGTTCGTCTTTTTTTCGAATTATATCCTGAAATATAGATTGATTTTCAGGAGTTAACAAGTTGGCCCATAAAGAGAAGATTCCTTGTGGGTAAAGAGAATCATATATCTTCTTTACCAGGCCCAGTTGGGTGCTTTTAGGCAATTCATGCAGTCCTTGTTTAAGGACTATTTTATTGTAGGGTTTGCCTAACCGATCGAAATCTTGAGCGTCTGATAGAACAATCCTATAAAGGAAATTCCTTAATGGTGATGAGCCAGGTTTTATCTTATTTATCTGAGCAAGGGCATTATCTAAGAAAGTAAAATGCAAACCCTTAATGTCTTGTTCTAGGCCATATCTTGCAATTTCTATTCCGACAGAACCATAACCAGACATCAAGTCAAGGACTCTATCTCCCTCACGTAGTTCTAGACTTTCAGCTAGCTTTTCAAAACTACGTGAATCAATCATATGAACATGTTCAAAACACACTTTTCTATGTTCCCAAGCATTAGGTTTTACTTCCATAAAATTGATTCACGTAGTTCTAGACTTTCAGCTAGCTTTTCAAAACTACGTGAATCAATCATATGAACATGTTCAAAACACACTTTTCTATGTTCCCAAGCATTAGGTTTTACTTCCATAAAATTGCGTCAAAATATCCGTATATAATCAATGTGTGTCTAGAAATAGACAACTTTAAATAATAGAAAACTCTCTAATATTATGGATATTTCAAAACTAGAGAAACTTGGACTTACCAAATCAGAATCTATTATTTATTCTGCAATGTTAAAAATTGGAGTCTCTACAGTAAGAGATATATCTAAAGAATCTGGATTTCATAGAACTAATATTTATGACATCTTAGAGCAATTAAAAGAAAAAGGACTCATTACATTCTTTAAGGAAGGCAAGGTAAGTAAATACAAAGTTTCAGATCCACAAAATCTTTATGCATATCTTAAAGAAAAAGAAGAACTGCTAAATAGTTTATTTCCAGAAATAGAGAAGTTGCATAATGTCTCAAATGATTTGGTTCAGGTAGAAATTTACAAAGGCACAGAAGGAATGAAATCCGCCTGGAGAGATATGATTAAAGAAAAAAAAGATATTTATGGTTTTGGTGTTAAAGGTCAATTAAGAGAGAAACTGCCTTTATTTGCAGAGCAATGGCTAAGAGACGCAAAAAATAATAAAATCAAATATTATGGGATTTACACAGAAAGAGGTAATCTCCCAGATTATTTCACAGAAATAAGATATGTTTCTAAAGAATTAAGCGGACCAGTGGCGGTTTTTATATACGGAAACAAAGTAAATATCAATATTTGGGACCCAAGTTTAGTTGCAATATTAATAACTTCTGAATTAGTGGCATCAATGTATAAAAAACACTTTCAATTATTATGGAATATAGCAAAGAAATAAACTTTTCTAAATCACAATTGTCTGATGTTTTTCAGGACCCACAGAAACTATGGAAATTTTAGATTTTGTAAAATTCTCTAAGTCTTTGAAAGCAGCCTTTAATGACAAAGGAAATCTATCAAATGACTCTGCTTCATCAATAGAATCATATCCTTCATAACTTCTATAAATTGGAACTATTGAGCGTTGAAAATCTAAATTTCTGCTAAACTCAGTAGTTTCTTTCCCCATGCCATATTTATATCCATAACAAATTTTAAATTCTTTAAGTCCGGCAACGGAATCAGGTTTAGTAATAACAATTTCCAGAGGTCTATTGATGTTTATAGAATATAAAGCGGCAACAGCGTCAGTCCACCCGACTCTTCTAGGTCTTTGAGTTGTAGCTCCAAATTCGCCAGCAGCAAGACGTATTCCAACCCCTTGTATAAAAGGATTGCTTGAGTTCATTAAATCAATTATTTTAGAATCTTTTCGATCATAAACAACCTTTTTACCATCCATTATGTAATTTATTTTATAATCTCGTAACTCAGCAATTTTAGAATGAGTGGGAAAACCATCTATTTCAGTTTCAGCGCAATAAACTTCAGAGTCTCTTCCGCCAAGTTCAGTTGCAAAAGGACCAGCTCCAACGCGACTCATAAAAGGAGCTTTAATTAAACCTAAAACTAAGTCAACAGCTCCAGCAGATATTCCCACTCCAGCAGCAGTGCCATTTATAGCGCAATCAGATGAAGTAACATAAGGAGAAATGCCATGCTGGACACTTAACAATGTTCCCTGAGCGCCCTCTAAGTGGATTTTTTTCCCTTGTCGAATAGATTCATGAACTATTCTTGTGGTATTAGTAATATATTGTTTCAATCTTTGCGCAAGAGGATTCAAACTTTCAACAATCTCATCAGTCACAATATGTTGGTCTTGATAAGCTTCTCTAATTTTATGTAATTTTTTAGATATAGCATCAGAAGATAAAATATCTCTCATAGTCAGGCCGATACGAGCAACCTTATCTGCATAACATGGACCAACACCCTTTCCAGTAGACCCAATTCCGCCATTTGATTGAGATTTGTTTCTTCTTATGTCTGTAGATATATGCCACGGCATTATAACTCCTGCATCTTCATCAATTCTAAGATTATTATGAGTGCCTCCACGAGCGACTAAATCATCTAATTCAATGCATAACTCTCGAGGGTCAATTGCCATGCCTTGTCCAAGAACCGTAATCTTGCCTAAAGAATCATAAGTTATTCCGACAGGAAGAGAGTGATAAACCACTTCAACACCATTTATAAAAATAGTATGTCCTGCATTGTTGGCTCCCGTGCCTCGCGCATTCAAATCAGCCCATTCAGCGAGCCAATCAGATATTTTACCCTTGCCAGTATCTCCATATTGCAAACAAATTGTAGCTACAACTTGTACACCCTTTAATTTATCTTCCAGCATGTTAAACATTTACCTTTCTTTTAATCTATATTTAAACATTCATGCAATTCACCACACAATCTCATAATAATGAAAACCAACAACATTTAAAACAATAAACTCCTCAAGGAGAATATCAAAAAAACAATGTTAGCACTTGTTTTTTGGATGCTCAAGATTTCCCACATTTTAAAAAGTGTGGTTTCTAAGAAATCTTGACATGACTTATATCAAAAAGATGGTGATGCAGGGCTTTAAGTCATTCGCCAAAAGAACAGAAGTAATTTTCGATAATGGAATCGTCGTAATCGTTGGTCCCAATGGATCTGGCAAAAGCAATGTCTCTGACGCGCTCTGTTTCGCCCTAGGTCGTTTATCTGCAAAATCAATTCGCGCAGAGAAAACAACTAGTTTATTATTCTCAGGTTCTAAATTTGTCAAACCAGCAAGAGAAGCCTTCGTCGAAGTAACTTTCGACAATTCTGAAAAAACATTTAACATTCCCGGAAATGAAGTAGTAATTTCAAGATTTATCAGAAGCAACGGGCAGGGAATATACAAAATAAACAATGAAGTCAAAAACAGAGGAGAGATAATAGAACTCTTGGCGCATGCAGGAATAGACCCTCACGGATTTAACTTAATTCTTCAAGGCCAAATTCAGGCAATAGTAAAAATGCATCCAGAAGACAGAAGAAAAGTAATTGAAGAAGTATCTGGAATAGCAGTATACGAATCAAGAAAAGAAAAAGCCTTGCACGAATTAGAAAAAACTGAAGATAGATTAAAAGAAATATCTGCAGTTTTGCGAGAACGTAAATCTTTTCTTAACAATCTCGAAAGAGAAAGAACGCAAGCTCTAAAATTCAAAGACTTAGAAGATACAGTCAACCGTTGCAGATATTCAATGCTCGTTCGTAAAATGTCAGATGTTCAAAAAGAAATGGACTCCGCAAGGAAGTCTTTAGATGATAAAAAAGCTCAAAGAGACAAAATGAAATTAAAACTAGAAGAGACACAATTAGAAATAGATTCTATGAATGAGCAAATTGCAAATATAAATGCCTTAATAAAGCGCTCAAGTGGAATAGAGCGTGAAACGTTGCAAGAAAGAATAAACACTCTAAGGGGAGAGATAGAAGGCCTAAAAGTAAGAATAGAATCAACTCAAAAAAGAAAATTAGAATTCGAGCGCAGAATTGAACACCTAAAAAATTCAATTCCAGAATATAAAAGCGAGATTGAACAATTAAGCAAAGAATCCCCAATGCTTGCAAAAAAGCAAGAAGAAATTAAAAAAAAGAAGGCTGAGTTAGTAAAAATAGAAGAAGAAAAGAACAAACTTCTTTCAGTAAAAACTGAATTATATTCAATTAAAGAACGCATAAAGGAAAAAGAAGCTCGCAATCACAGATTAGAAGTAGATTCAGACTCTGTATTAAAACAAATAGAAAATCTATCTCGTGAATTTATTTACAAAAGTGAAGAAGATTGTTTAGAACAAATATCAAAACTAGAAAAAGAATCTGAAAAAACAAAAGATAGCATAGAAGAGTTATCTAAAAAAGAAATAGAATATAACAGAAATTTAGCATCCAGCGAAGCGCAAATTAGAAATGCAGAAAAAATAAAAGAACAAATAATAAAGATAGATATCTGTCCATTATGTCAGAACAAAATGACTCATGACCACATTGCTCACGTCACAAAAGATTCATTAAATAAAATATCTGAAGGAAAAGAGTCTATAGAAAAAAATACTCTGGTCATAAAACATATAAAACAAGAACAGCAAGAATCTTCAAGAAAGTTATACGAAATATCTCAGCAAGTAAGTAAAACAAAACACGAGCATTCAAATCAAAAACTTGTAAAAGAAAAACAAAAATATATGAAAGTCTTAGTCACAGAGATAGAAGTAATTTCAAAAGAAATATCTATTTTAAATTCAAAACGCGAGGCTCTTGAAAATAAAACGATAGATGTTGCATCAATAACTGAACAATACAACTCCAAGTTAAGAGAGATAGAAGAAGTATCAGGTCGAACTACTGAAAATTTAGATCAGACTTTAAAGTTTAAAGAACATGAATTAGAAAACATGTTGGAAAACATCAAAAACAGCCAGAAAGGACTAGAAGAGTTACAAGAAGAAATAAAAAATATGCGCGAACGTTTAGAAGAAAAGAATAGCTTCCTTGCATCAAAAGAACACGAAGAATCGGAGTTAAGCAAAAAATTCAAAAAACTTTTCGATGACAGAGATAAAATACAAATCCAAATACAAGAAAACAACTATGACATGTCTACAAAAAGAACAGAAATAGCTCAAATTACAGACCAAATAAATTATCTTGAGATAGGTATCGCTAAATTATCTGCATCTCTAGAGTCTCTTCAAATAGAATTAAAAGATGTTCCTGAATCTGAGCCAATTAAAGCATCGCTCGAAGTCTTACAGCAAAAACTTGACAAAGCAAAACAAGACATGCAAAACATAGGAGCAATAAACATGAGAGCCCTTGAAGTTTACGATCAGATAAAAGTGGAATATGACAAAGTACAAGAAAAAGTTGAGACTCTCGTAAAAGAAAAAGAAGAAATTCTCAAAATAGTCGCAGAAATAGATCAAAAGAAAAAGAAAACATTCATGAAGACATTCAAAGGAATTAACGAACTGTTCTCAAGAAACGCTTCAGAACTTTACAGCAAAGGAAGAGCATTTCTTAGGGCAGAAAATGAAGAAGATCTCTTCGCAGGAGGAATAGAAATAGTAATTCAACTCGGCAAAGGAAAGTATTTTGACTCATCTTCGTTATCAGGTGGAGAACAAACACTAATAGCTCTTTCGTTATTATTTGCAATCCAGGAATTCAAGCCCTATCATTTTTACGTATTCGATGAAATAGACGCAGCCCTAGATAAAAGGAACTCAGAGCGTCTCGCAGGCCTATTAAACAAATACATAAGAGCAGGCCAATACATTATAGTTACTCACAACGACGCCCTTATAATGAACTCCAAGTTCATTTACGGAGTAAGCATGCATGACGGAATATCAAAAGTCTTAAGCCTAAAGCTCGACACCCGAGACAATAAAGATGCGCAGGTTCAGACAAAACCCGCTGAAACACAAACGTCAGTAGTAGTTGAAGAAAACAAACAAATGTAGACAAATCTTAGAAAGACTTAAATATTGTAGACGCATAATAATAATATGTATGTTGAAAAAAGAAAGTCAAAAAAAGGCATAACTTGCTTTCTAGCTTATTCTTTTAGAGAAGGCGGGAAAATCCATAAAATCAGAAAACTTCTAGGCACGAACATATCAAAAGAAGTATTAGAAGAGAGAATATCAAAAGCAGAGAAGCTGATAACAGATGAAATTGAAAAATATAGAGTAATTAAAGACCCATTAGATAAAGAATTAACAAAAGAAGAGATAGATTTTATAAAAAAACTTGAAAAAGAAGCTAATTTGAAGGTAATGCACTTATCAGAAGAAGACTGGCGAGCCTTTTCAGAACTATTTACTTATAACACAAACGCAATAGAGGGAAGCGAGTTAACTAACGCAGAGGTAAAAGAAATAATAAAGAAAGATATTTGGCCGAAAGAAAAATCAAAAGAAGATATAGCAGAGACTTATGGAGTAAACGAAGCGATAAATTACATAAGAGTCACGAAAGAAGAATTGTCTTTAGATCTAATAAAAGAAATACATAGAATTGTCTTCAAAAATTCAAAAACTTATGCAGGTAACTTCAGAGAAAAAGGTGATGAAGTAGTTGTAAGAACATCTTCAGGAATAATAGTTCATGAAGGAGCCCCACAACCAAGAATAAATGCGCTATTAGATGAATTAGTTGATTGGTATAATAAAAATAAAAGAAAGTATCCGACACTTATATTGGCTTCAGTAGTTCATAATCAATTTGAGAACATTCATCCTTTCGCAGATGGAAATGGTAGGGTCGGAAGAATACTTTTAAACTTTATATTAATAAAAAACAATCTGCCGCCAGTAAATATAGAGTTAAAAAACAGAATGGAATATTATAACACCTTACAAGAATACGAGAAAAACAAGAACTTAAGGCCAACAATAGAATTCCTTATTAAAGAATACAAAGAAACAAAGAAATCTTTAAGCAAATAGAAATGTAGACAAACTTAATTTTGTAGACAAAAACCAAGCATAATAATACTTGACTAACACCTAAATATTTTAATAATAAGATAATAAAGAAACATGTGACAAAATACATTGTTGTAACTGGAGGAGTAATCTCAGGGGTTGGAAAGGGAGTAGCTACTGCTTCTCTTGGAAAAATTCTCAAAGAATATGGTTTTTCTGTTTCTGCAATAAAAATTGACCCTTATATAAACTGCGACGCAGGAACTATGAGGCCAACAGAACATGGTGAAGTGTGGGTCACTGAAGATGGCGGAGAAATAGACCAAGACCTTGGAAATTACGAACGATTTTTAGAACAAATTATACCTAAAAAAAATAATATCACTACTGGACAAATATATAAATCTCTAATTGAAAAAGAGAGAAGAGGAGAATTCTTAGGAGAAACCGTTCAATTCATCCCGCATGTGCCTAACGAAATTAAAAGAAGAATAAAGGAAGCTTCTAATAATTATGATATTGTGCTCATAGAAGTAGGAGGAACTATAGGAGATTATGAGAATATACCTTTTCTTTTTGCTATGAAAAGTTTAGAAAATGAAATGGGAAAAGAAAATGTTTGTTACATTCTTGTAACTTATTTGCCCATACCCAGCCATATTGATGAAATGAAAACAAAGCCCACTCAGCTCGCAATAAAATTATTAAGAGAAGAAGGAATACAGCCAGATTTCATTTTATGCAGAGGCAGAAAAGAATTAGATGAACCAAGAAAAAAGAAAATAGAGCAGTATTCCAATATTAAAAAAGACAATATTATTTCTATGCCTGATGTAATTGGGGAAAATACTCCAAACACTCTTTATGTTATTCCATTAAACCTTGAAAAAGAGCATCTTGGAGAAAAAATAATGGAAAGATTAAACCTTAAATCTAAAAAAATACCTGATTGGACTGACTGGAAAAATGCAGTAAATAGTCTAATTAATCCATCAAATGAGATATCAATTGGAATTGTGGGAAAATATCTTAGCACAGGAGATTATCAGCTCGTGGACTCATATATCTCAATAAATGAATCGCTTAAACACTCTTCCGCAAAAAATAACACAAAAATAAATGTTAAATGGATTAATGCGCAAGACTTGGAAAAAAGCGATAATATTAAAGAAATATTAAACAGTATTCAAGGCATAATAATTCCTGGAGGGTTTGGTTCAATCGGAGTAGAAGGAAAAATAAAAACTATAAAATATTGCAGAGAAAATAATGTTCCTTTTCTCGGACTTTGTTATGGGCTGCAGTTAGCAGTAATTGAGTATGCAAGAAATGTATGCAGTCTAAATGAAGCAAACACTACCGAAGTTAATCCAGATACTATTCATCCAGTAATTGATATAATGCCTGAACAAAAAAATATTGATAATAAAGGCGGAACAATGAGATTAGGAGCATATAAAGCAATACTCCAAGATAAATCAAAAGTAAAAAAATTATATGCTGATATAAGTGAAGTATCAGAGCGACATAGACATAGATACGAAGTTAATCCTATTTATCATTCCATATTAAAAGATAAAGGAATGGTCCTAAGTGGAATGAGCCCAGATAAAAGACTTGTTGAATTCATGGAATTGCCAAATCTTAAATTCTTTATTGCTACGCAATCTCATCCTGAATTTAAAAGTTCTCTTCTTCATCCAGCGCCATTATTCGACGGATTCGTCAAAGCATGTTTAACATTAGAATCAAAAAGTCTTTGAGTTCACCAAACACTTCGACATGACAAAAGCCAAGATTTAAATATATAGTAAGGCATACCTTACCATGGTAGAAATAGAAACAGCGACAATTAGCTCTAAAGGGCAAATAGTAATTCCTTCAAGCATGAGAAAAGATATTAAAGAAGGAGACAGATTCCTAATTATTAAAGACAAATCTAGTTTTTTACTTAAGAAAGCGGACGATTTAGATGAAAAATTTAAAGAAGATTTAGAATTTGCCAGAAGAACAGAAAGAGCATGGGAGAGATATGACATGGGAGAATTCAAAACTTTAGAATTTGATGATTTCATAAAAGAAATGAAAAAATGGTAAAAGTTCAGTTCGATGAGCAATTCAAAAAAACAGTCTCTAAAATTAAAGATGTTTCTATGACTGAAAGAATTGAAAAATTATTGATTAAAATCAGGAATAATCCTGAAATAGGTAAACCAATGAGGCATAATAGAAAAGGAACAAGAGAGGTTTACTTACAACCTTATAGGTTATCTTATGCTTTCAATAAATTTAAAGATACTATTATAATATTAGATTTTTATCATAAAGATGAACAATAAAAAGAGCAAAAAATGTAGGACGCCCTAACCTAACATCAATCAACACAATAATCATTAAAAACTTTCAATCCCATAATTATAATTATGGTTCACATTAATTATCCAGTTCTAAACAAAACAGAGTCTGATTCAATTAAAAAAGAACTTGAAGAAAGACACAGACATGTGCAATGGGGCTCAAATGGAATATTGGATTTTGATTTATTGATTCAAAATCAAAGGGGAGTTATGCTTGTAGAACAACTTTATCTTCATGAAATTAATCGCTTTCGCAATTCCAGACAAGATGTAAGCTATATGGTATTTTTTAATAAAGGAACATATCCCATAACTGGGGCTATTATGTTATCTACAGATTTATAGACATTCCCGTTGATTATGCTACCCCAAAGAGGGAATGTATAGATAGAGATTCCCAAAGAATATGGGACCAGATTAAGGGGAATCTCTATATGTGAAAAGACAGGTCTGCCATATGTAATTGCTCATATAAATCGTCAATCACAAACAGTTGAAAGAGTAAAATTGGGAAGATTGCGCAATACTAATGGAGATTTGGATGGAGAAGGGATTATTTTAACAGACTGCATAAATGAAGATAAATCAATAAAATCAGTTTCTGAAGAAGTATCAATGAATAGGGGAAATATAAAATTAGTTCTAGCTTATTCTATAGGCAAAGATTTAGAACAAAGGTTAAGAGAAGACCTAATAAAAAAAGGAACGGAACTCAAGGTTTTATTTCAGGATAAAAGATAGCTTAATTCTCATCATAAGTCTTTCTTGCAACTTGCCCTAAATTCTCATCAAACATCTTTCTAAAAGTTTCCCCCACTGCTTCAGGTATTTCAGGTAAATCATGTCCATTAAAATATGAAGTTTTGCTATTTCTTAAAAAGTTAATGGCTTGACTATACGGTTTATTTTCTTCAAGTTTCATTACTTCTCTCTCCAAATCAATTGGAAATATTCTTTTTCCATTTCGATCTTTTAACCCCAAACGCCTTTCAACTAATTCTATGCCTCCTTTAATAGCTACAAAAACTTCATCTTCTGAAGAGCCTTTCCCTTTAGATGAATATATGTTCATTAAATTAGCAAGTAAAAAACCATCATGAAAAGCTCGAGCTCCATCCATCATCTGCCCTCTTTCATAATCTCCACATAAGTTCATAGTTCATCAAGATTAAATGTGTTTAAATTTATTGCGGTAAATCCAAAGGAATAAAAATAATTAAGCCACTCCTATTCCCCTTTCATTATCATGTCAAAGTGTCTCCCTAATGGACACTTTGATCATCCAAAAAACCAAAGGCAAGGTTTTTTTGATAAAAGTATTCATTGCAGTAGTTACATAAATGTTTTCTATGATTAAAAGTAACAAACTTGCCATCATCAATATGTTTATGACCGCATTTCTTACAGGTAACTATCTTTTTGTTAAGATTCTTCGTATCTTCAGGGTCAATAACTATTTGGGTGCCAGTATCTCTGTCAAAATTCTCTAAATCCATAATTAAACAATAATTAAGAAGTTTAAATTAATTACTATGAGACAATCTTAATATTCAATAAAATGGATATATAGGAACATCTCTTGTAAATCCATCACTTACTGAATAAGCTAAAGCATAAACCAATGCAGCAACATGCGCACTTAAATAAGCAACATATAATTTATCTTGTTTTTGTGTAAATTTAACTCTCAAATTATTATCTCTATCTAACAAGGCTCTTGCAATTGTAACAAAAGGTCCAACACCAGGAACTAACTCCAATTTGCTTAATTTAATTCTCTCAGAATCACTATCACCTATATAAGTGAGAAGAATTAACATCATTTATAAGTATTATTGTAGTCTTCTATCCATCTTATTAATAATCCCCTACAAATAGAAACATTTATATATCTAGTAAGATTAATCTTACTATGGCTCAAATAGACATAACAAGAATGAGTTCTAAAGGACAAGTAGTAATTCCTCAAGAGCTTAGAAAAGATATTCAGGAAGGCGACAAACTATTAGTTATCAGAAATGCTGACCAAATAATATTAAAAAAAGCAGACAAATTTGATAAACAAGTTGAAGAGGAGATTATAGTGGCAAAAAGAGTTGAATCTGCTTGGAAAGAGATTACAGAAGGCAAATACAAAAGAATGTCAAGCGAAGATTTTCTTAAAGAAATAAGAAACCTAAAATAAAATATGGTAAAAGAGATTATACGGGCTGATAACTTCTTAAGATGTTTAAAAAAACTAGATAAATCCATATTAGAAAGGGTAGAAAAATTATTGATTAAAATAATTAATAATCCTGAGATTGGAAAACCAATGCGTTATGATAGAAAAGAAACAAGAGAACTTTACATCGTTCCATTTAGGTTAAATTATATATTCGACAAGGCAAGAGATATCTTGATTTTCTTAGACATTTATCATAAAGATAAACAATAGTTCAAATAATTTTAAATATTATTTTTCAATAAAATTTCTAACTACATATCTTGCAAGATTATTTGCTTTAGGTTTTTTATCCATTAATTGGATTAAACCCCTAAAAGGTTCTTTAAATCCATAACCTCTTTTTGTATGATGCCCTCTATACTCATTACCTACAATTACTATCCCAGATTCATTATTTAAGTGATGTACAGATAAGCAATCAAAATAATCTCTGCTTAATATTAATTTTTCAACTCTTTCAGTGGTAAATGGATTAAATAGAGATTTAGCGCTTTCAGATAAGGGCCAAAGTTGATATGTCAAAGTGTTTGATAACCACACCATTTATGGTGTGGAACACTTTGAGCATCCAAAAAACAAGTGCCAGTCAAACCACGCCTTTTAAGGCGTGGTGGCACATTGTTTTTTTGATTTTAATTTTATATTTTCAGATTTACTATCTTTAACCCATTCTAACAAAGGATAAAGAGGTTCTAAATCTCTAATAGTGCATCCTCTTGACTCTCCTGCATATAATTCCATGAACATACTAAGAACCGAGTCATTCTCAAGTTCAGATGAGCCTCTAAGTGCCAAAGCAGGTCTATAAAATCTCCTAGGCTCGCCTAAACCTGCATTGGTCAATTCTTCAATTAATTTTTTATCTAAAGATGTTTTTATCATTTTATTCTAAATTTATAAAGAAAGAATTCTTCGCTTTAATTTAGATTATCCCCAAAGAGATAATCTTAATCCAATTCCCAAAAGAAAAAGAAAAAAAGGGGAAGGATTAGTAGTAGCTTTCGCCAGATTCGTCTGCTTTTGCAGGTTTACGGGTTAATAGCACTATTAAGACAACTAGGAGCACAACAAAGATTATTGCAAGAACTATTGTCAAAACAACAGCAGCGTTTCCGCTAACTGTTTTTCCTTCAACATTTGCAACAAATTCTTCTTCACTAACAACTACGTTGTCAGCGCCAAGAACTGTAACTTTGAAATCATATTTTCCTTCACGGTTTGAGCTTGCAGTCACATCGACTGTTTTGCTTGAACCAGCAGGAACTACAATAACAGAGTTATCAAGATCAACGGTTAAGCCGTCGTCTGATTCAGTTACTAGGTTGTACACCAAGATCTTATTACCAGAGTTCACAATTGTAAGAGCATATTTGCCACTTGAGCCAGAAGAGAATGTCTTACTGGAAGCAGATGACACGATAAGGCTGTTAGCGTTGCCACTGACGATTTCAACACGTCTAGTTGCAACAGTTTCAGAATCATCGTTAAATGCTTTTATTTCAACTGTGTAGAGGCCAGGCACTGCGTTTGCAGGAATAGCTAATGATATTCTACCTTGAAGTGAGTCGTCCTCATTATCGTTACTTGATTGGTCAAGGAAGCTTAAATCTTCTAAGAAGATTTTCTTACTTATACCCAATGCAGAAATGCTTGCGATAACAAATGTATCTTCAGCATCATAACGACCGCGGTTCTTTAGAACCACTTCGATTGGTAGGATTTCACCAGCGCTAACTCTAGAATCGCTTTCAATTGAAAGGAAATCAAGAGCATAGTTCTGTCTTTGTACTGTGAAAACTGAGTTATAAACTGCTCCAATTGAAGATTGACTTTCAATTCTAACCTCTAATACAAAATCCTCACTAGGATCAATATCGGTTGGAAGAGTTAATTGAAGTGACCTGCTGTACATTCCACCAGCAAGGACGTCAAAACGCTCAGTAGTCTCGTAAAGACCTGGCTCTCCAAGAACTCTAGCTGTTACACGCACGTTGCTTTCATTAGATATTGAACTGAAAACAACTCTTAAATTAAGAGTCTGTCCAGCTTCAACATGAAATACAGTACCATTTCCCATATTAAGACCTTCAGTCTCAACATATGCTATACTGGCGAAGCCAGCACTAGCGGATGGTACCACAACAAGCAATGCAATTGCTAAAACAAATAAACTAACAATGTTTTTTATGTTCATTCTTGGTTGTATCCAAAATTTAGTTATTTAAGCATCCCATAGTCCTTTTATAAACTTTGCGGTGACAACACTTTCGCTACTTTCCATAGTAACAAAAAAGCTTATTAAGTATACCATGCGCCACTTATCATGGTTAATGAGGAAAAAATAACCACAATCAAAATAGACAAAGAAACAAAAGCCCGTTTAGATAAGCTAAGAATACATCATAAAGAGAGCTACGACGAAGTAATTCAGAAAATTCTATACATCCTAAACCTCTGCAAGTCAGGTTCAAGTGAAGCTCGAGCCCGTTTACTAGCCATAGACAAGGCAAAGAAGCTTAACTCTATAAATATTAAAGAAATAAAGAAATAAATGTTGGTTTAGAGTAATTTCTGAAAGACTAGATTTAGAAAAAGAAATTCTGAAGATACTACTCATAAAATTATTCAGTTAGTCTTAGTGTAAACATAGACAATTAGGCTGATTTCTGAGTTTGATACCCCGAGGCTATGCCTCGGCCAGAAATTAAATTAGAAACTTTCGATTCAGTTGTCTCCGAATACCGCAGAGCTTACCTCGGTTCGCTACGAGATTTCGGAAAGTTTCTTTATCTTAAATATTAATACTTATTCCCATTCAACAGAACCAATCATAAAATCTAAAGCTTCTGGAAACTTTCTTTGAAAGTCGCCCATTCTAAAAGCGTCTTCAATTAGTCTTACAGCTGGAGCATAGTATCCTTTAAGAGGTTCTCCTCTCTCGCCTCTTAGATATGGGCTCATAACCATTCTAACATTTGCAACTATCTCCGCAGATCTTTCTCTTAGTCTAACTGTATCATTTAAGTCAATAGTTTTCAAATAATCTCTTAGACTTCTTTTATCTGCTGGAGTTATTTGTTGTCCTGCTAATTCTGGTGGAGCAAATCTTGAAAAGGCAATTTTTGTAGAAAGTTGCGGGACATTTTCGCAAATCATGGCTTCAAGAATGTTAGGATCATAAGGAATTGTAACGCCAAGACCGTTTCCAAAATTGGCGAATTGCTTAATAACTGCGTTATGCTCATTACCTATAGAAACTGTTCCTGATTTTCTTATCTCCATTATTCTATCATAATTCATCAATCTTGCAAAAACTCTCATTTCTGAATTTGTGCTCATGCCTGGATATCCCTGTACGTGAACTACCTCTTTTGTTTGTCGCGGTAAGACCCTATAAAAAGCATGAACGTCATGTCCTTGATAGATTCTATAAACAGCAACTTCTCTCTTTTTGTAGTTTTCTCCAACTTCTGTTAGCAAACCAGTTATTTTATTTCGCATTTTTTATAACTCCCTTGAGCCATTCTCTTATTGGTCCCCTTTTACATCTACAAGGACTATCTCCTCCAGCCAAACCAGCCCTAGCTGGAGTTGTAGAGTCATATCTTAACATTTTTTTAATATGAGGTCCATAATTTTCCTCTGCTAAAATAGATCTCGCTTCGGCAACCATTAATCCCCCAACCACTTCATTAGTCATTATTACACTTGGCTGAGCTGCATGAATGCAACTATGGGCATTTCTTTCCTTTCCTAGAGCTTTATCAACGTTTAATTTACAATTTAAACAAGCACTTTTACCAGGTTGATAAGCAACAACCTGTCCAGAAGAAGGGCTTGTTCCTCCACTAACTAATGGGATGCCATATCTAACTGCGAAATAATTTATAATTGCTCTTGTACTAAAATTATCCACACAATCTAAAATTAAATCTGGTCTGTTCTCCTCTAATCTAAATTCATTTGCATATTCTTCATCTAATTTCCCAGTTAAGCCACTTATTTTTAATCCTGGATTAATTGCTCTTAGTTTTTCAGCGAGAGCTTTAGATTTTTTGTCTCCAACGGAATCATAAAATAAAAGTTGCCTATTTAGATTATGTTCTTCTACTTTATCAAAATCAAGGACATCTATTCTTCCGACCCCAGCTAATGCTAATCCAATTCCAGCAAAATTACCCAATGCTCCAGCTCCAACAACCAACACACTTTTATCTTTTAGAGAAACATCTTCTATGTTGATTTCATCTTTTCCATTAAACCTTTGAGGACTAGCAACCGAATAAGATAATCTGCTAACTGGCCTTTCTTTCTTATTAAATGGCATGACGATTTTTCTAACTTCTTCTGTTATGACTCCTCCTAAAACCTCGCTAGGTATTGCCCCTTGCTGTTGTCCCGCATAACGATCCAATTTTACAAGATCTTTACCTCTTGCATTTGGGAATCTGACACACAGTTCACCTCTTACTGAATCTGCAGCTGCAACTAAAACAGGGACTTTTTTTAATTGCCCATATTCTAATGTGGCTGCTTGCGATTTAAGATCATTACTAACATCAATTATTACGTTTGGCTTTCCGAGTATTTGAGCCATCTCCATAGAATCAATTCTAGCTTGGATTCCTTTAACTCTAACCAATGGATTAATTTTAGATAAGACTTCTTCCAATGCTTCTACTTTAAACTCTCTTTTTCCACCTAGACTTAATAAAAATTCACCATTCCTTGTCCTATCAGAATGAGCATTGTCATATATTTCAACATTGCCAAACCCTAGACTAACAAGCGAGGCAGATGTAAAATTTGCCAAGGGACCAGAACCAACCACTGCAACATAAGAATTTCTAATTCTTTCTTGATTCCATCCTTCAATTAACTCTTGTCTACCATATCTATTTGAAACTAATCGGTGTTGCTCTTCATTATTTTCTGCCATTTTTTATTTTTTCCCCTCCAGAGACTATCTTCTTTATTATTTCCTTAGCAATTTGTTTTTCGTCAATTTCAAAAGCATCTTGATTAACGACCTTTAATCTTGATTTAACACTTCTTTCTTCACCATCATAGCATGCCCAACAAAAATCTTTAGTAGCGATTTCACAATAAGGTTTATCTCCTTTTGCGTTAACAACTATACTATATGCAAAGCCTGTTCTTACAGGAATCTTTGCAGTAATGCTTCTTACAATTCTCAAATCACGAGCATCGAAATCTTTTGAATCAAGATTTAATCTAACTTTTTTACCAGGATTATCCGAGTCATAAAACTCAACGTCTTTTCCTCTTCTTCTTACTTTAATCTCTCCCCCAATTAAAGGCATTTGTGTATAAGTTCTAACAAAATTTGTCGCTGCAATCGCATTTAAAACTTTCATCATATTTTCATCATCTGTTCCTGAGTGAAATGGATCAAAGTCTGCATGACTATGCCACCAACCAAGAACTCTGTAACCATTTTTATCTATTTCTCTTCCAGATTGGATTATACTTTCACCATCTATTTTAACATCAGCAGAACTAACATGTTGATTAGGAGCAAGATAAACATCTCTTACTATCCTATCTTTAGCACTTTTCGGAGTAACCAAAAAACCATAACATTCAACGCTTTCTTCTAAAACCTCACAAGCTAATCTAGCATAAGCATAAGCTTTACCCAAGGCACTTCTTGTAATATATGCCTGAGCTACAGGATTTCTTTTTATAAAATGTGAAACTTCAGATTCATTAACATTATCCTCCCCAAGCAGTAATTCTAACTTGTTTTTCATTTGTTTCTCCTTCCTTTTTCAATTTTAATGTTTGTAATAGGGAGATTCCTCTTTTTTACTTGAGCTAAAGTTAATCTACGTTTTTCAAATTCAGTTAATCTGCGAGCAGGAGAAGTTTCTGCACTAATATAACCTGATAAAAGAATTTTTCTTGTATCAGTTAACAATCTGGCTACAGCCTCTTCTCTTTTCAAACCATCTAATTTTCCAAAATCATAATCTCCAATACATATACGATTTTGCTGCATCATAAAGGGGTGCTCATATTTTTCAACTGTTAGTGGCACATCGTAAGCTATTTCTCCAGAATCATCTAAAAATACTCTAACAGCTACACGGGTTTTATCAAACAGATAATATCTATCTTCTGTTAGTTTATGAATCCCATCATATCCATCATGATATACATAGTCTTCTGGAGTCTTTAATACATGTTCTGGAACTTTAAGAAAAACCATATAAGAAGTACCAGTTCTCTCTTCATCATCCTCATCAAGCCACTCATCTTCTCTTCTTATAAATCCAAAATCTCCTTCAACATATTCTTTTTTTCCTACTAGACCTGCAATGTTTACATTTTTCTGAACAGAGGCTCTTAATTGCTGATCTTCAGTAAGCTTATCTCTTAATACGCCTACTCTAACTGCTTTTGATAACTCAAAATCATATCTAGCTTTTATTTCATCTAGAGATTTTGGTGAGACCAATGCAAAATCTTTTCCACCAATATTTAAGACTCTTCTATGTTTGTCGCCATTGGTCCAGACAAGATTGTAAAATACATTATCCACAATAGCAACATTTCTGCCGTCTAAAACCTTTCCTAGTACTGAATTTGGACTATAATCTTGTGGAAATTCTGCAAAATCCCAAAGAGGATCATATCCAAGCAATGTATCAAGCTTTCTATTTTTCATTTCTTGATCTCCTTCTTTTTTGAACCTTTCTTTTTCAACACCTATTATAAGATTTGAAACAAACCTTTCTTCTTCAGATAGTCCCTTTGGCTTCTGCGGTTTTAATTTAAATTTCTTATCTTCTACAATAGAAGTTCTAACTCCTAAGAGTTGGCCTACTTTAGGGCTATTTTGTGTGTCTCCTCTAAAATATGGAAATACTTCACTAACAATAAAATCAACTAATTTATTCCTCGCACCTCTTGGACTATTTTTTTCTTGACCAGCAACTTCTTCAAGATATTCCATTTCAGCTTTCCCAAATTCTTTCGCATGGTGTGCTCTTGTAATTTCTTCTAACGATGCGAGGGTTGCAGATTCTACTAAACCTCTTCTCACTGAATGTCCGCTATTAGATGTTTGAAAGAAATCAGTTCTTAGACTTCCCTCTGGACCATCTAAAGAGTATACTCTATCATTTATTAGAAAGATTGGCATTTTAGAAGATAGACCAAAAACATACTGTTGTGGGAGTTTATGTAATCTACTATTTTCTACAATTTGCCCGGGAAATTTCAACTCATCTTTATGGAATGGAAATTCCTCATCATTCTCTTCAAGTCTAACATACACTTTATTACCTTCAACTTCTGAAACAATACCCTTGCTACCCAAAGAAATTTCATCAATTCCTTCTGAATCTGGAAAGTAATAATCATCTTTAGACCCATGATCTTCTTTATTTTTATGACCCAGGTTCTTGGCGATTACTACTTTCAATCCTTTCTTGATAACCATTTTACCCTATTAGTACCATCTACTGTTTCCTCCTTCTTGAACAGCAGAAACTTCAATGTCTAATGAATTGTAGGGTCTTACTTGATTATTTGGCAATTTGTGTTCTTTTATTGTAATGTAGTTAGCTAATTTCTCTGTTAGTTCAACGTTTTTTCCATTAACCACAACAACAAATTCACCTGCTCCCATTTCTTTCTCTATGCTTCTGCCAAGAGGAACTTCGCCATCTTGTAGATTTTGTCCAAGCAAATAGTTAAGCGCTTGACCAACAGTCTTATCAGCATATTCCTTTGGTAATGTTCTCATTAGTGAACTATCCGCAGGTGTTAAACCTGTTCGAGCACTAATTATTGTAGACAAACCTTTAGTTTCAGTTCTAGCTGTTCCATGTTCCGCAGAAATCTTTTCTTTGTTCTGGGTCTTACTTGATCTCATTTTGTTTTACCTCCCTTTGATTTAGTTGAGTGTGATCCATTTTTCAGGTTGCTTTCTAAAATAAGATATCCTTGCATGTGTGCTCTTTGGTATTGCGCACCTTCAGCTCCAAAAACATTTTCCCAATCATCTCTTACTAATGCTTGAGTGAAACCAACTTGTTCAGCTAACTCATCTTTGACAGCTAAATCTAAATCTACTCTAGAAATTCCCTTGCTCCCTTTATTAATCTCTCTTTGAATAGCATAACTGCTTGCTCTGTCAACTATCCCTTTAATCATTGCACCACTTACAAGATGTCTATAAAGGAACTTACCTAAAACTCCTTGGTTTGGATGGACTACAGAATAGACGAAATTATCACAATCATAAATATCACTTGCTAATTTTGTTGCTAACTCTCTTGGATTATTAGAACCTTTCTGAAATGGCTTGCCTGTAAGATAAATTTGGAATATCTCGGCAGCTCCATTTTGAGTAGGTCTATGAACTTTAATTCTTCTGTCTACTCTTCCATCTCTTAAGATTGCTGGGTCAATAATATCTTCTCTATTAGTTGCTAAAACTGTGATAATATTTGAATGCCCATTTAATCCATCCATTTCAGCCAGAAATTGTGGAACTATAGAATCATAAACATCTGTAGATATTCCACTTCCTCTTGTCTTTAATACTGCCTCAGCCTCATCAATAAAAACAACTACTGGACTTCCATTTTCTGATGCAGTTTCTCTAGCCGCTTCATATATTCTTCTAATTGTTGCTTCCGAATTTCCAACCCACTTATCTAAAATTTCTGGACCATTAATTCTTATGAAATGACCTTTAGAATCTGCCTTTCCATTTCCAGAAATCTGAGAAAGATTATATGCAATAGACTTACCAATCATTGTTTTACCACATCCTGGAGGGCCGTACAATAAAACTCCCTTTATTGGCTTTCTACCATATCTAGCAAATATTTCTCTGTGCTTAAACGGATCTTCAACCTCACGTCTTATTTTGTCCAGTATATCTTCTAAACCTCCTATATTACTCCATGGAGCTGTTGGTACTTCTTCTAAGGCATATTTTGTCCTTTTTCTTGAAAATCTTTCCAAAGCCATGGCCCTAGATGGGTCTAAGACAACTTCATCTCCAGTCTTTACACCTTCTAGAGAACTAAGAACAATATATTGTTCTCCTTTACTTTGGACTCTCAATCTATTGCCTAGAACTTCATCTACTGTAGCCACTTCTCCAATTAATTCGTCAAATTCTGAGTTTCCTAGTAGTGCTTTAGTGGTAGGGTGTAAAATGACTCTTGATCCCCTCTTTACTTTAGCTTTTTTTGCGTCTATAGCTGGAATTTCATAGATTCCTTGATCTTTTACAGAAATTCTAGCAGTTTTTTTACCAATTTCTAAAACAGTTCCAGAAACATATGGTGGACTACTTAATCTATCAATTTCTTCTTGCATTAACAAGACTGTAGTTCGCATATCTTCAGATTGTTGGTCTCTTCCCATTTTATTCTATTTCTCCTGATTCTTGATTATTTCTAATAAATCTTATACTCACACAAATACACTTTCCTCTATAATGTGCTTCTTTTGATAGTTTTACCATCTTAAATTCTTTATTCTAAGCTTTTTAAATCTTTGTGTCTTTACCACTTTATAGTAACGTGCCTTAAATTAGGAGTTGCCTTAGTTTATTAAAAAGAAAAACTACTATCTCATTCACCTGAGCAACTAAATATACTCAATTCATTTTTTATGATTTTCAGTAAAATCCAATAATCCTAAAACAATATATCTTTCCTTATATCTCCTAAATTAGCGACAATATACTTATACAATTTTTCAATAACTACTGATTGTAAGCCTTCCTTAAGCGTCCCATGACACGCAACAAGGTTCTTCTCAGGATACCCAGCCACACCAACAGCATAAGCACATGTCATAGATGTCTTTTCATATTCTCTTAAATCTATATTTCCTTCCTTAGCATTTAAAAGAGTAACATCAATCTGACATTTCTTATCAGTCGTTCCAAGAATTTCATATTTCCATGAAGCTTTCTCTTCTTCATTAACATAAACCGCAGGTTTGCACTTAATCATATGAGCTTCAAAACACGAATACTCCGCACAACCAACAGGAACAAAAGTGTAATACAAAGCAAGAACAGCAACAACCAAAATCAAAATTGCGACAACCTCTTTAGCATATTTAATGTGCATATTACCAAATGTATAATCGAGTATATAAATTTGTTTCCTTGTTAATTTTTAATATTGCTGGTAAATCCCAAAACGAAAGTGTTTTTAATGCATTGTTTGATATAATGGTGGGGTGATTTTAGCGCTTTAGCGATATAATTATCTAAACTAAAATGATGCCAAATCAAAATATAAAATTTATTGACTTATTCGCCGGAATAGGGGGCTTCAGAATAGCTTTGGAAAAAAATGGAGCCAAATGTGTTTTCACATCAGAGTGGGATAAAGAAGCTCAAAAAACTTATTTTGAGAATTTTGGCGAAGTCCCAAATGGAGATATTACAAAAATAGACGAAAAAGATATTTCTAAACATGATATAATTTGCGCAGGTTTTCCATGTCAGGCATTTAGCATTTCTGGAAAACAGCAGGGATTTAAAGATGCCAGAGGAACATTATTTTTTGACATAGTGAGAATTGCAAAGTATCATCAACCCAAAGCATTATTTTTAGAGAATGTTAAAAATCTGACAAAGCATCATCAAGGAAATACATTTAAAACAATTTTAAGTAGTCTATAACATGAAAAAACTCACATTAAGGGAAAAATCAATATTGGCAGGTTTATATTTGTCAAAATTTGATGTAGAAGGTTTAAAGTTTTTAGGATTTGATAACTTTACAGAAGCATTTAATGTTATAGGTCTAGCATTGGGTGTCCGACCAGCTTCAGTTAAAAATTATCGGGATGAATTTGATCCATTATTTCCAAATAAAAGACAGGGATGGCATAAGCGAGAAATAAGAAAATATTGCAAAAATATTTATGATACTTTTCATAATTTAAATTTAGTAAATTTTTCAAATTTGCTTAAAGATATTATCTATAAAGACCATGATTTGGACGTTTTAATGGAAGAAATAGCAAAAAGCGAAGGTGGGATAGAAAGTTCATTTGCAAAGAGACTTATTACAGGACAAGCAGCGGAACAATATTTCAAAGATAATTTTTTGAGTTTAGATTTATTTCAGGGATATAAAATTGAAGATACAACAAAGGTTGGTTGTGGTTTTGATTTTAAATTAGTTAAAGGTGAAAAAGAAAATTATTTAGGCATTGAAGTAAAGGGACTCAATGAATTAAAAGGAAATATATCTCTAACTAATAAGGAGTATGTCGTTGCAAATATTTTATTAGATAGATATTTTATTTTTTTAGTTAAAAACTTTAAAGAAAAGCCACTTCATCAGATATTTCAAAACCCCATAAATAAATTAATTTTTAATAAGGCTGAAAATAAAATAACTCAAATAAGCTGGAACACGGCGGTTTAATTATGGAACTTTTTACAAAATTTAAAAACTATTCTTTATCTGAAATAACAAATGTCTGTGAAAAAAATAATTTAATAATAGTGGATTGTTTAAAAGATGAAAATATGATTAGTATTGAAGAGTACAATAATGGGGAGCTTGGCGACTGTATTTTTGAATTTATTCGCATTAAAAATGACTTGTTTAAACTCATTTATATAGATGAAATAACTTTACAAAATTCCTCGTTAAAAATAAGAAAGTCTTAATTCCTCAAAGCCCAATCAACTCAATATTTGTCTCAACAGCTGCGAAATTCTTAGCCGCAATAAATGAAACACCTCGCTCTTCGCAAGCTTGTATAACTTGCTTTGTAGCTATTCCATCTATAATCACAGCAGAAATATTACTTCTATTTCTATTCAAAGCAGGAACAATTTCAGCACTAGAAATAGTTCGCGCAATAGTTAAATCAGCATTCAAAAGCAACGCTTTCTTACTCCCGCTAATTTCTTTATATTTCTCTTTCAAAGCAGAAGGAACATTCCCGGCAAAAGGAGCTACTTCAGCTTCAGAATTATTATTTCCCATTCTATAAAGAAAATCGCGAGCAGGCATTCTTCTGCGGAGTGCAAGCAATATTTCCTTTCCTTCTAATTCTTCAACTTCCTTCCCATCAGGCGCAACTGCAATAAAAGCAATTTTAGCGTTATCACAAACATTCTTAGCAATTAATTTGCCTCCGCGGTCGCCGTCAATAAACAAAGTTATTTCTTTGTCCTTGCTGAGTATTGCTATTTCTTTAGGAAGTTTAGCTCCATTCATTCCAATTACATTGTTTACTCTGTTCTTAAGCAAATTAACCACATCAGCGCGACCTTCAACAACAATTATTTCACTGCCTGAAATGTCTCCGGCAGGCAATTGTTCCTCGCCATACTCTTGAATCTTAGCGGCTCGACTCTCTTCTTTCAAAGTCTTAGAGATACTATCTTTTCCAGAAGAATCAAGTCCCTCAAGTAAAGCCTTAGCCCTTTCAATAATATAATCTCTCTTGCTTCCTCTAACGTCCTCAATCTTAGTTATAGTTACTTTAGCTTCACTCGGACCTATTTTATCAATAGTTTCAAGAGTAGCAGCAATAATTGTAGTCTCAGACTTATCAAGGGCGCTAGGCAACTTTATCTCTCCGACAGTGCGCCCATCAACAGTGTTCAATTCAACTTCAATACGTCCTATTTTTCCTTCTTTCTGAAGTTCGCGCATTTCAAGTTCAGTTCCCAAAAGTCCCTCTGTCTGACCAAAAATAGCCCCTATAACATCAGGCTTTTCAATTGGTCCTTCAGCGGCGAAGCTAGCGCAAACCATATACTTTATCGATGCCGGACTTACTTTTGCCATGTTATTATATAGATATAAATGTAGAAATCTAGTGTCAGCTACAGCCAGATAATCAAGCCAGTAATGGCTTAAATAAGCGTGAGTGTGATTGATATACTATAATCTACAGTGATATCGTGATAAGGAGTGTTTGTTTTGAAGATATATAAATCTTCCGCTTGCGGAAGATTTAAGTAACATATTTTTACCAATTTATTATCAAAAAATTAACAAATATGGATGAAATGGAGCAATATACTCAAGAAGAACAAGATAATATGTTCAGTCATATCTATCTACATACTGGATGAGGAATGACTGGTAACGATAGAATTTTTATACCTGAGCGCATTACTGGTCCGATTGCAGACACACCAGAGCACATTAATCAAAGAGTTATTGGTTTAAGTGGAAATTTCTATGACCTTGGACATGGTAAACCTCAGCCAGGTCATTGGAGTTTTGATCAATTAGTCTATAATAAAATGCCAATTGCAAATCCAGCAGAGCAATTGAAAAGAGCGCCTAAAAACAGCCCTCTTGCCCAAGCATTAGAAGGAAGATCTTCTCTTGATTGGACCCAATATCCAACAAAGACAGTTTACGATTTATTCAAACATGGAAGAGTTGAACATCTTAGGAGAGATAGAAACCTTAATTAAATTCAAGTGCAAACTTTAGGAGTCTTTTTATGAGAAAAATATCAAATAAAACGTCAGGCAATATACTGATAGTTGTTTAAAACTAAGAAGTAATTATAATTGGTGTAAATAATAAAATACATAGTTATCCAAATTAGTAAATACTTTTGTATTATAATGAATCTATTGTGCTATAAAGAAAGGCAAATGAATTATCTTTTAGCAAGTCTAAAAGATATACTTCCATCAGACTTTCCAGTATATTCTGGTCCTGGCTTTTCCAATTCTCTCATACATTGTTCTAAACTGTTTGCTGCATTAGGACGAAGTTGTTTTAATTCCTCATAATGAGGTCTTAACATTTCATCAACTTCCGGACCTCTATTAAGTATTTGACCTGGTCCACTCATTTGCCCATAATTAAATCCAGTTATTTGACTGCCTTCAAAGAAGTACTGTGCTATTCCTCCCCCTCTTTCATTATCTTTCCATTTTTTTGCTATAGATACAACTTCCCACTCATCTTTAATAGCAACAATGAGTTCATTTACTGTCATGCCATTACTATAAAGAATTGTAGGCATTTTCTTTAGCCATTCAACACCCCTTTCTTTTGTTTCTGTTTCCCATTTAGTATACAATGTCGAAATCTTATCATAGAGTCTTAGTATTTCTATTGAATCAGTTCCGCTTGATGCTATATTATGTAAATTTCTAATAGCTCCTGCTAAAGCATTAAGACCTTCTTGAGAATCAACATGATAAGACTTTACAGAGGTAGTTGGAACCGGGCATCCGCAATTACTATCAACTCTTATTACTTTACCATATGTTTTTGGTTCTCGTTCTCCTTTAGTAGGATATTCTCTATTGTGAAGTTCTACAGCAACTTCTAAGGGTAAACCTTTTCCATTTTGAGCACCAGCTACCCAATAATACCAAGCCCTTGAAAAATTCCAATCTGCAAGTTTTCCTGTAAGGGTGTATGGCACTTCACTTCTTGTCCTTTTACCCTCAACAACTTCTATGCCTGCCTCACTAAGTTCTTTAAGAATGTGCGAATCTGCTTTTGTTTCTCCTGCTAAATTTATCATAAATAATTTCACAAAATTAAGTTTATAAACCTTTCTAAATGTCGTAATTAATAAGTAACTAATTAATATGGTCTCAGAGAGAATCGAACTCCCGACTACTCAGCTTTTAGTAAATCTCTCTCAAGTAAATGGAAGAGATAATCAGTTACATCTTAATATTGAAGAGAACATTTACAAATAATTCTCAAAATCCCTAAATGCTTAAATAATGACTCTTCAAAATAAAATTATGGTAGATATTACAAATCCACTTGAAAGAAAAATATATGTGGGGTGGATATCTGTGTGTCCAATTCCGGAGAAAGTAGGATTGTTCGCATACCATGTCCAACCTTTGAATGGGGAAGAGCAAACAGACAGGGACTTTAATTATTTTTTACCCGATGATGAATCCTTAGTTGCAAAAATAAATGATTTAAAAACTAGATATCCAGAGAGAATTATATTATCTAATGGCATCCCTAAAGGTCTATGCAAAGGATGGGTTCCAGAGTACAGATTCTTAGCACTGCCAAATATGGAATTCAAAGAAATTAAAAGAATAACAGGTTTAGAATCAAAATTATAAAACAAAAATACAAAACAATAAATTATTATAGGCAATTAGGTTGATTCAGTTACGTGTTTTCCTAATGTCAAAGTGTGTCTGATGAACACTTTGATCATCCAAAAAACTACTCAAAGTTTTTTTGATTGGCTATTTAGAGATTTAGGAACAAAAAGTAACCCAATTATCCTAAATCTATATAAATACCTCTATCTTAACAATAAAATGAGTGATAAATATTATACCTCTGATATTGCCCTATATGTAGTCAAACAAGAAGGTGGAGATTTCGCAGTGGCTCCATTTGATAATCTTAATAAACAACAAAGAGGAATCAAAGTTTTTTCAAAAGAAGAAGATTTAAGGACATATTTAAGCAAATTATCTAAAATTAGATATGCTCGCATAGAAATATACGACGGTGTTCTGCCTGAATATAAGTGCTTATTTGGAAATAAAAAAATAACTAGAATTCCAGCAGGAGAGTTTTTACCAATAGTTAAAGGCTTAGCGAGGAAAATGTTAGTAGAAGAAGTAGAAGTGGAAAGAGTCGAAGTTGTGTTAATTTAATAATTTCTAAAAAAGGCAGATAAAAAAGAAACATTTAGCCTTTATATATCTTGCCATCACTTATCGTCGTAAAAATGCGGGAAAAAGGTTTATATAGATAGCGATAAGGAATAGATTAATTAAAATGGTGATGATAAATGGAAGAGCCAAAAAGCGTTAAATCTTCTCCCGTTGATGAAGATGATTTTGCAGAAACAAACATCGATGATCTCTGTGGAGATCTCGAGAGTCTTTCTTTTTAATTTTTTAAACTCAAAAAAACAATGTGCCCCCTCACATTAAAGTGCGGGTTTTAAATGGCACTTGTTTTTTGGATGCAAGAAAATTCTACTCAAAGAGAATTTTCTGCACAGAAATTTGTTGTTATAACCAAATTTCTTGTGCTCAAAGTGTTCTATCAAGACACACTTTGACATAACGCAAGGTCCTTGAAAGAGGGCTTTGTCTTTTTTATGTTCATTAATCTAATTTATAAAAATTAAAGTTCTAAGAATTCTAAATAGCGGGCTTATCTACTAGTATCTCTTTAAGCGGTGAGCTTACAAGTTCATCAGGGATATCATCTCTAGGTCCCACATAATTTCCTTTATCATCTACTCGCCACGCTACTATTTGTAATCCAATTCTCGGAATTTTTTCTAATTGTTTTTCCAGCGCCCCCTCCCCTTTACCTCTGTTTAACGATTCATTTTCTTGACCTTTTAAGTACCAATATCTATCAGATCCCATAAGAAATGCCCCTAATTTGCTTGAATCTGCAAAACCAACTATGGCATAAGGCACCCCATTAGATGGAAGAATAACTTCCCTACCATCAGGCGTTAAATGATGCACTGGATATTTACTATTTTGCGTAACATAAACAGTTGAAACCATAATCTCAAGAGACAATTAATCTATTTAAAGAAAGTTGCATATTAATATATATTTTTATTTAATGAATCGATAATTAGATTTTTATTCTTTAACAAATCCCACACACAAACCAAAAAATCTCACAACGGCAAAGAACCAGCGCTCATCTTATCCTTCAAAGCATGATATTCTCGAACATTTCCAAGTCTATAATACAAATCAAGCAGAACGTTCTGTACTTGAGTTCTTTCATCTGAGTTCAAGTCTAAAGCAAGTATTTTTTGATACATTTCTTTAGCATTATTTCTTCTATCATGCTTAAGGTAAACTTGTACTTGAGCAAAATGAAATTGCTTGTAAAGTTGTTTCATCTCCCACTTCTCGCGATCGTTTCCAAGAGCAAGAGCCTGAGCAAATATTCTATCAGCCTCAGCAAAACTATTCCCTCTAACATTAAACTCAACAGCTTTCATGAATTGTCCTATCTTTTCCTTAAAAGTAGTCGTAATATCAGCAGCAGCCCTCATAGTCTTAGAAGCGTCTAAAAACATTCCCTTCTGCTCATATATTCTAGTAAGCTCAAGTAAAACAAACTTACGAGTATCAAAATCCAACTGAGACTTAGCAGCTCTTTGTAAATAAGACATTTTTACGTATTCGCCCATCGTTTTTATTTTAGCATCAATCTCAGTTCGAGTTCTCTCAGTTATAGGTTTATCAACAACATACATACTGACGTAAAAATTGGTTTGTTTATAATGATTATGGTTGTGTCAAAGTATATCTGACGAATACTTTGATCACCTCAAAAATAAACTCAATATTTTTGTTGTCTAAACAAATCTTTATTCATCAATTTAATTGTAGCCATTTGCGCTGCCTGTTCAATTAAATCTTGCCTTTTCACCCTGCCTGAAGTTAAGATTGAAATAAACCCATCCTCATAACCTATTCTATTATTTTTAGTAATCTCTAATCTAAACAAAGCCTCATCAAGAGTTATTCCATCATGCCTTGCCATTTCAGCAACATTTTCAGGGACTTGAAAACTGCTTCCTTCTCCAAAATAAAATTCCCTGCCATCCCAAATCACACATAAAGTTCTATTTATAGCAAAAACTCCTTGTCCTGGAACATTATCTAATCCAGATTCAATTCCAACCCCATATCTAGAATCTTTCAAACCTTTAAAAGCATTCTTGGCCCTGTTTTCTGCTCCGAGGTATAGTCAAGGACACTGAAAATTGAGCATTTGTGCCTTGACTATTTACCTGAGTTAAGCTAGAATTTTAGTCACTACAAGTCTTATCGAATGTAAAATCAAAACATTTATATACTAGTAATGCCCATAGTAGGCATTACAAATGGCATTTATTCGGAAGAAAAAAGTAGGAAAGAATGTTTACCTTGTCAAAGTAGAAAGTTATCGAGAAAATGGAAAAATAAAACAAAGAGTCTTAGAATATCTGGGAAAAGAGATTGATGGCAAAGCAGCAAAGAAAGTATTTGCCAATGAAATAGAAGTTAAAAGTGTAAAACAAAGTTTAGATGTTTTAGCAATTGATAAAATTGCTGAAGAATTGAAACTTAAAAATCTAGAAAATCCTCAGATATTATCTTTAGTGTACTCACAATTATTAGAAGATAAGAGCATAAATAAACTTGAGAGCTGGATAAAATATACGGAGATACCTCATCTCTTAGGTTTCGATAAAATTTCTGTAAAAGAACTTTATGAATTTTTGGCAGATATTAATGATGAAGATTTTGGAAGAATAGACAGGAGAATGTTTGAGATTTTTAATAGTTATGAGGATATTTCTAAAGCTACAATTATTGATGTAACAGATACTTATTTTGCTGGAAGCAAAATAAACATCAAAAAAAGAAAAGGAAAAGATAATCAGGTAAGCAAACTAACTCAAATTGGTTTGGCAGTTTCTTTTGAAAATGGCTTTCCAATTTTTCATAAACAATATCATGGAAATCTTTCTGGAATGGACATCTATAAAGACATGTCTATTGAGTTAAAAAACAAAGGAATATCGTCGATGATTATAGATAGAGGTATGCTTTCTAAAGAAAATATTGAGATGGCTTTAGAACTAAAATTTCAAATTATTGCAGGTCTAAGAAAGAATTCCAATTTAATTAAAGAATTTATCAATCCCATAAAACGTGATGATATTTACTCTGCAAAATGCAGAGTTCCATTAAAAGAAACAACTGTTTTTGTAAAGGAATTTGATTATATGAATGGAAAATTGATGGTTGTTTATAATCCTGCTTTGGAAGTTGTAAAGAAAGAATTAAATTTCCAAAAAGATGTTGAAAATAATTCTGATGTTGGATATTCATTAATTTACCATAATACAAAATATTCTCCTGCAGAAGTTGTAGCTAGATATTATGACAAGGATATGGTTGAAAGAGCTTTCAAACAAATAAAGGGAGTTTTAAATTTAAGACCAATAAGAGTTTGGCTTTCAAATCATGTTGAAGGACATATAAAAATTTGTTATCTTGCTTATGCAATTTTATCTTTAATGAATTTTAAATTAAAAAAATTAGGGATCTCTGCGGTTGAAGCTTTAGAATCTTTAAGATATGGTTATAAAGTAACTCTTAAAGATTCTACTTCAAATCATGAATGGAGCATTCATGTTCCTCTTGAACCAAAACAGAAACAAATATTGAAGAAATTAAATGTAATGCCTAAAAACTAGGGAAAACTCAGGTAATTACACTGATTAAACAAGACGTTTTATAAATCTAAAGAGAATAAATAACCTATGGTTATTCCAAAAAAACTCTATAAAAGTGATTTAATTGGAATAGTCTCTCCTTCAGACCCAATTGAGAATTCAAACTTAGATGAACAATTTAAAACAGGAATTAAATTTTTAGAAGAACTAGGTTTTAAAACTTTATTAGGAAAGTATATCTCTTCAAAAAACCCAAAAGAAAGAGCAGAAGACATAAACAATATGTTCAAAAACAAAAAGGTAAAAGCAATAATTGCTTCTCAAGGAGGAGATAGTGCAGAAAAGGTTTTACCTTTCTTAGATTGGCAAATTATAAAAGAAAATCCTAAAATATTTATGGGAATAAGCGATATAACTGTTTTATTAAATGCAATAAATACAAAAACAGGATTAATAACATTTCACGGAAACGACGTAAAATGGGGATTTGGCAAAAACCCAAGTAAATATGATAAAAATGAATTTATTAATAGATTAATAAAAGGAGAAAAAGGAGAAATTACTGCAAATAAAGAGAGAAAAACCATAAGAAATGGAAAAGCAACAGGAAGATTAATAGGAGGTAATGCTTATTGTTTATTAAAATTAAAACACACTGAATTCTGGCCAGATTTTACAGATTCAATTTTATTTTTAGAAGAATATAAACCTACAGAAGAACAATGCATAAAAGGAATTAATTTATTTAAAGAACTTAGGGTTTTTGATAAAATAAATGGTGTAATAATAGGTTATATTTTCGGTTTCAAAGGAACTTCTGGGAGACAAATGGAAGATATTCTTTTAGAATTAACTAAAGACTACAATTTCCCCATCTTAAAAGTGAATGATTTCGGACATAATACTCCAAATACTACAATTCCTGTAGGAGTTAAGATTGAATTAGATGCAGATAATAAAAAGATTACAATTTTAGAAAAATTTGTTGAATAAACTATTCTTTCTTAACTTTTATCTTTATCTTTTTATCCACCAAAGGTCCGGTTATCTTAACAAGCAAACCAGGCAATCCAGTTCCAACAGGAATAGGCTGATTCAAAATAATATTCTCAATTACAGAAGCCAAATCGTCCTTTTTACCTTGTATTGTTGCGTTAACGAATTGTTTATCAGGCGTCTCGAAAGCAGCTCTGGCGAAAATACTTGACTTGCTAGATATAATTCCCATTCTAGTAACTCCCTTAACAACTCCCATTGTAGTCATAGCATCAGAAATCAAATCCATATGTCTTTCATTGATATCAAGACCTTGAGAATCAAGAACTTTCTTAATTTCAAGTAATATTGCCTCACGCGCAGCTTCAATTCCAAGAACGTTCGCGATTTCATGAACGTTATTTGTAAACACTTTTTCTTTGTCAACACCCTTGAATTCAATAACTTCTTTCAAATTGCTTCCAGAAGTCAATATTACAAAATCGCGACCGCGATGAGCAACAACAACTTGAGAAATATCTTTAACTCCTGAAATAATAGTTCTCTTCAATTTTTCTTTCAGCTTGTACATTTCTCTAAAAGATAAATCAGGAGTCTTCAAAATAACAGAATTATCTTTTTGCTTAGCATCCACACCTTTTTCTATAAGTCTTTCAACAATTTTAGAAGCTCCAACATGAACTCTCTTAAGAGATTCAGCATCAAGTTCAATTTCAATTCTCTTTCCAGAAAAGTCTATTTTAACTTCAGATGCAATCTCTTCAAGCTTAACTTCTTTCAACTTTTCAGCAATGCTTCTAGCATCTTTCTCATTATTAAACTCGCGCTCAAGATAAATTTCCATAGAAGGAGTAGATGGCTCTTTTCTAGCGTCAAATATTTCAATCAATCTAGGCAATCCAAGAGTTACTTGCACTTCTGCAATTCCGGCAGAGTGGAATACGTTCAAAACCATCTGTGTCGAGGACTCTCCAAATGACTGTGACGTCGTAACTCCAACAGATTCTCCTGCCTGTATCTTCTTTCCAGTATGTAATTCAGAAACATCTTTGCCATCTCCTCCATATAAGAACTGAACAATATTCTGAGAAGCATCACGAACTGTACCATCATATTCTACTTTCAAGTCTTGTAGGGCGCTAACCAATCGCCTATACAAATATCCAGACTTAGGAGTGCGTAAAGCAGTATCCATTAATCCGTCACGGCCAGTTATAGCTCCAAAGAAAAATTCAGTCGGCTTTAGCCCTTCAAAGAAAGATGATTTAATGAAACCCTTAGCCTCAGAGCCAATATCTCCTTTCTTAAAGTGAGATGTAGTTCTTCCAGAGTATCCGAAACTAATGCGCTTATTCCACAAAATCTGCTGTCCTACACAACAACCAATTTGAGTTATATTATTTGCGCTGCCTTTAGCGCCAGAAGCTATCATTTGTCCTATGCTACTATCACGAGAAATATTTTCTTTTACAACTTTGCCTATTTCTGTAAGAACTTCATTAAGCACCTGGGATATTTTAATTTCTTTTGTTTCATCAAGATTTTTGCCCGGAATCAATTCCAAATCTCCAGAGTGGGCGCTATTCTCTATCTTATGGGCCTTTTCATAAGCATTTTCAATAATCTTATTTTTTACATCTTTAATTTTAGCAGAAACATCTAAGTCTCTCAAACCAAGAGAAAATCCTCTTCGAGTAAGATAAGAAACTCCCAAAGCAGCAGCTCTTTGAATAGAATCCATAGTGGCCTGTCTTCCATGAGACTTATCAATTTGTTTAACCATTATTCCATTTTCAAGCCCAAGAGTTGTTTCATCTGTAATCTCTTTAGGAACAGTTAATTCAGAGCCATTTGGAAGTACGTATGCAAAAACTTCAGAACCTTCAATATTCTTTTTAAGATTAACAACAACTCCTGAAGTGAATAATAATTGTTCAGCATCAGACTTAGTGAATGAATCTTTTCCAAGAATATAATTTCCAGTAAGAGAATCAAGTGTAAGTCCAATCAAATTAGAATTATTCTTTGTAGAAATAATGTTATGTTTAATATTCAATAAAGTTTCTGCTTCAGAACGAGCTTCTTCAGTTTGTGGAGAGTGTATGTTTACTTCATCACCGTCGAAATCAGCGTTATATGGGAATACAACTGCAGGGTGCAATCTAAATGTCTTATAAGGCAATACGCGAACATAATGCGCCATCAAACTCTGCTTATGCAACGACGGATGACGATTAAATAGAACTATATCTCCATCAATCAAATGCCTTTCAACTTTATATCCTGGAGCAAGTTCGGCGCAAATTTCTTCTTTCAAATCTTCTGTAATTCTCTTTTTCTTCCCATCAGGGCGAACGACATAATTAGCTCCTGGATGTTGGTCTCCTTTTCGAACAAGGTTCTTCATATATTCGAGATTTGTAGTCGTAACACCTTCAGAAACAGTAATTATTTTTGCAACTTCAAAAGGAACACCAACTTCATCAAGTCCTAAATACGGATCTGGAGAGATAACTGTTCTTGCAGAAAAATTCACCCTCTTTCCAGCCAAGTTCTTTCTAATGCGTCCTTCTTTGCCTTTAATTCTTTCAGTTATAGTCTTCAAAGGCTGTCCAGAACGGTGTCTTGCCGGCGGTATTTTAGAAATATTATTATCAAAGAACGTAGTAACGTGATATTGCAATAAATCCCATAAATCTTCTATAATAACTTCAGGAGCTCCAGCATTCAAATTCTCCCATAATCTCTGATTAGCTCTAATAATATCTGAAATCTTATGAGTCAAATCATCTTCACTTCTCTCTCCAGTATCAAGAGTTATAGAAGGCCTCATTGTAACGCTAGGCACAAGTAACTGCGAAAGTATAGCCCACTCAGGTCTAAACGTCTTAGAGTTAACTCCTATTTTTCTAATTTCTTCGTCAGATATTTTAACGAGCATCTCACGTATTTCATTGGGGAATAATCTTTTCTTTCCATTATAGAAAGAAGTAGGTTTCTCTAACTTTATTCTATCGCAATCAACATTGCAGAAAGGACATTTTTTCTTATCTCTAGCTTTCTTAGCTCTCTCAGCAGGAAGACACTTCTTCTGCTTTTCTTCTTCTAGTGTTAGTTTACCGCAAGAATGACAGAAACTGCGCAAAAATAATTCTATTAATGGAATATATTTAATATGAACCACTGGTCTAGCCAATTCAACGCTTCCAAGGTGTCCTAAACACTCCTTCAAACGACCTCCGCAAGTTCTGCATCTAACTCCAGGATCAACAGCGCCAAGACGCAAATCCATCAATCCGCCATCTACTGGAAAACCGTCAATATCATACAATTCAGGCGTAACTATTTTAGCAGTGCTCAACTTTTTAATCTGTTCAGGATTTACGAGACTAAACTTAAGCGACTTCACTTGTTTTTTTATTACTTCAATTGCCATTTTATTTATTGTTCATATTTATTCTTTAGTTCAAAGCTTGTTAATATGTGCAATCCTAATAACTCTTCTATCAGTAGTTTAAATGCATATGCAACTTCAATCGGCTCAATGTCAGCTCCACCGCATATAGGACAATATGTTTTATTTCTTATACCATCTTTTATCCCAATATTTCCACAAGACGAGCAGATATAAATTGTTGTTTTGTCAGAATCATATCTTTCTTTAAGCAATAACGAAGCCCCGTGAGCCACAAGAGCTTGCTGTTCCATTTCTCCCAAACGCAAAGCGCCGCCGCGAGATCTTCCCTCAACTGGCTGTCTTGTCAATAATGTGACTTTACCGGAAGCGCGCGCCTGCAATTTATTTTTAACCATATGCACAAGCTTCAGATAATACATATTTCCCACATAAATTCGAGCATCCATTTTTCTTCCAGTAACTCCATCATACATTTCTTCCTTGCCGTCATAACTGAATCCATTATGAATTAATTGTTTTTCCAAATCTTCAACTTTAGCCCCGGTGAATGGAGTTCCGTCTATAAAGCTTCCAGTAATTGCTCCAACTTTTCCAGCAAGAACTTCAATCATATAACCAACAGTCATTCTTGAAGGAATTCCATGAGGGTTGAAAATCAAATCAGGCTTAACTCCTTTAGATGTAAATGGAATGTCTTTAGGATCTGCTAACAAACCAACAACTCCTTTCTGTCCGTGAGGTGTGGAAAATTTATCTCCCGGCTCAGGAATTCTATGATCTCTAACTCTAATTCTCGCAATCTTATTTCCTTCACTATCTATAGTAATAAATACGCTGTCAACAATTCCAGACTCGCCCTGTTTAATCGCAACGCTTCCTTCTTTCTTTGACTGTATGCTCAAGTTTCTTGCTTCAGATAAGAACTTAGGTGGTGTCGTCCTTCCAATTATAACTTCACTCGAGGATAATTGAGCTTCAGGATAAACTATCCCATCATCTTCAAGGAATCTATAAGATGTCTCAGTTCTATATCCTGAAACGTCTTTATCTGGAATAGTAATCTCATCCTTAAGACCGCCAGCATAATTAAATTCAACAGACTCATAAGGTTTAAAGTAAGTGCTTCTTCCCATTCCCCTCTCAACACTTGCTCTGTTCAATATAGTGGCGTCTTCCAAGTTATAACCTTCATAAGGCATTACTGCAACAACAATATTCTGTCCAGCAGGATACAACTTCAAGGTATCAAAAACAAAACTCTTTACAATTGGATTTTGTGGATAATGTAATATAGATGAGTTAGTATCTAATCTCACTAAATAATTAGCCGCATACAACCCAAGAGACTGGCGTAAAGTTTTACTTCCTCTCAATAAACGAGATGACTGGTCATGATTTGCAAAAGGCACAAGTGATGTCACTAAACCAAATATTGCAACAGGGTCTATTTCAACATGTGTATGTTTATCATTTACAGACTCAGGAGATTGCGCAACGTAAGCATCCTCTTCTTCAGCAGCATCAATATATTCTATGACTCCTTCTTTAACTAACTCACGCCAATTCAAAGAACCTTGCTCAAGCAAAACCAAATGTTCGTCTTTAAGCCTGCTGGCTCCATGTTCAACAACTATCAAAGGTCTTAAAACACGACCAACTTCAGTAGAAATAACTATAGTCTTAGCTGGACTATCACTAGCAACACTCAATTCTTGAGGGAATGTTCCCTTTCTTCTCTCATTGCGAACAGAATTTACAAATTGATAAGCATCTTTAGCCATGCCAATATACTTTCCATTGAAGAATACATCTTTCCCATTTTCTTCATTTAACCCAAGAGATTGTAATTGTTTCACAGTAGCTTTTTCATCAAATTCAACAGCATTAGAAATGCGAGAAAGTATGGCTAAATTTTTTCTCAGTCCAATTTCAGTTCCTTCTGGCGTTTCAGTGGGACAGAATCTTCCATAATGTGTCGGGTGCAAAGTGCGCGCCATGAAGTTCTCTTGTTCATCAGGCAACATTGAAGAAACTCTCTGCAATGAAGAAAGCATATCTAAATAATTATTTTTAGACATATTCTGAGTAACTCCGCTTCTTTCTCCAATCCATGCGCCCGTAGCAATAGCGCTCTCAACCCTATGAGTAAACAAAGTAGATTTAGCAACAGTTTTAACAGAATAAAACTTCTTTCTCTTTGCTACTTTTTGCAATGTATATTGAATGTCCTTTACAAGTATATTCATATTAACTCTGAACAAATCTGCAAGCAAATCTCCTGAAAGCTTTATGCGCTTGTTTGCATAATGGTCCTTATCAGTTCTAAGTCCATCGTCCTGCTTTGCTTGTAAAAATTGTTTAAGCATTTTGCATAAATTAATTGCTTTATCAATTCTAGATTCTTTAGTCAGGCCAATATGTGGAAGGAAATAAGAGTCAATTCTCTGTTTAACTCTGTCTAAAATCTCTTTTTCAGTTCCTTGAATTCCAGAAAGCTCAGCAATCATCATATAAGCATCTTTAGGTTGCTGTACCTTTGCATATTCATACAAATTAACAATTACAGTGTCATCCTGTCTTCCAATATGTTTTGCAATTTCAGATTCAGTTAACATTCCAAGAGCTTTAATTATCATAATTGCAGGGATATTTTTTAATCTTGAAAATGTAGTTTCCAAAATTCCATCTGCAGTTTCAGAAATTGTTGTAGGTATTCTATAAGGTCCGCGTTGGGAAAACATTCTCAAAGACAATCCTCTTCGGCCTTCTTCAATAAATGGCTGATTAGGCGCTAAATCTTCAGCCATTACAATTACCCTTTCATTTCCATTAACTACAAAATATCCTCCAGGATCTAATGGATCCATAAATGTATCTCTTAATTCTTCTCTTCCCATTCCATGAGTATTGCATGTATCGCTTTTAACAATCACAGGAATTCTGCCTATCTCAACTTCCGCGCTGTCAGAGTTATTTCCAAAATTAACTGTAATCTCAACATAAATTGGCGCAGAATAAGTTAACTTTCTCAAACGAGCCTCAGCAGGGCTTATCATAGAAATGCTCCCGTCGGATTCAGTTACATTGGGTTTTGCTATTCGTATTTTTCCAAATTTTATTTTAACTTCTTCTTGAGGGATAGTATCATTTAATTCATAAACAATCTGTTGCATGCGTCGAGAAACAAAATCATTAAAACTCTTAATGCTAGATTCAACAAGTGAGTGCTGTTGTAAATATTTCTTAATCAAAATATGTTTATCCGCGCTCATGCAACCACCCTAAAATAAACACGAGTTTTATCTCTAAACTTTCTTTCAATTTCAATAACATCTCCAATTACACAACCCTCAGGCAATGCAGGATCAGTAGCCTTGATTTTTGGCAATTGAGAAACTGAAATATTATACTTGTCTAGAATTTGTTTAACCTCGTCGGATTTAAGCTTGGAATGTTTTGGTTGAAGGGCGTGCATGGTAGTCGGAAAAGTCAAATATTAATTGTGACTTTGAAGATAAAGACAATTGCAAAAAGTGCTTTTTAAATCTTTTCTTTTTGCAATTGTCTGACTTTCAGATTATAAATCGAACAAATTCAAATTCCAAGTCTAGAATATACTCTCTTCATTTTTTCTAATGCCCTATTTTGTATCTGCCTTACTCTTTCAGTTGAAACATTTCCAGCATATTCCCTTATTTCTCTCAATGTCATGGCATCTCCATTGCGAATGCCAAACCTGAGCATTATTATCTCTTTTTCTCTTTCGTCTAAACAATCCATCATTTTATAAAGATTTTTTCTATCTTCAATTCTTGCCAATTCATCTAAAGGTCTTTCTGACGACTTATCCTCGGGATCTACGCCTCCTTCTTCAAAACTTGATATATGAGTCTTTGTTGTCCCTCTAATTTTTATGGCTGCTCTTACTGCGCTAGATGATATTCCTTTGGCTCTGGCTCTAATTACTATTTCTTCTAATTCTGGCGTCCTTCCATTTTCTCTAAATAGGTTTTGTTGTATTTTTCTAACTTTATTTATATCTTTAAATAATTGGTTTGTTATAGGCAAAGCATAAGATTCATCAGGCAACTGGTCCATTAACATTTGTCTAATCCAGTTAGAAGCATATGTCCCAAATCTTACTCCTCTGTTAGGGTCATATCTTAATGCGGCCTTTTCTAAACCTATGTTTGCCATTTGAACCGAATCTTCGACTGACAGCCAAGATTTATTAAAATTTCTCGCCCATTCTAAAGCCAGCCTTAAATTTGCAGTCACCAATGCTCTTCTCGAAGAATCATATTTCTTTAATTTTGAAAAATCCTTCCAAGTTTTCTCATCTCTTCTTTCTAACCAATATTCTACTTCTTCTTTATTCTCCCAAGGATTGTTAAACGGCTCCAAGTAATCCCTAGCAACATCCTTCATATATTCAAATTCCATTCCTTCAATTCCCAATAATTTTTTAAATTTCTCTGGAACTCTTTCATTTAAAAGAACAATATTTGTTGCGGCAATTATTCCAGGATTTGAATCCACAACTTTTTTTATCGCTTTGCCATATATTATTTCTTCTTCTCTTGTAGTTTGAGAATATTTAAAAACATTTGTAGAAAATAAACTCAAGTCATAATTATGTCGAACCATCAAATTAGCTAAATTTTATATTTATAAGAATTGTGTTTATGAGATAATTTTCAACTCTCTTTAAACTCTTTCACATGCTCGGAGACTCACTGCGGAGAACTTAATTTCACATTCTCTTGCTCAACCATCCTCAACAGGCTCGGATATTCGCTGCGAAAAAGATTTAATTTTCAACTCTCTTGTTCGACTCTCCTCAACAGGCTCGGAGACTCACTGCGGAGTTAAAAATAGGATTTTCAGGAGACAATAAGGATACAGGCGTACCTATTTTTGTTTTAGAAGGAATTAAAAATTGAAGAATAATCATTATAAGATGCAGAAAAAAGTATTAGCTTTTGTTGTGAATAATGAAAAGATATTAGCCTTAT
>Ga0209542_10002242_pt1 | contig 43705 bp, 55 predicted proteins | sample RifCSPhighO2_01_FD_184028 | JGI IMG/M metagenome (GOLD analysis project Ga0209542, IMG submission 184028) | Soil microbial communities from Rifle, Colorado - Rifle CSP2_plank highO2_0.1 (SPAdes) (version 2) | ecosystem: Environmental > Terrestrial > Deep subsurface > Rock core/Sediment ...
TCCATTCAATAGTGAAGAAGGACGCAAGTACTATAGCGCAATGGCATGTGCTGCAAATAATGCATTTGCAAATAGGCAAGTAATAACGCACAATGTGAGGAAAGTTTTTGAAAAGGTTTTCAAAAAAAGTGCAGAGGAAATGGAGATGAATTTAATTTATGATGTGGCGCACAACATTGCAAAAGTGGAAAAGCACAAAGTTGACGGGAAAATGAAAAAACTAGTGGTGCACCGCAAGGGATCTACACGAAGTTATGGCCCCGGACAAGATGAGCTTGCCCCGATTTTTAGAAAAACCGGCCAGCCTGTTATTGTTGGCGGGTCAATGGAAACAGGGAGCTATGTGTGCGTGGGAACACAAAAAGCAATGGATGAGACATTTGGAAGTACAATGCACGGGTCAGGAAGGACAATGTCTCGCACAAAAGCAAAGCAACTTGTAAAGGGAGAGCAGTTGCAGCGCGAGATGGAAAAAAAAGGGATTTATGTAAAATCTGCTTCATATGCAGGGCTTGCCGAAGAAGCAGGAATTGCCTATAAGGACATTAGCGAAGTGATAAAAACAATGGATGAAATAGGAATTTCCAAAAAAGTGTTTTCGCTTCGCCCTGTAGGAAATGTAAAGGGGTAAAATCTAAATTTTTGGCTTTTTTATTAAAATGACTCAAATTGCCAAAATAATGCACTTTATGACTCTACCCTACAAATGAAGGCTAAATAATAGCAAGTTAATCTAATAATTACTTAGAAAATCTAAAATAGTAGGGCTTTTCCTTCGTTTTCGCGCGAATTTTAGGACAAATAAGAATAACTAAGTCCCGTTAATAAAGAACAACATTTAAATAGTTGGTAGTACGCAATTAGTACAGGAGCATTTTTGATGAAACACCTGACAGCATTTTTGATAGCAATTACATTTCTTTTCACATTAAATTTTGCCCACGCCTCGCTCTACGTAGGATATAGCGACTCTGATTACCACATAGAAGTTCTCTATGGCAACTCCTACCAATTCATGCCAACCCCTTACACTTACACATATAGCGACCAGTATTATTTCGATTATCCTTTTAGGGTCTATTCACATGGAGATTATTCATATTACAATTCAGGCTGGTACGGTTTTGATGCATACACATACGCCCCTGACTTCTATTACGATACAAGTTATAGGTTTGCCCCGGATTTTGTAAATTACACCTACTATCCTTCAAGCTATTATTATTACTCAGGAAATTGGGCATATTACCCAAATTGGATGAGCGCCTATGCCCCTATCTATTACGGCAATTATTATTTGCCCCCTTCTAGCCAAACACTTGTTGGCCAGCAGTTCCAGCCAGTGCAGGAAGCGTTTTGCGACCAGGCAGAATTTTCAAGTTCTACAATTTCAATAGATGCGGACAAGAGTAAGCAGGTTACAATTTATTTGAACAATTTTTCTCCAAAATACATGGATGTTGAGAACGTATCGATAACAGACAACTTCGGCCTCGAGGCAACAAATATAAGATTTGATAGAGTTGTAGCAAACAATTCAAAGGGAAAAGTGCAGTTCGAACTAAACGCCGATTCTTCAGCAAAAGGCATAGTTGAAATTGAAATAAAAGGGGCCGTGACTTTTAGGGACGGGACATATTGCCCCCCATCAGATATTTTCCAAAAAATAAATGTAAATGTATACAAGCCCCAAGTAACTACAATAGTTTATGAAAAGCCACTCCAGCCACAAACACAAGGAAGCGTTGCATACATTAAGGCAAAAGAAACACAACAGGAGTGGAAAGAAGTAAGCTTTGACTATTCAAACAAGAACTATAATTATTCAAATTATGATAACAAGAATTACAACTATGACTACGATAATAGAAATTATGAGTATAGCGACAAGGGCACTTCAAATTATTCAAAAAGCTTTGATAACAGCTATACGGATTATTCAAATGAAAACACGAATTATAGGACAATAAAAACCGAGTACGGAAAAGACCAGCACGTTGCAAAAGATTGTAGCGCGCTTAGTATTTCTTCACAGAATTTGAGTATTGCTGCAGGAAAAGAGAAGAGTGTTTATTTTGCCCTCAGAAATTTTGCAGGCGAGGATTTTAAGATAGATTCAATTGAAGCAATTGAAAGCAGCCCTGATTTTTCACTAGAAGCTAGCAGAGATTCCGGCACCCTATTTGCAGGGCAGAGCGGAGCAATTAATTTGAAGGTTTTTGCAGATGAATCACTTTCAGATAGAAGCTCTAATGCTTATTTGAAAGTAAAAGGACATTATATTTCAGGGTTCACTTGCACAGTGATTTCTGATAATTTCAATGTAAGTGTTAATGGGAGTGCGAATATTAGCCTCAATGAAATTGAACTAAATATTGAAGAGGGCGCGCTTTTGGAAAATGGGTCAGGCTTTGTTGAATTTGAACTATACAACCCAACACAAAATGAGATCACTGTTACAGTGTTTTCAGAGGATGCCCAAATTAGCCCTCATAGATTTACTTTTGCCCCAAATAGTAGAGGCAGTAGGGTTAGCGCAGTAAACGGCCTTAGTTCAAACGGCAGGGTATTTTACTCGGTGCAGAGCAATGGATCTGAACTTGTCCAAAAATACACAAAAGTGCAAAGGGTAGCTTTGCAAAATAATTCTACTGAGCAAATACAACAGCCACAGGTGAGCGCTTCACCCTCACCTAGCAATAATGGCGGGTTTATTTCGGCCGGGTTTGCAGCGCTAAATGATAGCGCTCTTGCCCTTGGGGTTCTTATCATAATCATTATTGCTGCATTTTTTGCAGTGCAGTGGAATGAAACAAAAAAAGAGCCGAAAGCAGAAGAGCCGCAGAATAACTAATTGGCCTTTTTCTTTTGTCTTCTTTTTATTTTAAAAGCGAGAAAATGAAGGCGATTATCTGCCCTGCCCCTATTTTTGATTTTCCGAATTTTCTCGAGCCAAAATCATAATCAACAGACAATATTTTTGCCTTTTGTGAAAATTTCAAAAATTCAAACAAAATTTTATAGCCCCGAGGCACGAATTTTGGGCGGTTTTTTTCGATTATTTTTTTTGCATACCAGGTTTTCATGCCAAAAAACCCGGACATTAGGTCCAGCCCTGAACAGTTTTTGGGGAAAAGCCTTGCAGCGGCAAGCCACTGCGCGCCTCGTGAAATTGTTTTTCTCCAAATCGGCCAAGAGTCAATAACCCTGCTGCGCCTGCCGATTGCAAAATCGCATTCTTGCAAGGCGGAATAGAGTTTTGCAATTGTTTTCGGGGGGTGCTGGAAATCCGCATCCATTACAATGAAGTATTTGGTCTTGCATTTGCCGATTCCGTCAAGAACGCTAGCGCTAAGCCCTTTTTGCGCTTCAGTGCACCTGTCAATGAACACGATGTTGCCGGATTTTTCACAGAGCACGTTGTCTTTTGTGCAATCCGAAGAGCAATCATCAACAACCATTGCACGAACACCCGGATAGAGGGCGCAAATTTTTTGCAAAAGAAGCCCGATTGATTTTTCCTCATTAAGGGTCGGGACAATTATGGTGAGGCTGCTAAACCCTTCCTCTTTCATGCAAACCACTCAATAATCCTGCAAAGGCAGCATGATAATAATTTAAGCAATATATCTAACATTCTATTCATCAAATTCGTGACAAACAAAAAAATTGTGCAGGTTACCGGCTGTTGTTTATGCAACCAAAAAATGACAAAACTCCACAAGTGAACTTGGAATGGATTTGGGAAAACGCGTATTTCCTTTTTGCATTTTTGTTCGTTTTTGGCTATATCGCTTTCTTTATCCTTGTGCCGTTTTTCCAGCACAACAACCTTTTTAGCTATGACATGGCCGGCTCTTATTTTTCCGCATGGTATACAAAAGAATACCTGTTCCCAAGCCCCGTTGGCTGGAACCCGTATTTTTTCTTCGGTTTTGCGCAAAGCCAGTTCTATGCCCCGCTTTTTTCATACCTTAGTGCTGCGCTTGCGTTTGTAGTTCCGATTGATATTGCATTCAAATCAGTGCTCTCTTTAGTAGTGCTCCTGACGCCTGTTTCGTTTTATTATTTTGCAAGATCGTTTGGTTTTTCGATAAATAACTGCGCTGCAATAATGCTTCTGATGTTTGCCCTGCTCTTTGCTTTCCCTGAAGGCAATTATGGGGCAAATATCAATGCAACATTTGGGGTGGGTTTTGTTGCGCAGGCACTCTCAATACCCCTTTTCTTTTTCTACTTTGGCGCCCTCAAGAACTCGTTAAAGACGCGCGAATTTGTTTTGCCTTCGCTTCTTTTGGCACTGACAATTCTTGCCCATACATGGACAGGGATTGGGGGAATACTTATTGCCATTGCTTTTTTTGTTTCAGACCCAAAAGTGCAGGCCGCAATTTATTTTGCAAAGCATTTGTTCCTCTCGTTTTTGTTAACGGCGTTCTGGGCAGTCCCTGTAATTGCAAAAAAGGCATATGTTGCTGTCGGGCATATCGGAAAAATGGCCTTTAGTTTTGAAATGCTCGCAGTTGCAATTGTGCTCACCTTTTTTATGTGGCGATCAAAACAGGACAGGATTATGCAAGTGCCGCTCTTTCTTGTGGCAATCCTTATTATTAGCATAATAGGCGATTCTTTCAATCTCCCATTCCACCCCTACAGGCTAACAATGCTTGTCTACCTGATGGCACCTATAATATTGTTTTATTTTTGGAAAAATTCGCTTGATATGGCTTGGAGGGGGATCTGCATCATTGTTGCGGTTTTTATAATTTTCAGCATCCCAAACCTTGAGCCCCAAGGCTATTCTACCATTAAAAATCCCATAATGCTTCCAGAAGGCCTTGATGGCAGGGTGCTGATCAATGCCCCGCCCTCAAGGCAGGCAAACCCGCACGAGCTAACTGAAATTATCCCCATGCAAAACAAGGTTCATTCGGTTATAGGACTGTTTTCTGACTCTTCAAAAAATTCCAGGTATGCGTTCAATCTTCTTCGCGAGTTTGACAACACAAACCTGAACTGGGGCGTTGCATCGGATGTGCAAAGGGTTGATTTGATGGGGGAGGATGCAAAAAACCTAATTCCCGGCCAGCTTGAGCGGTTTGGGATAAAGTATGTGCTAACTTCAGACCCTCCACTTGATGGCTGGCGGCTTGTTGCAAATAATGTGTACACTCCGCGAAACAGCAATAACTTTATGGAGCAGTATCACTACTCGCTCTATGCCGCAAACAATACCCAAATAATTGAAGTGTTGGATTTTGTCCCCCGTTATGTCCCTGAAGAGAAGTGGGAAGGCGAAGTTGTCGAGTGGTTTTTTTCCCCGCAAATAAACCAAACATTGCTTGTAAATGAGCCTGTCCGAGAACTGAAAGGGAGCGGAAGTGAGAGCGTTCAAATACTAGAGCAAAGCCCCACAATGGAATATATCAGGTTTAATGTGAATTCTGAAAAAGTAGTCCCTGTTCTGATAAAAATTTCCGAATTCCCTAATTGGAGGGCATATTCAGAAGGCAAAGAACTCAAAATCTACAGGGCGTCCCCGCACTTTATGCTGATTTACACAAAAGGGGAAACGGAATTGCGCTATGAGCAAACAATTGCAGATGTTACGGGGATTTTACTGAGCGCAATTGGAGCATTGGTTGTTTTGTATTTGGGGATTTTAAGGAAAAACAAAACCAAAAATAAGGGCGGTTAAAGTTCGCTTAAAAATTCCTGCTAAAAATCACCCACTTGGCTTTTTTTGCATTTTTTCAATCAGTTCTTTTGTTGCCAAGATCTTCAAAGTGCCTGAGCATTTCCTTGTCAACCAGCAACGCAATTTCATTTATCTGCGATTCGGTTAGCCTGCTACGTGAAGCAATCCTTTGGGTCTTTTCAATATCTTCAAGCTGCTGCCTTATTGCCGCCCTTGCAACCTCTGACCATTTTATTTGGGGGTGCTTTTTCATGCGCTTTCTCATCGCATCCTCAATTGAAAGTGTCATGCTAACCATTTACGTTCACCAACATAATCCCTACGTTGAAGTGCTTAAATAACTTCAGCCCCCCCAAATTTAGGTGGCGCATGTTTATATATTCGGGCGCTATTTTTAATTACAATGAGAAGGATTTTCGCGCTGCTAGCAGTGCTTTTGGTGTTTTCATTTGCATCCCCGGCATATGCGCAAGGGTCGATTTTTGATTCGTTTGCGGATTGGTTTTCTTCCGTTACCGGTTTTGCAAATGTTGCAAGGTTTGAATCTTCTTCGCCTTCGGGTTCTGATAGTTCTTCCTGTACGGAAACTGATGGAGGGGCTTCGTATTACACTTCCGGAAGCATTACTGCAAACGGACAGACAGGTTATGATTATTGTTACAGCACTTCGCAAGTGTATGAAAACTATTGTTACAATGGGACTGCGCAGGCATATATTTACTCTTGTACCTATGGGTGCTCGAACGGCGCGTGTAGTTCCGCACCTGCGCAAAGCGGCTCAAGTTCCACAGCCCCAACGTATCCGGATCCGACATGCACAGACAGCGAGAGCGGCGCAACACAGAATGTGAAGGGGACAATTACATATACTTCACAAGGCAGCAATTATACATATACAGATTATTGTTCAGGGAGCACAATTGTAGATTACTACTGTATAGGCAACTCGCTCAATACAACATATATCACCTGCCAATACGGCTGTTCAAATGGGGTGTGCACTAGCGCGCCAACAGCAAGTTCGGCCCCTAACCAATCCCCCACAGTTTCAATTACAACAACCGCTTCCTCAGCTACTTCCCCTGCAAATATTATAATTAATGCAACTGCTTCGGATGATAAGGCAATTTCAAAAGTTGAATTCTACAACGGGACAACAAAAATCGGCGAAGACACAATATACCCATATTCATTCACATGGAACAGTGCCGGAAGCGGAACATATGCTTTTAGCGCAAAAGCAACAGACAATGAAACGGCATCTGCAACCTCAAACACCAGCACAATAACAATAGCCAATCCATCAACAAGCCCCCAGCCAACAACTTCCACATCACCAAACCCTTCGGCAAACCCACCCACACTTAGCGCAAAAGCACTTGCAAAAACCACATACACAGCAGATGAAGCAATAGTAGTCGAACTCACAGCAAGCGATTCGGATGGAATTGCAAAAACAGAAGTGCTAGCCAACGGAACACCCAAAAGCACCAAAACAACATCGCCACACACCCACACACTAACAGGGCTGTCCGCAGGAACCTACACACTCACGGCAAAAGCAACAGACAACACCGGGCAAGTGAGCACACTAACTGTTGGGACGGTGACAACGGTAGCTGGCGGCTTCAATTCAGTGGAATATGTTATAACAGTGAGTACTTCAGATAATACTGAGCCACAGTTCAAGTTACTCAACAACAATGGCAATACTGTATCTGCCTATAGACAATTAAGAAACAAATTCCCAAATACTAATGAAGAGTTTTCACAGTACGCATTTTCTTTGAATAAAGACGAAACATATACTGCAATTGCCACAGCACAAAACCACTCCGACGAAGAATTAACTTTCCAGGCAACACCAAAATCTTACCCATTTGCAGAAAATATCATAATAAGACTGGAAATGACCCAAAAAGGGTGCCTGACTAATCCGACAAATTTCTGGGATCAAGAAACAGACAAATGTTTCTTTGGTTTGTATAGTAGTCAAATAGTGAAAGCGTTATGCTCTGATCCTGATATGGGAATTAATCTCAACAAGCAAGCACATACATTCGGTTTCCGCTCACACTTTGCCGATGATAAGGATAAGAGAATAAGAACTGGCGGGCGTGATGCATGCCTTGAAGGCAATTCGATTGTTGAATATTATTGTGATAGTTCAGGTTACATAGAAACAACATACCAAACTTGTCCGAATGGCTGCAAAGACGGCGCGTGCGTAGGAAGTGCGAATGCCCCAAGTGTTTGTTCTGGTTTTTCAAAAATACCTATCGGAAGGAGTGTAATTGGATCAAATGGAATAATATTAACATTAAGTAACGGGACTGGTTTTGGATTGCAAGGAGTTGTTATCAAAGCCACTTTATCAAATGGAAGCGTTGTGGAAGGTACGGGATTTAGTTCAAAAAACCCCGGAAGCATGGCAGCAAATGAAGTAACCACTATTGAGTTTCCAGCAATCTTAAGTGGACATGTCACTGCTGATTTTACTATTTCATACAACGATGGTGACTTCACAAGATCGGCAACAGGTAGATGCATAGGCATTGCAACAAATATCCTAGAGCAAATAACTCCCGGCCAAGTCCTCAAATCCGACGTGTTTGTGAGGGGAATTGCAGTTGGTTTAACAACCGGAGTCGGGTATGTCGAAATTTCAAACACCCTGACCGGAAACAAAGAATCCTATAACGAAGGCGACAAAATAGAGGGGTTGATTGGCGCGGGCAGGTACGAGGGCAAGGAAATGATTGTGAAGGTTGTACAGATAGTGCAAAGCGGAGCATCCGCAAACACCTACGCCGCAACATTCGAACTCTACGACGACCAAGGTAAGCTGGTTGACACTCAAACAGCTGGGATAAACACAAACCTCAAGGAAGTGTTTAGACAACCGGTCGCGCACAGTATAGATGTGTTTACATCAAATAACAGCGAAGCACAACTCAGCCTAATTGATAGTAGAAATCAGGTGATATTGCCTTTTGAGATACATCCAAATAGGGTATATTTACCAGGACTGCCAACACTTGTTTCCTCATTTTTATTTTACTTATCACCAGGTCAAACATATACCGCAACTGCGAGCGCAAAAAATCATTTCTCAGAAAAAATCACTTTCGAAGCAAAAAATTTGAATAATATAAATGAAGATTTATTTGGCGCAATAACAACTGATAGAACAATACAAATAAAACTTAAAAGCGATGGAACAGCAGGCACAATAACCACCGAGCCAGGCAGCATCCTGCAAACAGCGGGCGAAGTGATAAAGCTCAAAAACGGCGAGAGCGCGACCACAAAATCGGGAATTAAGCTAACGCTCTTAGACGGTTTTGAAGGAATTCTGGAAGTTCAAGAGTCTGGCCGGGAAGTAGAAACAATTTGGGTTGTTACTTCAAAGGATGCCCCACCATCAACCACCAAAACAGGAACCACAATACAATACGATAGTGTTGACGGGGAATATTACATATTTGTAGTCAGAAAACCTGCAAGATATTCAATAACGTTTGTGGATGAAAGTGGGAAATTGTTCAATAATACCAAAATCCATGAAGTTACAGTATGTCCAATTGATTTAAGTTGTTATACACAAGCTGACTTGGGACAGCCTGCTGGAAACCCATGGGAAATCTCAGAAGCAACACTAGGGACATATTCTTGGATATTTAACTCAGAAGGCTATGAAGACGCTAAACTTAACTTTACACTAAAACAAGGCGACAACCTCAAATTCACGGTCGTAATGAAGAAGAAGCGCACAACTCCTCAGACGCAACCGTATGACTTCGGCCCGCTTTACCCACGGAATTCTACACAGTCACTAACAGGTAAAGATGGTCCGAGTGAAGCAAAATTCTTGCAGGGATTACCAGAAGGAACATTTGGAAAAGGGTATCCGGAAGCTGTATTTTACGGGTTTAAAGACAATCAAGACAGATTATTAATAGAAATTGGAAACCAAGTAAGAGGCCTTCCAAGTGCTACAAAAGGCGGATTGCAGTTTAGGGGAGATACAAATGCGCTTAGGACAATACCATTCTACGTAAAACTCACTGATAGCAACTATGGAAACGTATTCGAGTTTGAAGGTAAAGATGTCTGGTATTCGATGAGGTTTGGAACAGGAACTGGTGGAAATGATATATCTAATGATTATAATGTTTTAGTGAGCAATGGCGATTATATAAATGGCAATCAGTGGACAATAGAAAATGATGGCAGAACAACTTATATAAGATTCAATGGCAAAGAAAGGCACCAAGTCTTTGAAGGCGCTTTTTTATCTTTTGACAATGTAAGAGCAAAAATTGAACAAATTTTGCCAGGAAACAAACTAATAATTTCAGTTGATACTGTACTTGAATTAAGATTAAACCACGATACAGGAACCCAGTTGTACAACACTGCAGGAGACACAACAGATGCAAGTTATGGTTTAATGATGTTATCAAATAACGAACCTGTTATTACAAGCATGGCTGAACAATTAATCCCGTTATCTACCAATGATTCCGCAAGGCCGGTCTACTACACGGCGATGTATAACTCTACAACCGACAAGCTATTCTTGTTATTATTTGCAGACAAGTTCGGTTCAGGACAAGGAGATAAAATACAGTTTGGAAAGAGCATAGAATTTTTAGGCACCAATGTCCCGTATGATGACGGAGTGTATATTGAAAGAAACAAGTACCCTGCAGAAAGATATTATGTCCCTAAAGATTCTGACTTTAGCTCAGCTACTCAAAATAGAGGGGTTTTCACAAGTCCAAACGCATACTTTGTTGCACACTTCAATATAGTAGATAAGGTAAGCAATGGCAACATTATAGTTTATATTGACACTGCAAATGGGGGAAATTTGGGGCCTTTCCCTAATGCCAATCTTAGCGAATATTCAAATGATGTTGAATATACAGATCATCCAAAATGGAATTTAACTTCTGGCAATCAGCAAGAGTATCTGAAAGCCGCCTATACAGACGCGGGCACAAAAGTTTGGCTCCTTGATAATGATGGCGGGGTTAAGATAAGTTCACCGGAGAGAAAGGACGAACCTTCAGTTCTAGTGTATAGACCATTCCCAAAAAATAGTTTGGTACAGCAAAAAGTCAACAATGGCGACCAAGCAAATGTTTCTACGCAAATGACTCTAATTGAATCTGTTGGTGCTGATGCGGATATAAAGTTTGATACAACTTTAAATATTAAAGATCTTGTTGCAAAAATAGATTCTGGAGACTTCTATTATAAGACAACTATAGGAACAAACGGAATTGACCTTGGAGGAACAGAATTTGTTGATGGTGCTGATGATAATGTGAGAATTGATTTCTTTTGGGAAGAGTATGAGCTTGCGCATGCACGGTTAACTGGAACAAAGTATGTAAAGCTCACAAAACGGTCAGCAAAAGAGTCATATAATGAAGGCGAAACAATTGAAGGCCTTGTTGGCGATAATTCATATGCAGGCCAAGAAATTGCAGTAAAGATTGTTCAAATTGTGCAAAGTGAAGCAGACCCAAATTTTTACAAAGCAACCTTTGAATTATATGATAAATCAGGCAAACTAATTGATGTGCAAACAGTTACAACAGGAACAAATCTAAGGGACGCATTCAAAGACAACGCAAGCAATTTGGCACTTCGAAGTAATTTATTTGTTGATACATTAGCTATCGGGGCAGCAACAGGAGTTGGATATGTTGAAGTGACAAAAGGAAACGACACAATAGAACTATATGATGGAAAAAGTTATCCATACGATTCAACAAGTAATGGAATAGATAGGTATAGGGTTAGTATTGAAACTGCACCAAATAACCCTAATGCGCTTTTATCAATCAAAATATACAATTATGCCGAGAAATGGACAAGCAACAGAGACACTGCTGGAGAAATAGCCCGCCCTCAAACAACCATCCAAAGAAGCAACAGCACACCCGCAGAGAGAATTGAGCCGCAGGGATTTAGGATTCCAATCGTTTCAGACATTTTAGATACAATAATCGGGGCGCTCTTCGGCACCAGCTCCACTCAAACAAACAGTACAGCAGCAGTGTGCGGGGATAATGTATGCGATTATGGTGAAGAACAAATATGCACAGCGGATTGCAGGCCGGCGCCAAGCCCGAGCAGCCAACCAAACCAACAGACGCAAAATACCAGCCCTACTTCAACCTTTGAAATAATTCAACCGGCGCAACTTTCCAAATCTTATACTGCAATAATATCGCAAGCACTACCAGACCCTATAAGGCCAGAAGCAGGAGAAGAGTTCTACATAAAGGGCACTATTAAGTGTACTGATGATTGTGAAGGAAGAGTAGTGAACTTGCACGAGGGAAAAATAAGCCAGGACCATACTGGGCTTAGCGCAGTTAATGAAGATTATAAAAATGAGCAGAAAATAACCCTTAAGGAGGGCGATAATCCATTTACTCTTGGACCTTTTAGATCAGGGGAAAAAAACCGTCCGATTGCCCAAACCACGCTCTGCAGCGGGCTTGTACTACAGGGTGATGACGGGTCATCCTATGCAATACCAATTGAAGTTGGGGTAAAACCAACTGAGCAATATTGCGCAAGATACTCAACGTGCGATAACTATGTGGAAAAAATTGAGGGCATATGTTTCCAGGACTATTTTAGGGATGTTGACTATGACCCAGGATATTCATATTACCAGATGAAGATGGACATATTTGCGCAGCTGCCAACAATTATAGAAGATCAGAGCGCTCAGACAATTTATACAAAAGAGGTAATATCACCTAGTAACACAACTGCAATGTTTGCAGGGGATATTATTCCGTCTGAAGTGCAAAGAATAGAATCAGAACTAGCTGAAAAAGCCGGGAGAATGGGAATAGTTGATTCATTAATCACTGAATTGGAAGCAGAAAGAACAGCGCACGTACGTGGTAACAAAGGAATTAGATTTACAGTACCAGGCGGCCAAGTACAAAAAGATATTACTTATGCTTCGCCCCTTAGCAAATATGAATTCCCTTTAGGCGAGCAGAGGCTTTTCCATGAAAGAAATATGGTTAGTTTAATCACTGATTTAGAGATACATGAAAAGTCTATCCGGTTTTTGAAAAATGATTTAGCAGATGCAGAAAAAGAGTTGGCAACATTTACACGAAGTGGATTGAGCACAAGTAACTATGAACAAGTGCGTGGTAACACCCAGTTTGCAGCAGCTATAAAGGAAGTAGAGGACATTCGTATAGATTTAAGGGCACGTCAAAGTGTAGCGTTAACACTAAAAGAGGCACAAACAAAACTACAGGCTCATATAACCAAAACAATTGAAAGCCCAAGACTTTATTTGGTTGGAGAAAGAACTAAAGTTGCAAATGAGATTAAAGAGATTGCTGCAAGGGCTTCAGGAAAATACGCCAGCTATGCCTCCAGATTTGTTAAGTTTTCATCACAAGCATTAAAGTGGACAGGAAAAGCATTAGGAATAACCGCGCTTATATCTGCGCTTACGCAAGTACCTGCAATAGGAGCTGATGTAAAGGATGGCAAGTACGGCGATGCTGCTGACAAAACACTCGATAATTTCATTGTCTATAGCGCTGCAAAAGGGATAGCGGTAACTGGAAAGGAGATCGAGCAATTCATGGGAAATTCGGGAGAAGCAAGATCGCTTAGGTATGAAATCCAGGCAGATATTGAAAGCGACCTTGGAGAATCAATCCTTACTGCAAATGGAAAGAAAGTAAAAGTTCCTGGAACTCCTTCTAAAAACGTACAATTAGAGAAAAAGATGGCAGAGTTTTCCCAACAGCTAATTGAGTGGAAAAGAAAGCAACAAGAGGGCAAGTAATTGAACAAGAGTATTCAAATTTTCCTGGTCAGAACTTGTACAAAATTACTCGCAGAACAAGTGCCCGTGTTTGCATGGTTTTTACAAAAATATGCGCCAGTATGTTTTAGTGAGTTCTTCTGCCGCAAGGTGCACTATATTTGAATAGTCTTTTGGTTCAGAGGCGGTTATTGGAGAATTGTCCGCTTGGCTTAATGAATCCAAATAATCTGCCCTGATTTTTTTGCGGATTATAAGGGGGGGATAGTTGTTTTTCATCAGAATAAAATTCGCCAGCACCCTCCCTGTCCTTCCATTGCCATCCATAAATGGGTGGATTTTTTCAAATTTGTGGTGGAAGACCACTGCAAGCACAAAAGGATGGATTTTACCTTTGTTTTTGTTGAACCATTCTAAAAGCAAATCCATGTCTGTTTTTACAGCATAGGCAGGGCTTGATTTAAAGCGCGAACGGGTGACAATAATGTCCCTTATCCGATAACCAACCCTTTGGTCAATATTCTCCATTAAACCGGAATGGATAGATTGTATCAGCTCATTGGTTAGTTCTTTGGCCAGGTCAAGTGAGTTAAAAACTTTCTCGGTATTCTGTAGGTCGTAAATTTCCCTAAGGGTTTTTCCTTTTGGCGTCAGGCCATCCTCAAGCAAGTCCCTTGCCTCTTTCAGGCTAATGGTATTCCCTTCAATTGAAGTGCTGTTGAAGGCAAACTCTATAAGAAAATCCCTCAAAATTTCTTTCTTTGTTAGCCGGTCGGCATTTTCAAAAACCGTTGAATAGTGCAACCTGCAGGCCTCAACATCCAATAGGTTCAACCCGAGAAAAATATCTGTCTTTGGCTTTGCCCTCTGGACTTGCTCTAAAAAATGGTTTGATTCAAGGAATAAATTGATAGTCCTATACGCTTTCTCGATTTTTCCTTTTAGTGCGGGAAGTTTGCCTAAAGATTCCCTTACTTCTTTTACCGAACTTCCCAAATATGCAACATCCTTTACCCCTACCCTAGTACCTTTCCTTACCGAGGAACGCAGATAATAATAGGGCTTTTTACCGACAATCTTTTTGTAAATATAGACCATACATCAAATTGGTTCAAACCATTTAAAAACTTACCCTCTACAAATGAAAATTGAAATGTAGAGGGTAAATCCAATACGACCCTTATTTTGCGTAAAAACCACTTGGCAATTCATTTACCAGCTACCCAGCAGAACCGAAAAAAACCCCAAGGGCCAGCAGCAAGCCTTTTAAAGCCTCCTTAATAGTATTAGTTGAATTGGTGTACACTGTATCATTGGTAAAATTCCTATGATATAAATGCACAAAAAGTGCTCATTTTGAGTGTTTTTTTGGCAAATTAGGCATTAATTCCCTTTTACAAGGGCGGTGTACCCATAGTTGTGTTTTAGGTTGGTTGTAAATGGGCGCGCATAAACCACGGTCAGGTTCGTTAGCATACTACCCTCGTGTAAGGGCAAAGAGCCCAAGGGCCGCATTTTCCACTTTTCCGCAGGTTGAATCAAAGGAAGCAAAAGTGCTCAATTTCTACGGGTATAAAGCTGGGATGATGCATGTTTTTGGAAAGAACGCCCATGAAAAGAGCGTTTCTTATGGCCAATTATCAATGATACCGGCAACCGTAATTGAGTGCCCACCCGTAAAAGTGATAGGGGTAAGGGTCTATACCCACACACCTTATGGATCGAAGGTTTTGGGGGAAATTAGCACTGATAAACCGGATAAGAACCTGCGATCTAGAATAAAGGCATTCAAAAAGAAGGGCAAGAAGAAATCAAAAGCAGCAGGAAAGGATGAGCAAGCTAGCCATTACCAAACTATTGAAGATTTAGAAAAAATGAAAAACCGCGCAGAAAATGTTGTTTTGGTTGTGCAGGTCCAACCAGGACTTACTGGAATTGGAAAAAAGAAAGCAGATATTACCGAACTTACCCTAACAGGCACTATTGAGCAGCAATTTGGTTTTGCTAAAGAAAAATTCGGAAAAGATGTAAAGGTTTCGGAAGTTTTTTCGCCACAGCAATTTGTTGATGTAAAAGGCGTTGATAAAGGCAAGGGCTTTACCGGGGTTGTAAAAAGATTTAATGTTAGAGTCCATAGACCAAAGGCAAAAAAGCACAGATATGTCGGTTCAATTGGACCCTGGCACCCGGCAACTGTGATGTGGACAGTTCCGCGCGCAGGGCAACTAGGATACCAGACAAGGACAGAGTACAATAAGAGGGTGCTATTTGTCCAAAGTGATGTTGCTGCAATAAACCCATCAAAAGGATTCAATAATTATGGAATGGTAAAAAACGAATACATTATTATTACAGGTTCGGTCCCGGGGCCGGCTAAAAGAATTGTAGGGCTGCGAGTGCCGACAAGATTGCAAGACCCGAACATGTCAAAATTTACTGATTTGCAAATACCTCAAACGGGGGCCAAGGCATGAAGGGGAGCGTTATTTCACTGGATGGCAAAAAGCTCTCCGATATTGAACTTCCAGAGCAATTTAATTCAAGCGTTGATGAAGGGCTTATCAGAAGGGCAGTGCAATCAATCCAAATGGCAGGAGTGCAAACGCACTATCCAACTCCGCATGCTGGAAGGTATAATACCGCCCTTTATGTTGGCTCGCGAGGAAAGCCAACAATGTATCGCACAATTAATGTTGGCCATGCGCGAAAGCCTCGCCTCAAAAATAGAAGGGGGCTATTAGCTGGTCAAGTTGCAGGGATCCCCGGAGTTGTAGGGGGGCCAAAAGCGCACCCTCCAAAAGCAAATAAAATATGGGCAGAAAAAATAAATAAAAAGGAGAAGAAAAAAGCAACTGAATCGGCAATTGCGGCAACTGCAAAAGTAGAGATTGTAAGGGCAAGGGGCCATAGCTTTTCTGATAAAATTTCTTTCCCAATAATAGTTGAAGGGGCATTTGAAAATATTGCTAAAACAAAAGATGTTGTTTTGGCATTTGATAAAATCGGGATCCTCTCCGATGTGCAAAAGGCAAAGGGGAATAGGACAATTAGGGCAGGAAAAGGAAAGAAGAGGGGGAGGGTGCACAAGGCAAGAAAGAGCATACTAATAGTTGCTGCAAAAAATGAAATGATATCAAGGGCTGCTAGAAATATCGAAGGCGTTGATGTTGTAAATGTTTCAGGTTTGAATGCAAATGTGCTAGCCCCGGGAGCAACACCGGGAAGGCTTACAGTGTGGAGCGAAAAAGCAATAAAAGAACTTGCAAAACCAAGAAATGAAAATGTAAAAGAGCACTCGGCAAGAAAAGAAAGAGTGCAAGAGGAAGTTGTAGCAAAAGTTTCTGCTAAAAAAGCGGTAAAAGCATAAAGGTTGAGAAAAATGGCGACAAGTAAAAAAGCAAAAACGCGCAAGACAGCTGCAAAAAGCGCTCCGAAAAAAGCGCAGGCACATAATGTGAAACATGCGAATGTGCAGCACAAAGCAAAACAAGTAAAGGGAGCTACGGATGAAAAAGTTGACGTAGAGGAATCACTTGTTGATTTGGAGATTTTAAAGCACCCGCTTGTAACAGAAAAGGCAGTGAATATGATCGAAGCTGAAAACAAGATTTCATTTATTGTAAACGGCAATGCAACAAAACCTCTAGTGCGAAAGGCAGTCGAATCTCTCTATAAAGTAAAAGTGAAGAAGGTAAATATTGTGCGCGATATGAAGGCAAGAAAGAGGGCAATTGTTACACTTGATAAATCATTTAAAGCCGGCGATGTAGCGACCAAAATGGGCGTGATATAGTTTATGGGTAAGCGACTAAAAACACAAAGAAGAGGGGCAGGAAGCCCAATCTACGCGGCTACAATGAACGGGGTAGCGGACGCAAAATATATCAATTATTCTGAAATCGAAGCAGGAGTGCAAAGGGGAGAAATTATAGAACTTTTAAATGATCCGGGCCGCAGCAGCGTTTTGGCACAAGTTGTTTATGAGAGCGGCAAGAGCGAGTATGTGATTGCAGCAGAAGGGATGTTTGTTGGAAAAGTAATTGAGCACGGAGAGGGGGCAACACTTGAAATTGGAAATGTAAAAACACTTGGAAGCTGCCCTGAAGGCTGCCCGATATTTAATATTGAAAAATTTGAAGGCGATGGCGGAAGCCTTGTTCGCAGTTCCGGAATGTATGGGCTCATCATGACAAAGGATGCAAAGAGTGTTTATGTGAAAATGCCTTCCGGAGTTATAATTAGTTTAAGGCCGCAAAATAGGGCAACAATAGGGATTGCAAGCGGCGGCGGAAGAAAAGATAAGCCGTATGTAAAAGCCGGAAAAAGGTATTTTGCAATGAAGGGCAAACATAAAAAATACCCATATCCGAGGGCAATTGCAATGAATGCTCTAAACCATCCATTTGGCGGAGCTAACCACCATCCGGGAAAATCTAAATCAACTTCAAGGCACGCAGCGCCTGGTAGAAAAGTTGGTGACATTGCATCTAGTAGAACAGGAAGGAGAAAGAAGAATTAGGAGCGTTTAATGGAGAATGGAAATGCGAGCGTAGCGAGCCAGTTGTGTCGAGCTAGAAGCGAAGACACTACGCGGGCCCGACGGTCGCAATCGTTGTGAGGAAGAAGAACTGAGTATTTTGAGAAGGTGTATGGAATGGCAGTTGTTACCGGTAGAAGGGAATTTAGTTTTCGTGGGAAGAGTTTAGAAGAACTCACAAAACTTAGCATTGAGGAATTTTCAAAGCTGTGCACTTCAAGGGCAAGAAGGACAATTAAGAAAAGTTCACAAGAGTTAAAAAAATTCTTAAAAAAAGTCAAAAAGGCCCAAGAAGTTACAAAGAGCGGGAAGTTCGCAAAGCCGGTAAAAACACACAACCGCGATACAATAGTTCTTCCGGAAATGGTCGGAATTACAGTTGCAGTTTATAATGGAAAGGAATTTGTCAATGTTGAAATTAAGGAAAAAATGATTGGCAACTATCTTGGAGAATATGTACTTACAAGAAAGAAACTAGTGCACGGAAAGGCAGGGATAGGGGCAACAAAGAGCTCTACTGCAATCACGGCAAGAGGATAATGATGAAAATGAAAAACCTTAACACAAAACCAGTTTTCAATTTACAGTGGCAAGCCTCTGAAGGCTTGCAGGGCCTATCGAGCCACAAGGCAAAGATAGGGCACCTCGTCGACGGAGGTTTCCGTCGTGGTTAAGAAAAACTATCAAATGCAAGTGCAGCACCAAAAAAGTACTGCTAGGGCAATGATGACAAACCGCCCGGTTTCGCTAAAATATAGCCTCGAAATTATTTCCAACATAAAGGGAAAGAGGTTAGATAGCGCGCTTGCATTCCTAAATAGGATATTACGCAAGGAAGAATTTTTGCCGCTTAGAATGTATAATAAAAAAGTCGGGCACAAAAAAGGCGATGCGAAAGGGTTTAGTAAAAGCGGAAGATACCCAACACGCTGCGTGAAGGCATTTATTGAACTTTTGGAAGCTGCAAGGTCAAATGCAGATTATAAGGGACTTGATTCTGAGAACCTTTTGATCCAGCACATGTTCGCCTCGCAAGGGTTTGCAAGAAATTCATATCAATCACAAGGAAGAATTTCAGGGAAGAGAAGGAAATCAAAATCTGCACACCTGGAAATAATAGTAAGGGAAGTGGCGTAAATGATTGAGAAAGTGTTCATAAAACAGGGCCTTAGCAAGGTCGAACTTGATAATTACCTAGCAAAAGAACTGGACAAGGCAGGGTTTACAAAATCGGAAATAATGAAAACCCCGCTCGTTACAAGAATTGTTGTAAATGTTACAAGGCCGGGGCTTGCAATCGGAAAGAGCGGAAGCAATATAGCCCTTCTAACAGACACAATCGGAAAGAAATTTGGTATTGATAATCCCCAGCTTGAAATAAGAGAAATAGTAAGGCCAGAACTTGACGCGCAAGCTGTTGCAAACAAGTTCAAGGCGCTGATAGAGAAAGGGTTTTCGTGGAGAAGTGTTGTGTTCAAAGGCCTAGCAGACATACAAAATGCAGGCGCTCAGGGAGTTGAAATAGTTGTTTCCGGAAAACTTGCAGGAAAGGGCGGAAGGAAGAGAAGGGTAAGGGTTGCCGCAGGTTATATGAAAAAGGTCGGTGAACAGGCAAAGCTTGTAGATTATGGCCACGCTCCTGCGTACCCAAAAGTTGGGGCAATTGGAATAAAGGTAAAGATTGTAAGACCGGAAACCATTTTTCCCGATAAGGAAAAAGTTGGCCCGTATATACAAAAAAGGGAAGCGGCACTCAAGGCAACATTGCAAGATGCAGCCCTTGCTTCCCAAAAAGCCCAAGAAGAAGCGCAAAAGAGTGAAAAAGTAGAAGAGAAAACAGTGCAAGTAGATGGGCAAAAAGAAGAGCAAAAAATTGAGAAAAGCGCAGAACCAAAAGAAGAGGGTAAAGAAAAAGTAGCGCCCCAAAAAGCACATAAAGACGCAAAACCTCACAAGGAGCACAAAGCAAAAACAGCTGATAGTGAAGCAAAGCATGTTGAGCACAAAATGGATGCAAAACCTGAAGAAAAAAAGCACACTCACAAAGTTGAGGGAAAAGCAGAAACAAAAGTAGAGGAGAAGAAGGTTTGAATTTATGGGTAGGAAAAAACTAAATCCGCTAAGGGACAATTCGGTAAAAGAGCTTGAAGTGAAAATATTAACTCTCAAAACCGAACTATCAAAAGAGAGGGCGTCAATCTCATCCGGGACACGGGCAGAAAAGCCTTCAAAGATCAGAAATGCCAGAAGACAGATTGCAAGGCTTCTTACAATAATTAATGAGAAAAATAGTCAAACTAGCGGGGTGAGCAAGTAGGTGGCGCCTGAAATAGATAAGATTACGGGTCTTCCAAAAGACCTCTTGGAATTTGGTGACATCACCAAAGAGCAGCAGAAAATAAAAGTGAGGACTGTTTCAAGAAGGTTTGGAAAAATCGTAACTCTTGTCAGCGGATTTGAAGAAGAATCCGAGGCAAAACGGCTTGAAAAGGAAATGAAAAGAAAACTCGCATGCGGCGGCACAACAAAAGGAAAAGAAATTGTGCTCCAAGGAAAGCATGCGCGTGCAGTAAAGGAAATTTTGTTAAAAGATGGGTACAAGGAGGAATTGATCGATGCTTAAAGGGGAAAACTATTGCATTACGCAGGAAAATATTATTTTCCACGAGTTAATAGGGCTAGTTGCAAAAGTTACAAAAAGCTCGGATCATTCACGCAGAGGAATAGTTGGAAGGGTTATTGATGAGACACGCAATGTTTTGGTTTTGGAAGTTGGCGCAGAAGAGAAGTGGGTGCCAAAAGAGGAATGTGAATTTGAATTTATAATAGGAAATGAAACTGCAAAAGTGGATGGAAAAAAAATAGCATACCGCCCGGAGCAGAGGGTAAAATTACAAAGGGGTAATTGAATGGAACACCAAGAAAAGAACAAGAGCGTAAAGGAACACCACGCAACATCTCAAAAGCCAATAGTTGTTGTTGAGGAAAATCGAAATCTTAGCGTGCGCGGTTCTGTTTTAACCGGGCTAGTTGTTAGCGCAAAGGCGCCAAAAACAGTGACAGTTGAGAGGATAATTACAAAATATGTGCCAAAATATGAGAGGTATAAAAAAACAAAATCCAAAGTAAAGGCCCATAACCCGGACAGTATCGGCGCAAAGGAAGGCGATATTGTAACAATTGGGGAGACAAGAAAACTTAGCAGGACCAAAAGCTTTGTTGTAATTGAAATTGTAAAGAGGGCAACGCTATGAAGGCAATAAACGCTTCCATTGTAAGGGGCCTAACGCACGGGACTATATGTTTTTGCACAGACAACTCCGGGGCAAAAGAAGTGAAAATAATCACAGTGTATAAGTACAAGGGAAGAAGGAAGGGAATGCCAAAGGGCGGCATTGCCGATATGGTCAATGTGGTTGTAAAGAAAGGAAAGCCGGAAATTAGGAAAAAGGTCGAGAAGGCAGTTGTTGTCCGAGTAAGAAAGGAATACAAAAGGCCGGATGGCACGCGCATAAAATTTGAAGACAATGCAGTTGTCCTTGTAGATGAAAAAGGGCTTCCAAAAGGCTCTGAAGTCAAAGGGGTTGTTGCAAAAGAAGTTGGGGAGAGGTTTCCAAAAATTGCAGGGATTAGCGCAGGTGTTGTGTAAATGGTTATGAGAGAAGTTACAAGTTCAAAGCCAAGAAGGCAGAGGAAGTGGAGATATGATAAGCCTCTGCACATTTCGTACAAGGACTTTTCGGCACATCTTAGTAAAGAACTAAGAAGCGAGCTTGGCAAAAGAAGCATTGAAGTTCGAAAGGGCGATACTGTAAAAGTTATGAGGGGAGATTCAAAAGTAATTGGAAAGGGCGGCAAAGTTACACAGGTTTTGAGAAATAAGAGAATGGTTTTAGTTGAAGGGATTATTGCAAAGAAAAGCAACGGCACTGAGAGGTTTATCCCTCTTCGCCCAAGTAAATTGCTGATAGTAGCACTTGATGAAAAGGACTCACGCAGATTGAAAAAGAAAGGTAAAAAATCGGAAAAGGCGGTGAAACAAAATGGCAAATAGAGGAGAGAGAAAAATACAAAAGAGTATTTCAGCCCCGACAGTGAGGGGATTTTTCCCAAAAAAGCAGGAAACTTTCACTCCAAAAAATAAGCCGGGGGCACACAACAAAACAAACAGTGTTCCGCTCTCATTTGCAATGAGGCATTTACTTGAAATTTCAAGAGACATGAAGGAGACAAAAAAGCTTCTGCACGAGGGCCATATAAAAGTGAACGGAAAAGCGCGCAAGGGAAGAGAGTTTGCAGTAGGATTATTTGATATAGTGGAAGTTTTGCCGATCGCACAAAAATACAGGATGCTCTTTGACAGTAAAGGCAGGCTTGTTGCAAAAAAAATTGATTCAAAATCACCGGATTTTAAAATTTCAAAAGTCACCGGAAAAAGGGTTGGCGCTGGCGGCAAGATTTGGATCACTACCGGCGATGGGTATAATATTGAACTCAAAAAAGAGGATGTCGGTGTTGAGGATTCGGTGAAAATCTCACTACCGGACCACAAAATACTTGAAGTGTATGGAATGGATAAGGGTAGCAGCGCGTTCATTATGGGCGGAGTGCACACTGGAAAAACAGTCAAAATTGAAGGGATAATACACGGCTCCCTTAAAACCCACACGGTTGTGGAATTTTCAGACAAGGGCAATAAGTTCCAAACAGTAATTGACAATGTATTTGTTATTGGAAAGGCAAAAAGCGAAATAGAGGCACTAACATAAGGTGAATTTATGGATCAAAACGCGATGAGAAAAATAAAGGTTTCAAAAGTAACGGTCAATATGGGAGTCGGAAAGACCGGGGAAGAGCTTGATAGGGCTGCCCAGATACTTGAAAAAATAACCGGTGCAAAACCTATTCTTACTGCGTGCAAAATAAAGCAGCCGACTTGGGGAATAAGGGAAGGGTTAACAATCGGGACAAAGGTTACATTGCGCGGCGAAAAGGCGGATAAATTTTTGAAAGATGCCCTTTTTGCAAAGGACAATAAAGTGAACAAGAAGAGCTTTGATAAATTCGGGAACTTTGGGTTTGGCATAAAAGAGTATATTGATTTGCCGAAAATTAAATACGACCCAAAACTTGGCATTAGAGGGTTTGATGTACTTGTAACACTTGAGAGGCCCGGATTTAGGGTGAAGAAGAGGAAGATGGGGAAATCGAGGGTTTCACAAAAGCATTTGATAAAAGTAGATGAAGCAGTTGATTTTGTGCGCGAAAAATTCGGGGTTGAAGTTATATGAGCGAGCAAAAAGTGGACAAGGGATGGAAAATAAAACCAAGCATTTGCAACATGTGCAAAACCCATAAAGGAGTAATGAAAAGATACAACATGCACATTTGCAGAAGATGTTTCAAGGACAACGCGCAGAAAATGGGCTTTAGGAAGTATGATTAGGAGTTGATGGATATGAGCCGAACAGATCCGATTGCAGACGCACTGACAAACCTCAAGAACAATGAGGCAGCATCAAAAAGGGAGTGCACAATAAGGCCAGCTTCCAGACTGCTCAAGGAAATATTCAAGATAATGCAAGAGGGCGGCTATATTGGTTCATTTGAATTTGTAGAGGATGGAAGGGATGGGTTTTTCAAAGTCAAGCTCGTTGGAAGGATAAATGAATGCAGGGCAATAAAACCACGCTATGCCGTAAAAAAGGATGAATTTGAAAAATTCGAGAAAAAATATTTACCATCGTATGATATTGGAACAATAATAGTTACAACTCCGCAAGGTGTCTTAACGCACCGGGGAGCAAAAGAGAAAAATACCGGGGGAAGGCTACTTGCCTATGTTTATTAGTGTGATTGAAATGCAGCCGGTTGAAAAAATCAAGATACCACAAGGAGTGGATGTGCAAATTACCCCCACAGAAATAATTGTCAGCGGATCCGGTAAAAAGAACGTGCGGCCATTTAGGGACTCTGATGTGTACCTTAAAAAAACGGATTCGGAAATAGAGGTGTATGCTAAAAAGCAGAAGAGAAACGTGCTAGCACAGGCAAAAACAATGGCTTCGCACATAAAAAATTTGATAGCGGGCCTATCTACAGTATATGAGTACAAGCTTGAAATTGTCTATAGCCACTTTCCGCTAAATGTTACAATAAAAGGCGATAGAGTTGAAATTTACAACCTTGCCGGCGCAAAGCATCCGCGAAAGGCAAGAATAATCGGGGATACAAAAATTGAAGTGAAGGGAAAAGACATCACTGTGCGCGGCCAAAATAAAGAACATGTGGGCCAGAGCGCTGCAAACCTTGAACAAGTAACACGGGTCAAGGGTAAGGACATTAGGATTTTCCAGGACAGGATATACATTGTATCAAAGGCAAAAAAAGTGATATAAAATGGCTGAAAAAAAAACAGGTAAGGAAGCTGCAAACTGGCAAGACCACATTGAAAAGAAAACAAAGGGCGCAAAGGCAAAGTCTGAAACAGAAATATCACGCCCTCAAAAAAAGCAGAGCGTAAAGCCGCTTGAGAAAAAAGCAGCAGAGCCAAAAGCCCCTGCAAAAGAAAAGCACGCAGCGCAGACAGCAGATAATGCTCACAAAGATACACACGCACATGATCATGCAGATCACTCACACGATCATGCACACGAACACACAGATCACTCTCATGCAGATCATATCCATGCAGAGCACAAAGACAGCACAAAAGAGCAAAAAGAAGAGAAAAAAGAAGTGGCAAAAGCAACTGTGCAAAAAACCACTGAAAAAAAAGAAACCGCAAAACCAAAAGAGAAGAAAGTGAAGGCAAAGTCAAGAAAAGTTGTTGTGAAAAAGAGCACAGGGGTTTTGGAAAACCGCGATATTGTATTGCACAAAATGGGACACCCAACATTTAGGGGCAGGTTTGGGAAGAGAAATATCCGCAAAAAAAGTATTGCTAAGTGGAACAGATGGAGAGTTCCGCGCGGAATTGATGTTAAGCGAGTGATATCTGATGGGTATATGCCGCGAGTTGGTTATGCAACTGCAAAAGAAGTTAGAAATGTTCATCCAAGCGGCTATCGCGAGCACCCTATAAAAACAATAAAAGAATTAGAAAGCGTGCCTAAAGATTTTGCAATAAGAATAATTGCAGGGATTGGAAGCCGGAAAAAAACAATGATTGTTGATAAGGCAATTGAAAAAGGGATAAAGGTCCTAAACCCATAAAAGGTGAAAAGCATGAACGATAAAAAAGCAAGAAGAATTGCCAGCAGTATTCTAAAAGTTGGGCAAACCAAGATTTGGATAAGCCCGGAACATGGAGAAGGTATTGCTCAGGCAATGACAAAAGAGGACGTGCGTTCACTAATAAAGCAGGGCACAATAAAAAAGAGAAATGATGCCTTGCAAAGCAGGGGCAGGGCAAGGGTCTTGCTTGCAAAGAAAAGAAAGGGGCGCAAGAGCGGTAGGGGAAAACGAACAGGCCCAAAGAGCGCGCGAAAAAGGGCAAGGAAGAGCTGGATTAGCAATGTACGCGCCCAGAGAAGGGTTTTACGCGAGATGAAAAAGAGCGGCGTGAAATTCAAAAAGCCGGCAAGGCAAATTTACTTAATGGTTAAGGGAAATTATTTCAAGGGAAAAAAATACCTGAACACAATGGTTGAGGGGGCGAGCAAGTGAGTACAAGTCCAACATACAAGGTCAAGTTCAGGCGAAGAAGGGAGATGAAAACAGATTACAAAAAAAGGCTAGCCCTTCTAAAATCATCTAAGCAAAGATTGGTTGTTAGAAAATCCAATAACGGCACAGTTGTTGAACTTGTAACTTATAAACCTGCAGGGGATATTGTGGAAAGTTTCTTTTCAACAAGAGGGCTCAAAAAATTCGGATGGAGCGGTCATACAGGCAATTTGCCGGCGGCATATCTAGCCGGCTATGCGTGCGCAAAAAAAGCACTTAAAAGTGCAAAAAGCAAGGATGCGGTTTTGGATATTGGGCTCTGCTCCCCTGTTCATGGCAGCAGGATATTTGCAGCGCTAAAAGGGGCAATTGATGCCGGAATGAAAATCCCATGCGATGAAAAAGTTTTCCCTAAAGCCGATAGGTTTAGCGGAAAGCACATAAGCGAGCAGGTTGTAAAAAATTTCGACCAGGCAAAATCTGCATTAGATAAGGAGTTTGGGTGAAAAAAATGGCAAAAAGGGAAAGGCGAGCTGAGACTGAAGCTGAAAGGCAGGTTAGAAGGGAGGGGGATAAGCAAAAAGCTATCTCTGAGTGGGTGCCATCAACACGAATCGGAAAAATGGTAAAGGACGGGGAGATTACAAGCATGGATGATTTTTTTGCAAAAGGCTATAAGGTAATGGAGCCTGAGATTGCAGACATGCTCTTGCCGGATATTAGGGACAAACTTGTTGAATTTAGAAAAACAGCAAGAATTACAAGGCAGGGAAGAAGCTTTTCTTTTAGGGCATCAGTGCTAATTGGCGATGGAGAGAGCTATATTGGGCTTGGCACTGCAAAAGATAAGGAAAGATACCCGGCAATTACAAAGGCAACACGCACCGCAAAACTTGCATTAAGAAAAGTGAGAAAAGGGTGCGGAAGTTGGGCGTGCCGCTGCAAAGAGCAGCACTCAATCCCGTTCAAAGTGGATGGAAATTCATCTTCAGTGCGTGTGAGCTTGCTTCCGGCGCCAAGGGGCACCGGGCTTGTTGTTGGGGATAAAATAAAAGATGTAATGAAATTTGTCGGGATTAGGGATGTCTGGAGCAAGTGCCGCGGAAACACAGCATCAACTCTTGATTTTGTCGCAGCAGCAGTTGACGCGCTCGCCGCAACAAATGATGTGAGGCTCTCGCAAGATATTGCAGCGAAATTGGAGGCAAAGAGATGATAGCAGCAATAAGGGTTAGGGGCACATCCGGGGTTACTCGCAAGTTGCGCGAAACAATGTATATGCTAAGGCTGCACAAGGTCAACCACCTTGTACTGGTAGCCGATGCTTCAAAAAAAATGGTGGACAAAGTAAAGGACTATGTAACATTTGGTGAAATTGATGAAAATACCCTTATCGCCCTTCTTGAAAAGAGGGCAGAAGTGCAGGGCAATAAAAAAATTACAGAGGAGTTTTTGAAATCAAAAAAAATCCCAAGTGTTTCAGAACTTGCAAAAACAATAATTTCCGGAAAGAAAAAATTAAAAGATTTCGAAATTGAACCGGTGTTCAGGTTGCGCCCTCCGCGAAAAGGATATGAAAGGCAGGGAATAAAAAAACAATTCAAGGTCGGCGGAGCGCTGGGTTATAGGGCTTCGAAAATAAATGATCTTATTGCAAGGATGATTTAGGGGGCAAAAATATGGTTGTTCGCAAAAGAAGGAAAAAACACAAGCAAAGGGGCAATAGGACACACGGCGCTGGCGGGACAAAAAACCGCAGGGGTTCTGGAAACCGCGGCGGAGTCGGAAGAGGGGGCTCTCACAAACATAAATTTTCTACAATGTATCTTGATTTTGGCATAAAGAGAACACTAAAGACAAAGGCCAAAAAAACTGTTGTAAACCTTGATTATATATCCGACAATATTTCGCGCTGGGAGAAAAGCGGCAAGGTAAAAAAGGAGAACGGGCTTGTTATAGTGGACGGAAAAGCACTCGGATTTGGAAAAGTGCTTGGACGGGGAAATATCAAGGAAAAAATAAAACTGGAAAATGCATCCGCCTCAAAAAGTGCCGTGCAAAAAATAATTGATGCAGGGGGCAGCAGTCTTGGGGATGAAGAGTTTGAACAAGAAGGAGAAAGTGAAGAACAATGAGCGTACTTGGAGTCCTCAAGCCACTATATGGCTTGCTTCCGGAAGTGAAGTCACCGGAAGAGAGGCGCCCACTAAAAAAGCGCTTGCTCTGGACTGGCCTTGTTTTACTGATTTTTTTCATAATGGGAAATATCCGCGTAATTGGCCTCTCGGCCCAGAGCGCAGGACAACTTGAGCAGCTTCAAATAATTCTTGCTTCGCAAATAGGAAGCCTTCTAACAGTTGGAATTGGCCCTATTGTACTGGCTTCAATTGTACTTCAACTTCTAATTGGCGGCGGGCTAATAAAACTTGATTTTTCAAATCCTGCTGAAAAGGCACAATTTAGCGGAGTGCAAAAACTTCTTGCAATTGTACTGAGCTTTTTTGAAGCGGCAGTATATTCACTCACAGGGTTTTTGGCCCCTTCTGAAGGGATGTTTTTATGGGTTGTATTGCAGGTTGCAATAGGCTCGATCATACTTTTGTATTTAGATGAAGTTGTTTCAAAATACGGAATTGGATCCGGAATTGGCCTTTTTATTGCCGGCGGAGTTGCAGGGGAAATTGTGTGGAGGATATTTTCCCCGGTTGATCTTGCGCAAAATCTCTCCTTAACAGAAGGGAGCGGTCTTTTGTTCCTATTTTTCCGCGAGGCTACAAATAATATTCTAAACGCAGTGATAGTCTCACTTGTCCCGATAATATTTACGATACTTGTGTTCTTGGTGGTTGTGTATGCTGAAGGGATACATGTAAATATTCCAATAACGCTTGGAAGAAAAGGCACGGGTGGAAGATACCCGGTAAAATTTTTGTATGTTTCAAATATGCCGGTGATACTTGCAGTTGCACTTTTTGCAAACATCAAAATCTGGGCAACACTTGTTAATGGCAGGGTGCCTATATTAGATAGCATACTAAATGGATTTGCGGCAATTGTAATACCGCCCTATGGGCTAATACAGCAAATACTTCTAGAAGGGCTCTCTTCAGAAGTTTTTAGCCAAATGGTTCAGAGCATCACATCCTTACAATTCATAGGCCTTGGAGGGAGCATAATCCATGCAATCCTCTACATAATAATACTTACGCTTGTGTGCGTAGTATTTGGAAGGTTTTGGATAGAATTAGGAGGCCAAGGAAGCGAGCGTGTTGCAGCACAGCTTGATCGGGCAGGGATGTCAATTCCGGGGTTTAGAAGGGACCCGCGCGTAATGCAGCAAGTTCTTGATAGATATATTCCCACAATTACAGTTCTAGGTTCAGCTTTTGTCGGGCTCTTAGCCGGGTTTGCGGACCTGACAGGCGCAATTGGTTCAGGAACAGGAATTTTACTAACAGTTGGAATTGTATATAGGCTCTATGAAGAACTGGCAAAGCAGCAAATAATGGAAATGCACCCAATGCTTGGCAAAATCTTTGGATCTGGGTAAACACGCCACATACATGCTAACCAAATGCATACTTATAAATACACGGCACGGCAAATGATGATAGCATGAAAATGAAAATACTCTTTGCCGCCATGTTGATGATATTTGTGGCTGGCACGGTTTTTGCGCTCAGCCCTCCAACAGTTGCTGAAAACGTATTGTGCATCTTCAATAATTCAAAAGAGAACGAGGCGCACAAGTGCTATTCGGATTATGCCCTATGTTCAGGAGTGGGAAGCTGCCAGGCACTCATAAACCCTATAAACCAAACAAAAATAGAGTGGAAAAGCTCCTGCGACGGGGCGCAGTACACAATAGCGGATGGGACCGATAAAAAAATAGAATTTGATTGCTCAAAATCCGGTTCGGAAATAGGGGCAGAATATTTTGTATCGGAGGATGATTACGGGTATACATTATATGTAAAACCGATTACAAGCACCTCCGAAAAAGTTTACATAACTGCCGGTTTTGAGTGGAACAATGGCGATATTGCCGGGATTTCTAGCAAAAGCAATGACCCGACAAATAAATTCTATACAACACTTCCGTACATTAAAGAACTCGGGGCGTACGAAATAGTTACACTAGCAAAAAGGACCTACCTTAACATAAATATTTTTGTCATAATAAAGGAAAATGATGTTTCAAAAGAGTGGAAAGTGCCGCTCGAACAAGTGAAAATAGTAGAGGCACCTTCAAATCCGGAGTCTGGCAGCACGGTCGGCAGCACACTTCTAATTGAAATATTTGATGACCTGGAAGGCCCTTTCGGGGCGTTGTTCAACCGCAATACACTTCCAATAATTGAAAAAGAATTTAGCGGGAAAGTTGAATTTGTATACAGGCACTTCCCTCTCGAATTTCACACCCATTCACAGAAAGCTGCAGAAGCTGCTGAATGTGCCCGCGACCAAGTGGCATTTAGAAAGTACATTGATACTGTTTTTGCAAACCAGCAGAACCTGGAGAATTCGGACCTTGAAAATTACGCAGCGCAGCTTGGGCTTGATAAGACGAAATTTAATGAATGCCTTGAAAGTTCAAGCAAAGCTGCAAAAGTAAAATTGGACTATGAAGACGGGATTTCACGCAAAGTGAACGGTACCCCGACAGTATTTATCGGGAAGAGAGTGGTTGTAGGAGCTCAGGGATATGAAGTGTTCAAGCAGGCAATTGAAGCTGAACTTGGGATTGTGGGCAGTACAGGCGAAAAAGAACCAATAAAAAAAGTAACCGAATCTGTAAAGTGCTTATTCAACAATTCTGAAGCAGAGCAGAAGTGTTATTCGGAAGTTGGTTTTTGTGGCGGAATTGAAGCATGCACTGTGGAGGTAACAGGGGATAGCGGAAAACAAATCGTTTGGAAGAGTTCGTGCGGAGGATACGCTTATACAACAATGGATGGCTCAAACGAATACGCCAAATTTGATTGCAGCAAAACCACAAGTGGGGGTTCGGATGACAAAAAAGAACCTATACCTTCCGAAGGGCAAACCACCATACCAGTGCCTGCCCTTGTTTGTACAGAAGATGACACAAAGAGCTTTGAGTGTGCGGATGGAGGCAAAGTTAGCTGGTGCACCTGCATTGGTGGCAATTGGAAATGCGCGCAAGCCCCGGAAAAGCAGTGCAAGCAACAAGAACAAACACCACTATGCACAGGATGCACAGTGGACAACCAGTGCATTCCTATAGGGACAAGGCTTTCAGTAAAATCAGAAACAAATTATTGCGACATAACAAAGAAGGTTGAACTGCAAAAAAATGATGGAAGCACATGTCAAAATAGTTTTGAGTGCGTTAGCAACAATTGCAGTTCCGGAGTATGTTTAAATCTCCAGCAGCAGCTAAGTGAACAGAGAAACCTTCTTGAGCAAATAATCGATTGGCTCTCAAGCATATTTGGGTTCAAGCCAAAATAGGAGCCAGTAGTGAAAGTGGCATTTTGAAAGGCGTACCTGCCACTTGGAGGCGAATAGATTTGCGCAAAGCCTAAAATACCCTTTTTCCTATAAATCAACCAAAGATATATTATTATATAACCTTGGTTAATTATATATTTGTGAAGTAAATGCACCTGCCTTTGAAGAATTTGTTGCGAAAGCCCCAGGCATCCCTTGCCCAGCTACAGGATGAGGCGCTTGAAATTCTCTATGCAGTCTGCCCCGAAGCAGTGCTGCACGGAGGGACAGCCATCTGGAGGTGCTATGAGGGCAAGAGGTTTTCCGAGGACCTTGATTTTTACGCCCTGCCAAAAGATGGTTTGCAGGATGTACTTATTGCAGAAGCCTCAAAACGCTCACTGAAGGTAACTAAGTTCAGGAAAACCCAAAACAGCATTTATGCAAAAATATCGGATGAACGATTAGAAGTTTCAATAGAAGTTTCTCTGCGGGAAAAAAAAAGCAAAATTATTGCGGGGTTTGAAAGATCCGATGGCTCGCACACTGACATTTATACACTCTCCCCACAAGACCTCATTGTGGAAAAGGCAAATGCGTTTGCCTCAAGAAGGCTCATCCGCGACATTTATGATGTTTATTTCCTCTCATCAAAATACGATCTTTCAAAAGTGCGCACTGAACTTCTCAAATTTGTGCAAAAGCTCCCAAGCCCTGTTGATGAAAAAAACCTCCGCACGCTTGTCTATGCGGGCCCCGCCCCTTCATTTAATGAAATGGTTGATGCAATCAAAAGGAGGCTTGGAAAATGAAGTACCTCAAGCAGTTCCGGGAACGCTTTCGTGGTAGGGAGAAGTTTTCTATAAATGATGCAAAAAAATTCCTCTCCCAAAAAGGGTCAACAGGCCAGTACATAAAACTCCTAATCCACAACCTTGTAAAAAATGGGGAAATATTCAGGATAGCAAAAGGCAGCTACACTTTCACCCGGGATTTTTCAAAACTCGAAAGCGTTTTCAGCCCATCATACCACGGGTTGCAGGAGGCCCTCTCAATCCATAAAATCTGGGGCCAGGCAACAAACCAGATACTAATAACCCCAAGAAAAGTGCGCAGCGGACAGAGGGTTGCCCTTGGCAGAAAAGTGATTATAAGAAGGATAAGCCGCAAAATGTTCTTCGGGGACCAGATGGTAAATTATGCAGGGGAATGGTTTAACGTCTCAGACCCTGAAAAAACCCTCATTGATTTTGCATATTTTAATGAACCACTTGAGAGCAAAACCCTAAAGGCCCTTCTCAAAAAAACCGACATGGAAATACTGGAGTCGTACCTCAAGTTGTGCTCTGCAAGGACGCAAAAAAAAACCATGAAGATGGTTGCCCAATCCCAAAAACACGACCCAAAAACCGCATTTTGAGTGCTCCACTGGGCAGCTTTATAAGCAAATCGGTGGAAGAATTGGTATTTCAATTGGGAGTGCAAAGCACTGTTTTTTTTCGGTGCGTAGGGAATTTCCTATCGACCAGTTCTCTGGCCTGTACCCTAAAAGAAAATGAAATTTAGTGTTGAAGGTTTTGGAAAAATGGTTTTTGGGCCAATGGTAGATATTACGCTTATTACAGCAGTGCTAGCTGTACTAACCCAATTTGTACAAAACAAATTTATAGATAAGGACCAAATGAAAAGGCAGCAAGAGGAAATAAAGCAAAAGCAGAAAAAAATGCAGGAGTTAATGAAAAAGGGCGATCCGAAGTCGAAAAATGAATTAGAGCAAATGGAAAAGGAAATGCTTGAAACAATGCAGAAGATGATGGGCGCATCAAGTAAAGTAATGGTTGCCTCAATGGTAATTGTTCTTCCGGCATATTTTTTGCTAGGAATGCTCTATGCCAATGATATAATAAAATTGCCAATTCCAATTCCATGGCTGGCAAATGGTTTTGATTTATTTAACATTTCAACATGGGGAATTGATATTTACCATGAGACAAATTGGGTCGGATGGTATTTTCTCTCCTACATTGTGATTTCAATTATATTAAATGTTGCAAGAGATGCGATGAAAAAAAAGGCGAAGTGAATGGTTGATAGGCAAACTCGTGTAAAAAATAAAAAGTTCAGAAGAACTCCTGGCGGAACCACCCACACACATTATTTTAGGGGGGACCCTTCAAGCGCGCACTGCGCAATCACTTCAAAAAAATTGCAAGGAACAGGACTACAAAATAGGAGCACTATAAGAAAGCAATCAAAGAGCGCAAGAAGGCCAAGCGTAAAATTTGGAGGAGTGCTATCTGCTATTGCTAGAAAAACCCTCTGGGAATACGAAGCTCTCACACAGGCCGGAAGCGATATCCATGTGCCTGTACAGTATAGAAAATTCCTCTCGCCAAAAAAAGATAGCAAAATAGAAGCTCAAAAAAAGAATGAAACTGCAGGGGCGATTCAATGAGATCTCTTGATGTTGGCTCAGTTTGCATTAAAACTACAGGAAGAGAAGCAGGAGAGAGAGTTAGCGTTGTAGAAATAAAAGATGATAATTTTGTAATTATTGAAGGGCAAAGGGTTAGAAAGCGAAGGTGCAATATTGCCCACCTAATCCCTATCGGGGAAAATGCAGCAGAGGCAAAAGCGCATAAAGGCCACCATGCAAAAGCGCATGCGGCAAAACATACAGAGAAGAAGAAAAATAAGGAGGACAAGAAAAATTAAATAATTGCGAGCCAGAAGGCGAGAGAGGCCCTGTACAAAGTGCAGTGCATCGCTCCCAACCGGCGAAAGGGTTGAGTGAACTGAATGGATAAAAAAGAAAAGCCGCAGCACAGGGGAAACCCAAGGCACATGCCGGAAAAGGTAGTGGAGCTATCCCCGGAAGATAAGGACCTTCGGTTGATTGTCCGTATTGCAGGAATTGATGTTGATGGCAGAAAGCCAATTAGCAGGGCGCTTACAAAAATAAAAGGGATCGGGGTTCGCATGGCAAAAAACATTGCAGTTGCATTTGAACTCTCATCAAATATTCCAAGTTCACAAAAAATCGGCAAAATCAGCGAAGAGGATAGTAAAAAACTCGAAGAGGTCGTATACAACCCTGAAAAATTCGGAGTACCGGTTTGGTCATTAAATAGAAGGAAGGATTTTTACACAGGGTTAAATTCACATCTTGTAATGTCTGATCTTGACCTGACGCTGCGAAGCGATGTGCAACGTATGACTGAAACAAAATCCTATAAAGGATTGCGCCACGCATGGGGACTTCCGGTTAGGGGCCAGAGCACAAGGTCAACACACCACAAAAAGGGCGGTGTTGTTGGGGTTGTAAGAAAGGATGCAACAGCGCAGGCAGCTCCGGCAAAGGCAACAGCAGGGGCAAAAGCAACAACTCCTGCAAAAAAAGAGGAGAAGAAAAAATAGGTGAACTAGATGGGAGAGCCGCGAAAAAAAAGAAAGCAATATGAGATCCCACGAAAGCACTGGGACAAGGCCTTGCTTGAAAAAGAGCGCAAGGTTGTTGATTTTTACGGACTTAAAAATAAAAGGGAGCTTAGAAAAATCGAAACTTGGTTAAAGTACAAAAAGCAGAATGCAAAAGGGCTTCTTGCTCTAAGTCTTGAAAAAAGAATGCAAAGACAATCTGAACTAATGAGCGGGCTTAGAAGGATCGGTCTTATTAGCGCAACCGCAACTCTTGATGATGTGCTTGGGTTAAAAATCGAGGAATTTTTGGAAAAGAGGCTGCAAACACTTGTACTAAGAAAAGGTTTTGCAAACACTACAAAGCAGGCAAGGCAATTTGTTGTGCACGGCCATATTGCAATTGCCGGTAAAAGGGTTTCAACACCCAGTTATGTTGTTCCTGTTAGCGAAGCTTCCCAGATCGGTTGGTATAGAAAGCCTATGAAAATTGAATCCACTGCCCCAAAAAGGGACCTCAAAAAAGAATTTGAAGAATCAAGCGGGGAGATAGTTGAGGGGCAAAAAGCAGAACCACAAATTGAAGAAAAAATTGCACAGCCGCAAGTTGAAAAGGGGGAGAAGTGAATGTCCAAAACAGGAATCATCCATATTTACGCTTCGCACAATAACACAATAATTTTGCTAACAGATATTACCGGGGCGGAAACAATTGCAAAGTGCAGCGGAGGGATGGTTGTAAAGGCCCAGCACAAGGAAGGCTCTCCATATGCTGCAATGAAAGTTGCAGAAATTGTTGCAGAGAAAGCAAAAGAGAAAGGAATTGTTGAAGTAATTGTAAAAGTGCGCGGCCAGGGAGGGATAAAACCAAAATCCCCGGGGCAAGGGGCTGAAGCTGCAATACTCTCACTTACAAGAAATAATATTCGTATAAAGCACATTGAAAATGTGACCCCCATCCCTCATGACGGGTGCAGAAGAAAGAAAAGACACAGGAGCAAGAAGGAGTGAAACCATGGACGTTAAGGTACTTTTGGAAAAAGAGAACATCGCAAAGGTTCTGATAAAGGGCACAAATACTGCATTTGTAAATGCCCTTCGAAGGCAAATAATGTCAGGGATACCGATCCTTAGCATTGACGATGTGCACATTTACGAAAACAACGGGGCAATGCATGATGAAATGCTCTGCCAGAGGCTCTCACTAATACCTCTTCGCATGGATGCGAAAAGTTATAAGGAAGGGGAAAAGGTCAAACTTGTTTTGGAAAAAGAAGGCCCATGCACAGTGTATAGTAAGGACATAAAGAGCACCGACCCGAAAATCGAACCGGCTGACCTGAATGTCCCTATAACAAAACTAGCAGAAGGGCACAGGCTTAGGCTTGAAATGGACGCGGCAATAGGAAGCGGTAAAATGCACTCAAAATGGCAAGCGGCAATAGCATCATACCAAGAACTTCCGACAATAGTAAATGACAAGGGCACAAAGGACAAAACTTACAAGGCAGATATTTTGGAAATGCTTCTTGATGAAAAGCAAAGGGACATTATACTAAAAGAGGGCCAGGCAATAGAATACGACCCTACAACTTTCATTTTCACAATAGAGAGCCACGGAAACTTGACCCCAAAGGAACTCTTTGCAGCGGCAATTGAGACCCTTAAGGCAAAGTGTGAGGATTTTAGGAGGGAACTAAAGAATTTAAGTTGATTGCAGCAATAGGCATTTTGCCGCAGGGGTACCCAAGCGGCCAACGGGGCAGGACTTAAGCAACCCTTTTCTTTTTCTTTGTAAGAAAAAGAAAAGCCTTGGCGGAAAAGAAAAAGAATCGGCATTTTGGTTCTTTTCTTTTTAGTCGAGTTTTTTCTTTTCTTTCCAAGAAAAGAAAAAAGTCGGGTTGAAGCGATCCTGTGGCTTAGTGCCTTCGGCGGTTCGAATCCGCCCTCCTGCATTACAACATTTTTCTTTCTCTTAAAAAGGGAAAGTAAAAAGTTGATCAAAAAAAGAGAAAAAAATTGAATGTGAAATTATGAGATCAGGACCTACAAAAAAGAGCACAAGAGATCTGATAGTTGATCTTGACAAGCAGGCAAAGAAAGCCAAAAAGAGAGTGTGGAAAGTTCTCTCGGATAAACTTAATGCCGCTTCAAGAAGCAGGGCAGAAATGAATGTGTACACGCTCGAAAGAATCGCGAAAAATAAAAAGGAAAGGATATTTGTGCTTGCGGGAAAATTGCTCTCAAAAGGGGAAATAAATTCAAAAGTGGAAATAGCATGCCTCTCATGTTCAAAAAAAGCAAAGGAAAAAATTGAAAATGCCGGCGGAAGCGTAATTAGCCTCAAAGAACTTATTGAAAAAAACCCGGATGCTAACAGATTGGTGATAGTACAATGACAGTAATTGATGGAACAGGGGCAATATTGGGAAGGCTTAGCACAAATGTTGCAAAAAGGCTGCGCAAGCGAGAAGTGATACACATACTCAATGCTGAAAAAATAGTTATTACAGGAAAAGAGAGCGGAATTATGGGCAAATTCAAAACAAGATTGGAAATAAGCCCTAAAGGAAATCCACACAAAGGCCCAAAGTATTCTAGAATGCCTGATAAAATTGTAAAGTTTGCAATAAGGGGAATGCTTCCTTGGAAAACACCTAGCGGAAAAACAGCCTTCAAAAATTTGAGGGTATATATCGGGACTCCGGAGCAATTTGCAACTGAGAAGGTGCAAAAAATTGAAGAAGCACAGATCGCTTCCGGAAAAATGTATTTGACAATTGAGCAGATAGCAAAAAATCTCGGAGCAAAGTGGTAAAAAATGGCAGAAGTGAAAAAGAAGAAGAGAAAGGGAATTACTTCCAAGGCAAAAAAGAAAGAAGCTGTTGCGCGCGCTGTTGCAAGAGCAGGAAAAGGGATTGTTCGCATAAATAAAAGGAATATTTTAACAATTAGCCCAACTTATGTTCTTGATTATATAAGAGAACCAATTCAAATGGCGGGGCCATCTGCCGATGAAATTGATATTGATGTCTCGGTTAGGGGCGGCGGGTTTATGGGCCAGATGGTTGCATCAAGATCCGCTATTGCAAAATCCATTTTGGAGTATAGGCCTGATGAGAAGCTCAAGAAAAGAATGCTGATATATGACAGGATGATGCTTGTTGATGATGCAAGAAGAGTAGAACCTAAAAAGCCTCTTGGAAGAAAAGCAAGGAAGAAGAGGCAGCTTAGCAGGAGATGAAAAAAATATAATTGTAGTTTTGCGATTTTGGGCTAGTGGCTTATTCCCATTTAATGGGAATAACCGTCGTACCCAACCAGACGAAACTGTTGAGAAGGAGATGAAAAAATGATAGTGCCGGTTCGATGTTTTAGCTGCGGAAAAGTGATTGGACAGAGTTACGAGAAATATAAGGAGCGCGTGGAAAAAGGAGAGGATGCGCAAAAAGTACTGGATGATCTTGAGATTAAGAGGTATTGCTGCAGAAGGATGGTCTTCTCACATGTTGATTTCATTGAAGAGATTGCCAAATATAAGGGGATTAAATGAAGCAAGCTAAAAAGGCAGAAGAAAAAGTGCAGGATGTCCAGTTAGCAAAGCAGCCGGTTGTAGCTGCCCACGCAACTGAGGCAGATGAATTAAAGCCAACGGTTCTTGTTGAAACAGAAAAATACCTAAACACAGGTTCGCACATCGGAACAAAGTTCAAATCCGGGGATATGAGGAAATATATTTACAAGGTCAGAAAGGACGGCCTGAATGTTTTGGATGTCCAAACAATTGATGGGCGACTCAAAGCCGCAGCAAAATTTTTGTCAAAATTTTCCGGTGAAAAAGTAGCGGTTATTTCGAGAAAGAGTTATGGCCAGACCCCTGCAAAAGAATTTGCAAAAGCGCTAGGAGGAATTGCGCTTTGCGGAAGATTTATCCCAGGGACTTTTACAAACCCGCAGTGTACACGTTTTGTTGAACCGCAAGTTGTTGTAGTTACCGATCCTGAATATGATGTGCAGGCAATTGAGGAAGCTAGCGTAATAAGGGTACCAGTAATTGCCCTTGCCTCAACAAATAACAGCCTCAAAAACATTGACATTTCAATACCCATAAATAATAAGGGAAGAAAGAGCATAGCGCTTGCATATTGGATTTTGGCAAGAGAAATTCTCAAGGAAAAAGGTTTAGAACCACTTTCAAAAACAGTGGATGATTTTGAATACAAGATGAAGGAAGGCGAAGAAGAGGAGAAGAGGTTTGAAAAGCCGGAGGGCAAGAACAGAAGGTTCAAAACCCCCCTGCGAAGGCCCGGCCAGAAGCCATTTGGAAGAGGGTTTGGTGGCCCTAGAACCGGCGGAGCTGGGAGTTCAGGAACAGGGTCCTCCTCAGGTTTTGGAAGGCAAAGAAGCTTTGGGGATCGCAAATAGCAAAAATAGCCACCTAGTCACTTTTAAAACGCAAATAAACCCATTTAAATCATTTAAAATGCCCTATCCTATCAAAATATCGCATTTTATACCCCATAAGCGTTCGATATTACCCTATTTAGACATAACAGACTAATCGGATAACTGTAACCAGTAAATATATATAGTTTGCAGAGTAATAATTAATACGACGTGGTTTAATGCCGGAATATGAAGTGAACTTGTTTTTAGAAAAGCTAGGCCTAACAGAGTACGAGGCAAAAACGCTCTCATCCCTTTTTGAATTAAAAGAAGCCCAGGCCCCTGAAATTTCACGCGCAGCACAGGTCCCGAAAACAAGGGTTTATGATGTGCTAGATAGGCTCACAAAAAGGTCATTGATAATTGAAATCCACGGACGGCCAAAGCGCTATATGGCAATTGAACCTGAAAAGGTTTTTACGATTTTAATTGAAGAGAAGAAAAAAGAACTCGCAGGCCTTGAGGCAGAAGCGCAGGCGCTAAAGGAGAGCGTAATGCTGACAAAATCAGACAGCAAACACGAGAAAGTGATGAAGGTAAAAGACAAAAACGATTTCATGAAAATTTTAGGGCAAGAAATTGATTCTGCTAAACAATCTGTTATTGGAATAAGCCCTATTAGTAAAGAGCACTCTTTGCTAAAAGACTCTGTGAAAAGCGCCTCGGAGCGCAATGTAGATGTGAAAATAATTGCAAAAATAAATGAAGGCGGGGATCGCGTGGCAAAGGAATTTTCCCTAGCAGGGGCAAATGTTCGCGATTTTGAACACGGGATGAATGCATTTATAATTGATGATAAAAAAGTGGTTCTTGCACTCAGCGATTTTAACGACCACAAGCAAGAGTACCATTTCACTATTTGGCCGGATAATAAACACATGGCAAATGTGCTCTTGAACTATTTTGAGGGCGCGTGGAATTCAGCTAAGAAGATCTGATTTTTGGAGGGGCAACAAATGGATTTAGGGAAAATACTGCACGGATTTTTTGGTTCAGAGAAAAATGCAAAGAGAAAACACGCACGCTGGGAGAACAGTGGCAAAAAATCCGAACTCTCAAAGCGGGTAAAAGCCGGACACAAGGGAAGCTCCGGCGCAAAAAGAAATGAGTGAATTATTTGCTTTTTTTAGCCGAATAATTCGCATTAATAATCTTTCATAATTCTATTTTCTTTATGGACCTAGAACAGGACGCATACCGCTACGCAATAAAAAACGCGTATGAGCACAAAGGCAAGGCTGATCTTGGGTCGCTTATAGGAAAATTAAAAGCGCTGCACAGTGAGGTAGCTGTCCCAAAACTAATGCCAATAGTTAGCGCAGCGCTCAAGAAAGTAAACGCCATGAAATTTGAACAAATTGAAGAGCAGTTCAAATCATTTGAATCTGCATATGAACTAAAGCCAAAACCACAAAGAGAGGGGCTGCCAGAACTTGAATGGGCACAAAAAGGGGAAAAAGTGGTTACACGCTATGCCCCAAACCCAAATGGCCCACCACATCTTGGAAATGCTAGGGCTGCTTATTTGAGCTATGCGTACGCACAAAAATATAATGGCAAATTCATTTTGCGATTTGAGGACACTGACCCGAAAGTAAAAAAACCAATGAAAGATCCTGAATCGGCATTTCGGGAAGACCTTGAGTGGTTTGGGATAAAAATTGGCGAAGTGTATTTTGCCTCAGATAGGCTTTCGCTCTATTATGATTACATGAAAAAATTAATTGAAATGAACGGAGCATATGTTTGCACTTGCAAAAGTGAGAAGTGGAAAAAATTAATAGATGCAAAAAAACCCTGTCCGTGCCGGGGGAAAAAACCAAAAGAGCAAATGGAACTTTTTGAAAAAATGCTCTCCCACAAATTAAAAGAAGGGCAAGCCGTGCTAAGAATCAAAACCGACCTCAAGCACCCTGACCCAAGTGTTCGTGATTGGTGGATTGCTAGAATTGTTGATAAACCGGACCATCCGCGCGCTAGCGGCAAAGAGCACGTGTGGCCAAGCTTTATGTTTGAGAGCGCAATTGATGACCATGAAATGGGAGTCACTTTTATTCTGCGCGGCCAAGAGCATGCACAGAATTCAACAAAACAGCAATTCCTCTATGAGTATTTTGGCTGGATCTACCCGCATGCAGTGCATTTTGGAAGGTTGAGTTTGGGTGAAATGGTTCTTTCAACTTCAAAAATAAAAGCAGGGATTGAGAGTGGCGAGTATAGCGGGTGGGATGATGTGCGCCTTGGAAGCTTGCGCGCACTGCGAAGGCGTGGCTTTCGACCAGAGGCTTTACAGCACATCATAATTGATTCTGGGCTCACAACAAGTGATGCGAATGTTTCCATTTCAAAACTTGCAGCCTACAACCGCGAACTAATAAAAGAGAGCGCAACTCGCGCTACATATTTGCTAGACCCAATAAAACTCCAGATCCCAAGCCATGAGCAAATTGAAATTGAAAAGGATGGAAAGCATATAACCCTACAGCGCGGAATGCACGAATTTTTGGTTTCTGGCAGCGATATCAAATCAGCAACAAATCCCATAAGGCTGCGCAATGCATACAATGTGAGCGTGCAAAATAAGGAAGGGTTTGTTCTTGATGGGAAATTTGCAGGAAAAGATGCTGGCGGAAAAGGCGTTGTTTCATGGATTTATGAAATGATGGACCTTGAGCTCTTGCTCCCTGATGGCAGGCGCGAACTTGGAGTAATTGAATCAATGCCTCTAAAAAAAGGGGAGTACCTTTATTTGGAAAAGAAAGGGTTTTGCATAATCGAATCAACTGATGGGAAGAGGCCGGTTGCGGTTTTTACTCACGAGTGAATTTTAGTCAAATTCAATTTTTAGGAGCAGCGCTCTCATCGTAGAAGAATACTTCCCACAAGTGCCCGTCAAGGTCTTCAAAGCCGCGCTGATACATCCAGCCATAATCCTGGTCGCGCGTTCTTTTGGCCCCGGCTGCAAGGGCTTTATCTGCAATTTCATTGACTGCTACTTTGCTCACAAATGATATTGCAATAATGCACTCGGTGCTATTTTTTGCATCTGAGAGAGGCTTTTGGATAAATGTTTTGAAAAAACCCTCGACAAGTAGCATTGCAAATATATTTTCACCAATAATCATGCACGTGGCATTTTTGTCGGTAAATTGGGGATTGAAAGTAAAACCTAATTTTGTGAAAAATTCAATGGATTTATTGAGGTCTTTAACGGGTAAATTGAGAAACATCTGCTTCTGAAACGTTGGTTTGTTTTTTGAGGGGGGCATTTTATCAATTATATTTGCTACTTAAATTTTAATAAATTGGTCTGCGAGGGAAAAAATAGGATTATTCGCCTCACCAATCCAATTAGCCCCTCAATTTATACAAATGAGTTCTACATAATAAGCGGCTGTGGAGCCCCTTAAGGATTATAAACCCTTTCAGGGGACTTTTATTGTATATATTCTTATTTTGCCGATGACTTGATGGCAATCCATCATAGGAGGTGTTGCAAATGGCAGAATACATAAGATTTAGCGTTCCTGAAGAGCTACGCGCAAAGCAGGCATCGCTTCTTGAAAAGATAAAAAAAACAGGAAAGGTAAGGGTTGGAGCTAATGAAGCTACAAAGGCAGCAGAGAGGGGCACTGCAAAATTAATAGTGATTGCAGAGGATGTTAGCCCAGCTGAAATTGTAATGCACTTGCCTCTAATTTGTAAGGAAAAAAATATCCCGGTTAGCTATGTCTCAACAAAAAAAGGCCTAGGCCAATACGTTGGTATCGAGATCGGGACTGCGGCAATTGCAATACTAGATGAGGGAGATACGAAAAAGGACTTTTCGGATTTTACCAAAAAATTGCAGGAAATTGCAAAGTGAGCCTTGAGGTGTTTGAATGAATGCAAAATGCGAACGCAGTGAGCAAGTAGGACCGCAGGCCGTACACCTGATCAGCATAGCAAGGCTGACCGAAGGTCACCGCTCCTTTCCGAAGAGCAGCTCGGACGGAGGTGTCCGTTGATGGAACGAGGAACGCCTGCTGAAGTTGTTGAAATTTTAGGAAGAACAGGAGTGTACGGAGAGATCGTGCAGGTCCTTTGTAAAATCCTCGAAGGCCCGGAAGCCGGAAGGGTAAAGAGGAGAAATATTAAGGGAAATTGCAAAAAGGGAGATGTAATTGTTCTGCTCTCAACAGAGAGGGAAGCAAAAGAGATACGCGCAAAATAAGGGCGTAAAATCGAGGTGAGCATATGGATAGGATATTAGATGTTGCGAACGAAGTGAGCAAGTTCTATCGAGCAGCAGCGAAGATAGAACACCTCGTCAACGGAGGTGTCCGTTGATGCCAATGGATTCATTTACAGGAAAACCAATAGAACGTGGTAGGGGCCTTATGTATGTAAAAAAGGACGGCACGGTCTACTGGTTTGCTAGCAAAAAATCCGAGAAGAATTTTTTGAAATTAGGTAGAAACCCAACCGAAACCAAGTGGACGGATTTTTACCACAAGGAAAAAGAAATTAAAGCAAAATCAAAAGAGGCACAGTTAAAAAAAGCAAAGGAAAAGAAGGCATGAGGTGGACAAAATGGAAAGAACACTAATCATTGTAAAACCGGATGCGATAAATAGAGGGCTTGTGGGCGAAGTCGTGCACAGGTTTGAGCGCA
>Ga0209542_10002243_pt1 | contig 43700 bp, 44 predicted proteins | sample RifCSPhighO2_01_FD_184028 | JGI IMG/M metagenome (GOLD analysis project Ga0209542, IMG submission 184028) | Soil microbial communities from Rifle, Colorado - Rifle CSP2_plank highO2_0.1 (SPAdes) (version 2) | ecosystem: Environmental > Terrestrial > Deep subsurface > Rock core/Sediment ...
TCTACGTTGAACTTCATTACATTCCGATAGAGTTGCTAACCAAAGTTTGTCAGTATCCTCTTTTCTCATTAAATAATATAGAATTTTGGGTTTATAAATTATGGCATTTTATTTTGGGTTAAGCTCTAAAGGAGTCCAAACAAATCTCTGTTCTCTTTCTTTTCATGGATTTTCTGATATTCCCTTGAATAAAAAAACACTTAATTTTATAAAGACAACAAGCAATAAAGATAAAATATATTTTGACAAAAAAAACTATATTTGGTTTATTAAGTTAAATAAAGACAAATCCTGCCCATTTCATAAAGATGGAATATGTTCTATTTACTCTAATAGGCCTCCTATTTGTGCGGCATATCCATTTTATATCGACCCTTTTGCAGGGGTCTGTATAGACAAATCCTGCCCAGGTGTTGGTGCTGGCTGGACAAATATAAAAAAATTAAGAAATGAATATAAACCCCTTAAAGATTCCTATATGGTTTGGATTTCCAATAGAAACATTTTAAATTCATCACGATAGAAATAATAAAAGCCTAATCAGCCTGTTATCTCCTTAGTGGCAAATACTCTATGTCAGAGAAACTTCTTTTCTCTGAACACCCTAAAATTCTAGCTAAGAATTTTTTGGTATTTGGGAGTGCCACATTGGAACTTTGTACGGAATTTAACGACGAGAAGGAGATATTTATGCCTATTCTCATGGTGGCGAATTCTGCTTAATTTATATCTTTAACTAAATCAATCAGTAAAAGTTTAAGTTCTTCAATATAAGCATCAAAATCTTCTTTGTTAAATGGTTTTATTACAAGAGGTCTAACTTCGTCATACTGAAACTCCAATGTTTGAAGCTTATCTTTGGATAAAAGCAAGTTATTCTTGTACTTATCATAGGCATTTATTGAACACAAGAGTTTCTCTTTTGTTTCTTTCAATAAATCTTGAGGTTTTATCTTAAATTTCTGATAAATAAAAAGAAGGTCAATAGCATCTCTTGATTTAATTGCTTTTCTTGTTAGCAATGAACGTGCTTTCTCAGTAATAATCTCTCTAATATCATAAACTTCAATTTTTATTGGCTTATAAAATTCAAGGAACTCTTTAAAGTAAATTTGATCTTCTTTTGTGAATTGACTTGGCTTGATTAATGGAAGTAATTCTTTTGTTTGAGGAGCAAACATAATCTTTTCTAAGAAATTAATTTGAATCTTAATAAAAGAAGGATTCCCTGTTAAAACAGAGTTATAATAAACTTTGAAAGTTACAAGCTTATTATTGCTTCCTAGCATTACATATTTTATATCTTTTTTATTAAATTTAAAGTCAAATCCTATCTTTTCAAGTTGCTCTCCAAAAGCATCAATCTTCTCTTTGCAAATCTTCTTTATACTTTTGGTTGATTTTCCTTCCCAGAGCTTTTGATTAATAAAAGTAAAATCTAAGTCCTCTGAAAATCTAAAGTAATCAAGGTAAGCCTTAGCAAGGCAAGTTCCACCCTTGAAAGCATAGCCTTCCAGATTGAGCTTTGAAAGTAATACATTAAGATAAAAGTCCTTTTCAATTAGCTCTATAGCGGTTATCTTTGTCTTATCTCTTATTGATGTTAGAAAACTCTTAAATTTGTCTTTATCTATTTCCATTTAGTATCTCCTTTATCCTCTTTTTTACTATTCGGTTATACTTCTTTGATTGCTTAAGGAAAAGAGGTTTATTAAATTTATATTCATTTAAGTCTATGTCTTTCTTTAAGTAAATCATATCTAGAAGTGTTTTTTCTATATTACTATAATAAAGCGTAATTTTGTTATTTGTTTTCTCTTCTTTTAAATCAAAAAACAGAGAAGGTTTTAGCTTAACAAAAAAGAAGCTTGATCCCACTATTTTCATAGGTTTAATCCTGTTAAACTTATCATTAATTACAATATTTATAGGAAAGACTTCATGAGTCAAGCCTAAAAATTTCAAAGCAGTGTTTAATCCAAAATACCATCTAATCCCCTTCTTTTCCAAGCCAATAGCTAAGAGTTCGTAAGGAGAGTATTTTAAGGAATTGAATTTCTTTTCTTCATAACCCTTCAAATAATAAACGCCCCTAAAGATTGTAATAAGATACTTTTTGTTTAGCATAACTCTTCTGAGAGTATCTTTATCAAATTTATATTTAGTTGCCAAGCTATCAAATTCATTTCTTGTCAGTATCTTGCCTTTTGCTTCTCTCAGTATAGTGTCTATTTTATTCATAGCTTAATTCACCTTATTAGGTGAAATATAATATGTATATAAACCTTTCTTTTATCTGCCACCAGTCAAGTTAGTGGCAAAGATGCTATATATGTCAGTGTCATTTTTCGATTATTTGGCATTTTTAGCGTCGAACAACCTATTACTACATCTGCTTTTTTTGGTGGCAAATTTGCCTATTTCTAAGAATTATTAAATATCAAAAACAAATTTATCCACTTCTGCCTTCTTGCCTGTTTCTTCAATTTTTCAACCTCTTTTTCTAATTCTTTTTCTTTGTTCATAACTCAAACTCCTGATTAATCTTCATCTCCCTATAAATCAAAGCGGTAACTTTCTCAATTTTAGCTATTTGTAACTTTAAATGTTCATTACCTTCCCTTAAAATTAGGTTTTCTTTCTCAGCTTTATCCAGTCTTTTTTCAATCTCAACTTTAGTAACATCAACTAATAAGTCATCTTCTGAGATTGTATCTTTCATACCTAAAAGCTCAGAGTAATAATGAATTTTATCTGAGTTTTTCCAGCCAAATCTATATTTTAAGGCAGATTCTGACTTATATCTCGGCAACCAATAACAGCAAGAAATATGCCTGAAATCATACATAGTAAGATGTGAGTATTTCTCACCAGCAGGGCTTTTTTCATCGCCAAGAACCCGCTTTGCAAGGTGTTTAAGGTACTTATTTACTGCAAATGGTGATGTTGTAAACAAATAATCATCTTTGCCCAGATTTAGGGTTTGAACATAATTTTTTATTAAATGTGGGCATATCAATAGCTTGATCCTTCTTCCGAAAGTCTTGCTTACTTCTTCCCTTATGTTCAATTCCTTAAAATCATTATAAAAATCAGAAACCCTAATATTCATCAGTTCAGTAGGGCTTCTAATTCCAGAATCAAACAAAAACCAGATTAAGGTTTGATAGTCAGATCTTGCAGAACTAGCTAATTTCTTAACTTGTTCCTCTGTCAAATAAACCCAATCTGGCTTTTCTCCACTTGGGTCTAAATCTACGGTTATATCTTTAATTTCTATATCTTGTTTTCTATTAACCTTCTGATGCCAGTGCCAAAAAGCCTTAAAATCTCTAACAAAATCTTTGGCAGACTTTAGTTTCCCTCCGTCTTTTCTTGCAATTACTCCGCTTCTCATATCTAAGAAAAACTGAAATAATTGATGCTCGGAAATATTAAGAATACTATCCAAACCAAACCTCGCTTCAAATTGTTTAGCAAGAAAAGTTAATCTTTGTCTTAACACATTAAGCCTTATGAAACTTCTCGAGCCTTTCTTAGAAGAAACAGAAACATTTAATCCTTGCTCCATATCTTGCAAGTATTGTTTAATTATATCAGAATTAGCCTTCGTTATTTCTGGGATTGCTGATTGTGTTTTCTCTTTCCATTGTAAGTATTTTTCTTCGTGTTTGTATGGATCTATTTTCATATTTTATTTAGGGTGTTTTTGTTTATAACACTCCTGTATCGAAATCGGTACATATTTTGTTTTATATATCTCTTGTATTATTTTTGTACAATTGTCTGTCCATCTCGGTTGTTTATAAATTTTGTATGTATTTTGTAGGACAATCCATTGCTGATGTCATCGCTGGAGGGAGTTTTTAAAACTTGTCGACCACCCTGTTGTGACAGATATTCTAAGATTTCCTTTAGTTTTTGCAGGGTTTCTTCCATATCTGTTGAATCCATAAATTCTATAGAAAAAGATTAGTATTAAACCACGAGGGTTTGTATAAATAAAACTATAATTTTCTAATATCTTCATAACCTATTTCTGAGAAAGAGTTTATTATTAGGTCTGCCTTTTTGAATTCGTCCCTAGTATTTTGTTCTCTTAAAAATCCAATCGCTTTCATGTTTCCTCTTTTTGCAGCTTCTATTCCACTTTCAGCATCTTCTATTACCACACAATCTATTGGATTAATAGAAAGTCTCTTTGCAACCTCTAAGAAGACATGGGGATTTGGTTTATGTTCTGTTACATCGTCTGCCGTAACTAATGCTGAAAAGTATTTTTCTATTTTGAGAACTTTAAGCATTTTTTCAGCTCGCCATTTCTTTGAAGAAGTGCCCACTCCCATAGGAATATTGTGTTTTTTTAGGGATTCTAAAAATTTTATTAAAAATAAGTCTGGTTTTTCATTTTTCATTAACTTAAATTGAATCTCCCCCGCTTCTCTCGAAAATTTATCCACATCGACTAAATTAAGATTATATTTTTTATTCCATCCTGCAATTATGTCTTTTAAGGAGTTGCCTAATTGAGCCCTTATTTCTTCTTTTGTAAATTTAATATTATACGGCTTAAGAACTTCTTCAAATGATTGCCAAACATACCTGTTTGAATCTACTAAAACTCCATCCATATCAAAAATTACTGCATTTACCATTGTTATTGAAGATTTGTAAGTATTATAATCTTATTGGGTTAAATCGACATCACGCCCAGATACCAAAAGGACTATATGCGGGAGGAAGGATTTGAACCTTCGAAGGCACTAAGCCACAGGATTACTTAAGAATTCTTAAGTCCTGCGCATTTGACCACTTTGCTACCCCCGCATGAAAATCCAGAGGATTTTCATACTTACACAGAAATATTACTTTAAAAAACCTTTCTAAAATAGTTTCTTTGATTTCCAGGGAAACTTTCTTTTCTAAAGAAAGTAAGCCTTATGCAGGAGATAGGATTTGAACCTACGAACCCACTAAGAGACAAGCTTTTTCTTTTGAGGGCTGTGTAAGCCCGACCTTTTGGGAACCTTTCCTAAAAGTTTATCTGAAGCTTGCGCATTTGACCACTTTGCTACTCCTGCTGCTAAGATATATACAGCATTATTAAAAAGCTTTTCTAGCAACTCTCTTTTATAGCCCGAGTATCAACTTTGTGTTCTATCTAATTGTCTCAAATTATTTTTGGTTGAGTGAACCTCTCCGCAGCAAGCTGCGGAGCATCTAGACAAAATTATACAACTTTAATTGCTCTCCTTTTCGGCCTTGCTTTTGAATATAATCTCTTATTATGTCAGCATTAATACCCTCACCAACTGAAGCAACATAACCGCCGTCACTCCAAAACTCTCCACCCCATAATTCTTCTTTGATTTCATTATGCAGCTCAAACATTTTAATTGCAGTGATGCTTTTAACAACTTGAAATATTTTAGCAGGAGAATAAATAGTTGTTAATGATTGAAGCATAAAGTGAACATGGTCTTCATCAAATCCTAATGTTTCAAACTTTAAATGATATCTTTCTTGCAATCCTTCACAGATTTTTTTAATGCTGGCAGTATAATTCTCATTAAGAAACAGGTCTTTTCTATATTTTATACAAATTACAAAATGATATTTTAACCTGAAAACTTTATGGCTTGCCTTGCATAAATCTTCCATTTACTTTTGAAGAATTAGTGGTTTAATTGTTTTTCTTTAGCTTGTCCCCACAGCAAGCTGTGGGGTATATAGATAAATAAAATAAAACATATATACTAAAAATAGAAAAACCAAAATAAATATTATAACAAGAGGAATTATGAACCAAAATACAATTTTATTTTTTGTTTTCTTGTAAGAAACACGCATTCCAATAATCAGTGGCAATAAGAAGAAAAAAATTCCAGCAGGTAATGCAAAAACTACAAATGCTGCTGCTCCGAGTGCATCTTGGCAGCGATCTCCCGCACATAAAGAATAAATAGTCAAAATAGAAGCAAGAGTTCCAAAAATCAACCCAACTATAAAAGAAATATAAATTGGTTTTAATGTTTGCCTTTCAAAGCAAAAAATGCCAAGAAATATAAATAAAAATATTAAGGGGATAAAATAAATAGTTAAATTCCATTGTCCAACAATCATGCTTAATATCATTAAAGCAGTAAAAATATAAAGAATAATTTTATACTTTTTTTTCATAAGAGGTATAAGATAGACTAGTTTTTAAATGTAAGTCAAGAAAAAAGCTTAGCATCTTTCTGCAATATTCCTTGTATCAACTAGACAGCTTAATTCTTTTCCTTTAGAATTCTGTGTAATTATAAGTTTTACTTGCTTTTTTGCATCTAAACCAGAAGCATTAAAAACATAATTTATCTCAGAATCTAAACCTAAAAGAGTATTATATCCCCCATACTTAGAAACTATTGTCCTGGCATCAGAACATTTATTATCTGTAATCTGCCATCTAGCTACATTATCTCCAATAAAAGCAAATTTAATATTTATAATATTCAAGGCGTCAGTCTTTCTCTCAACATTTACAACAATCTCTTCATGATTAAGATAGCAGGCATTTTTAATAAAAAAGCTGGGAGTTATCGCCAGCGAATCAAAACAAGAAACTTCATCTCCAAACTGTTCTTTAGTTATCTTTGTTATATTATAATATAAAAGATAAGCAGCAGCCAAAGACAAAGCTATTATTATTAAAATTATAATTATTGCATTCATAGCTTTCTTGTTTAAATTCACAAATTTTAACCCCATTTTACTTATTCATCTTTCTAATTATCATATCCTGCAGGATGCAGCTCCCACATCATAAACTGGAATTTCCAGTATTTTAGTATTATTATCATATAATTCAACTTTTTCAGCTTCTTTTGGGCTTGGCAGCAGGATAAAGAAATCCTGCTGGATTTCTTCTACATTTCCTTCTATATCTTCAGCAAAACCATCAGAATAAAGCAAAGTTGGATTAAAATCAGCAGAATACAAGCTTTTATTATCTCCTGTTAGATTATAGCTGTATCTGAAGCCAGCGATATGATTTAATTCAGGAGCACATCCTTTTTCCAGGCTTTTATTTACTAAGGAAAATTCCCCATTATATCTTAATTCCAAAGAAATATAATCTTGATTGCATATATTATTTTCAGAATTAATTATCACAGCTCCGAGTAATAAAGATAAGATTACAAAAATAAAAATTATTATTTTATTCATATTTATCCAAATTCTCATTTAATATTTCAGTATCAAATTTTCCATAATTATTTGTTCTTAATGTCCTCATAACTCCTGAATCTACGCTCCTAAGATAAGAATCTTGAGAACATCCTTGATAACATCCATCTGTTTCTGATTTAAATTTATCGCAGCTAGAAACACAATTCTTGCTTCCTCTTGGAATAACTGAAGGAATATATTCATCAGCAAGATTTGCAAATATATGTGCAAATTCGTGAATTACAACACTCTTTGGATTTTCAGTATTTACACTAATTAGATTAATATAAGCAGAGCTTCTTATGCTGGAGGTCTGCTTTGATAATACTACAATATAATCATCAGGGCATAATGCTGCTGCTTGAACAAGGCTTCTAGAGTAGCAAACTAATATTCCTGATTGTATGCTACAATCAGGCGCAGCATTTACAGAATAAAAATTAAATTTCCCTTTATTATCTTTAAATGGCACAATATCTAAAAGATAATTAATATATTCTTGTGCAATTTCTTCATTAATATTATCGAAAAAGAAAACAATATCAATTTTCTTGCTTGGCTCTCCATTCTGTATAATTGTCTTGCAAGTTAATGGTTCTCCAGGAACTAGTCTTGGCTGAGTGTAATATAAGATAGTTACTATAAGCAGAAATATAAAAAGGAATCCTAATATAGATAAAATCAAATATTTGCTCTTTTCAAGATTCATTTTATTTTCTATGCCTTATTTTATTATAGAGAGAAAGAGATATAAAAACCTTCGGGTTTTTATCTCTTAGAGTTTTCTTCTAGAAAACTTTAGATATAAAAAGCTTGTTATACTAATAAAGGATGATTATGCTAAAGAAACATTTGTTTCTTAGCGCCCCCATAGCTCAGTTAGTAGAGCAGTGCTTTCGTATACCTGAAAAATGTAAATTTTTTAGGTGCTCGGAGAAGTATCAACTTCTCCGACATGAGAAAAAAGCAAAGGTCGAGAGTGCAAATCTCTCTGGAGGCTTTATAAAATAATATGCTATCAAGTTATTATAGTATTATTTTTAAAAATACTACTAAAAAAATAAGCAGACTTCTTATTGATTTGCTTTGATATCATTAATAAACTAAACTATCATCTGTTTTTTTATTGAAAGCAGTTAGATGAATGTAAATATAATATTTTAAGCTATCTTATATCATTCAAAAAATAGAGGAGATTACAGCAAGTTGCAATATCGTAAAATAATAATATTTAAAAACCTTAAATACAAAATAAAATTATAAAAAGATGGCAAACGCAAGTTATGTACAAACAGAGATGAACAGAATTCAAAATTCTGATGAAATTGCTAATTTATTTGGAAAGCTAGTTTCAGGAAAATCTGGTTATAAAGCAGTTATAGAAGTTACAAAACCAGCCCCTAAATGTGAAAAGTGCGGGAAAATTCTTGAAGGAAATGAAAAGTTCTGCCCTGAATGTGGAAATCCTACTAACTTTATCAAGAAATAAAGATTATATTGCACTATCATAAAACTTTTAATCTATTAAAATATACAAGATTATGGGATTTTTAGACAGAGTAAGAAAAAAATTAGGCATATCTGCTTCTAAACCTGTTTCTTCTCAACATCCCAAAGATAGTCTGCCACACAAGCAATATTTTAAATCTCCTGAAGAAAATAATCCCTATAATGCAAGGGAGAAAATGTTCAGAGTATATTACCAAAGATTAAATGCAATTGAACATCCTGCAAATGAAGAAACTCTTGCTAGATTATTGATCTTAAGAAGTAATTTTGGAGCAACAAATCTTAAGCAAGTAAGTATTACTGGAGAAGGTGAAAGATTATACAGGGAAAAAGGGCTTGAAACAACTCTCAAGAATGTAAATGCAGTATTGCAGAGATTAGGCAACCCAGGAGCAGGGGTTGTTATATATGGAGGCATGCAGAAACAAAAAGAAACTTTTTCATATTATCCTCTAGGCCAGCCTCATAGCAAGTCATCTTCTTAATTTAAAGTGCCAATATGCAGACTGCCTTAATCTCAGCTGCTTATATTTTCTGATACTCAATTATTTTTAATTAATAGTATATAATCTATAGTAAAAATTATAAATATTTCCCATTGTCTTATATCTTTCTCTATCTGCCGAAGACATAAATAATAAAATATCAATGTCTTTTTGTATAAGCATCAAATATTGAGAAATATCAAGTTTGACACTTTACTTAACACATCAATAAGATTTATTAATCTCTATTTTCTTTCTTCCTGTATGAAAGAGATTATAACAAAATTGCTCGCAAAAGAACTTAAGAAAGAAGAAGAAGAAATAATAAATTTAATAGAAATTCCTCCGAATTCTGAGCTTGGAGACTTTGCTTTTCCCTGCTTCTCTTTAGCTAAAGAGCTTAGAAAAAGCCCTGTAGACATTTCTACTCAATTATCTTTAAATTTAAACAAAAAACTGCCTAAAGAAATCTCAGGAGTAAATGCACAAGGAGCATATCTGAATTTTTTTATAAATAAAAAAAATCTTGCTTCTGAGGTTATAAAGCAAATACTAAAAGAAAAAGATAAATTTGGAAAGGGGAAAGATAAAGAATTGGTTATGGTTGAGTTCTCACAAGCTAATACTCACAAAGCCTTTCATGTGAGGCATATAAGAGGAACATCAGTAGGAGAATCATTATCAAGAGTCTGTGAATTTAAAGGAAATAAAGTCATAAGAGCAAATTATCAAGGAGATACAGGCATGCATGTTGCAAAATGGATTTGGAATTATTCCAAAAATCACTTTAAAGAGAAAATTGCTGCAGATGAGCAATGGATAGCTTCTATTTATGTAGATGCTGTAAAAAGACTAGCAGAAAATGAAACGCTTCAAGAGCAAGTTGATGAAATTAATAGATCTCTGGAATCAAGCAAAGACAAAAAGCTAATGGAATTATGGAAGAAAACTAGAAAAATTAGTTTAGATGCTTTAGAAATTATCTATAAAGAGCTTAATACTCATTTTAATAAATATTATTTTGAATCTCAAGTAGAAAAAAGAGGAAAAGAAATCTCTCAAGAATTGGAGAAAAAAGGCATAGCAAAGATTTCAGATGAAGCCACTATTATGGATTTAAATGAATATGGTTTAAATGTCTGGGTTTTACTGAGAAAAGATGGGACAGTCTTATATTCTGGGAAAGATCTCGCTCTGATAGAGAAAAAGTTTAATGATTATAAACTGGATAAGTGTATTTATATGGTTGCAGATGAGCAGAATTTACATTTTCAGCAGTTATTTAAGACTTTAGAACTGATGAATTTTAAAAATAGAGAAAAATGTATTCACGTTAATTACGGGATGGTTAGGCTCCCTACTGGAAAAATGAGTTCAAGAACAGGAGATAATATCTTATATTCATCATTTAAAAAAGAAGTTGTTGAATATGCAAAGCAAGAGATTAAAAAAAGATTTCCAGATATAAAAGAAAAAGAATTAGAAAATCGCGCTTTGAAAATTTCAATATCTGCAATAAAATTTTCCATGCTAAGACAATCTCCAAATAAAGTAATTGTATTCACAAAAGAAGATGCTCTTAATTTTGAAGGTGATACTGGGCTTTATATTCAATATTCTTATGCAAGAGCTTCTTCAATAATAAGAAAGAGCAGGAAAAAAGCAGGCTCAGAAATAAAACATCTCCCTGAAATCCATGAAACAGAATTAATAAAAAAACTAGCAGAATTTCCAGAAATTATCCAGCAATCTTACAAGCAGTTAAATCCTGCAATAATTGCAAATTACTCTTTCCAGTTAGCTCAAATATTCAATGAGTTTTACCATTCTTCCCAAGTAATAAACAATGACAAAGAAGAATTCAGGCTTGCTTTGGTTCGAGCATTTAGGATTGTGATAAAACAATCTCTTAATCTTCTTGGAATAGAGGTTATAGAAGAGATGTAATCATTTTAGACCTCACATGAGTTTAAAACATAAGACTCTAGCAAATGTCTATTTTGATTTTTCTAAAATGATTTAGGGGGCGACATATATCTATTGATTGCCCAAACTTAACATCTTAGGATACTGTATAGTTATCAGTGCATGAAGTGCATAGAAATCTTCAGAAAATGACCAAATTTCTTCCAGATTATAGTTTAATAGTATTATCTAACTAAATTATCTTCAGTATTTATTATTGCAATTAGTTAGAGCAAAGTTTATTCATTAATCTTTACAGCATTTACACTATTAATAAAGTAGAAGATATCACGATAAGTTGACAATATCCCCAAAAAAGAAGGTTTATAAAAGATAAAATAGCTTAAATAATAAGCGACATCGCAGCCAGATGCCATTAAGGTATCGTCAGTGGCCCGCGCATACTAATCATGAATAAATTTCAGGAAAAGATAAAAAAATTCGCAGAAGAAAGAGACTGGACACAGTTTCATACTCACAAGGACTTGCTTCTAGGAATAGTAGAAGAAATCGGGGAAATAAGAAACATAATCAAGTGGGAACAGGATATAGAAAAAATAAAAAAAGCGATTGATGAACATAAAGAAGAATTAAAAGACCATATAGGAGATTTATACTGGTTTTTAGCTTTGCTAGCAAATAATAGTAATATTGATTTAGATGAAGCAATTAGTGAAGTAATAAATAAAAATGAGCTTAGATTTCCAATAAATGACACCAAATCAAAGCATACAAATATCTATTTAGGGGGAAAAGATAAGAATTATAACTAAAAACAAACATGGAACAAATTAAACAACCAGAAAAAAAATCCTGGTATGATCGCTGGTATAAGATATTATTAGCAATTCCTGTAGTTATTATGCTCATATCTTTGATTTATCTTGGAGTTTTTTATTCTAAAAACCACACTTTTATGTTTAGAGATGTTTCTTTATCTGGGGGAACAACAATTACTCTTAAAGGAAATATAGATTCTGCAAATCTAGAATCCCAGCTAAAAAACAAGTTCTCAGATATTGAATTTAAAAAGCTTACAGATTTAACAACTGGAAATCCTGTTGCTTTTGTAATAGAAAGTTCAACTACTCCTGATGAATTAAAAGCAGGAGTCGAGGAGATATTAGGATATAAACTAACAGATGAAAACTCAAGTATAGAATTCACAGGCCCGTCTTTAAGCCAAAGCTTTTACAAGCAATTATTAATTGCTTTAGTAATTTCTTTTGTTTTAATGTCTCTTGTTATATTTATCTTATTTAAATCATTTATCCCAAGTATTGCTGTTATTTTTGCAGCATTTTCAGATATTATAATGCCTCTTGCTTTGCTGGATTTTTTAGAAATTAAAATTTCAGCAGCGGGTATTGCTGCTTTTTTAATGCTAATTGGATATTCTGTAGATACAGATATTTTGCTTACATCAAGGGCATTAAAAAAAGTGGAAGGCAAGCTTAATGAGAGAATTTATGGAGCATTTAAAACAGGAATCTTTATGACTATTACTGCTTTATTAGCAGTACTTCCAGCCTTCTTTATTGTAACTGGCCTGCCTGATTCATTCAGGCAAATATTTTTAATATTATCACTTGGCTTAGGTGCAGATATAATTAATACATGGCTTACTAATGCTTCAATAATTAAATTATATTGCACAAAAAAAGGAATTAAATAATGGCAAAAATAACTTTTAGAATCTGGCTTTTAATAATTGTTTTAATATTAGCCATACTTTCAATAGCGCCTTGGGGTTATTTTGAAAAAGGTGTCTTAATAAAATCTGTAGAAAAAAATTCCACAGCTTTTAATTATGGATTAAGGCAAGGCATGATAATAAAGCAGATTGATGACAATATTATAAAGAATGCAGCAGATTATTCTGCAATAATTTCAAGATTATTTGCTGAAAATAAAACTTTAAATAAGATTATCATCCAGACAAGTCAAGGGGAATTTATATTATTTGAAGTTAAATCATTAGAAATTACAGTTGCAGGCATACCTGGAACAAAGTTAAAAACAGGTTTAGATTTATCAGGAGGGGCCCGCGCTTTAGTCAGGCCTGCTAATTTTTCTATAAGCTCTTCTGAAATAAATGATTTAATAGCAATAACTACAGAAAGATTTAATGTTTATGGCTTGAGAGATATTACAATCAGGTCTGTTAGGGATTTGCAGAACAATAATTTTATGCTTATTGAAATAGCAGGAGCAACTCCAAGAGATTTGCAGGACTTAGTTGGAAGCCAGGGAAAATTTGAAGCTAAAATAGGCAATGATACTGTTTTTGAAGGTGGAGAGCAGGATATAACAAGAGTGTGCAGAAATGATGCACAATGTGCAAGAATAGAATCTTGTTCTCAAGTTCAAGGAGGAGCTTCCTGCAGATTCTCTTTTTTAATTTATCTAAGTGAAACTGCTGCACAAAGGCAAGCTTCAATAACTTCTAAGCTTGGAATTAATACAACAGATTCTGGACAATATTTAAATAAGAAACTTGATTTATATCTTGATGATAATCTTGTAGATTCATTGTTTATAAGCAGGGATTTAAAAGGAAAAGCTGAGACTCAAATACAAATTCAGGGTTCTGGCTCAGGAAATACACAAGATGAAGCAGCAAAAGATGCGCAGCAAAATATGAATAAATTGCAGACAATCCTTTTAACAGGAAGCCTGCCTTATAAGCTTGAAATAGTAAAACTAGATACAATTTCCCCTTTGCTTGGAAAAGCATTTACAAAAAATATTATATATCTTGCTTTAATTGTTTTTGCAATAATTTCAATAATTCTTTTTATAAAATATAGAAAAATCAAGATAACTCTCGCTGTTATACTGACAATGTTTTCAGAAGCTTTCATCACTTTAGGAATTGCTGCTTTAATCCGCTGGAATTTAGATGCACCAAGTATTGCAGGAATTATTGCAGGAATGGGAACTGGTGTAAATGACCAGATAGTTATAATTGATGAAGCAGTTTCAGAATCAAATGCAAGTTTAGGAGAGAAAATTAAAAGAGCATTTTTTATAATTATTGGGGCCTTTTTTACAATTATCGCAGCAATGCTCCCATTATTCTGGGCAGGGGCAGGAATGCTTAGAGGCTTTGCACTAACAACAATTATAGGTGTATCAGTTGGAATTTTAATTACCAGGCCAGCATTCGCAGACATAATTAAAAAAATTCAGGAATAATCATGAAAATAAAATTCTTCAAGCTTATATTTAATAAAATATAATGTATCCAAGATATCACATTATTCTCGGATTTTTATTTTCGCTTTTATTAATTATTATATTTCCTATAGGAATTGCAGGATTTCTATTAGTCTTCCTTTCCAGCTTTTTAATTGATTTTGACCATTTTATGATTTATTATTTTTATTGCAGGAAGCTATCATTAAAAAGCACATATAAATGGTATAATAAAATAGACGAAAAGGTAAAATTGCTTAAGAAAAAAAGCAAAAAATGCAAAGCACCCCTAGATATATTTCATACAATAGAATTTATTTTTTTAGTTTTCTTGCTTTCTTTATATTCAAAATACTTTTTATTTATTTTAATTGGCATGATATTTCATTCACTATTAGATATAATTGATATGTATAAAAGGAAAGTCCTTTTTGTAAGAGAATATTCTATTATACACTTTTTGATGAAAAGAAATAAAAAAGAATATAAGATTGTAAAATGAAATCTCAACACACATCTGTAAGAACAGTTGTAAGAGGTGGGGCTATTGCTCTAGCTGGATTATTCTTTGGAAAATTAATTGGCTATATTTTTGCTCTTTTTGCAACAAGACTTGGTGCATCTGATTATGGGTTATTAAATTTAGGCATGGCTCTGGTTTCATTTGTAGTTATTTTTACACTTATAGGCTTGGACCAAGGAATATTGAGATATGTTGCTTATTATAATGGAAAAGGGGATGCAGAGAGAACAAAAGGTGCAATACTATTTCCTTTGAAAATTTCAATATTAATCAGCATTATTTTAACATTTTTCATATTTCTTTTTTCAAAGCAAATTTCAGTTTATTTTTTTCATAATGCTGATTTAAGCAGAATTTTAAGGATAATTATATTATCTGTTCCATTTATAACAATTGCATATATTTTCTCAACAGCTTTAAGAGCATTCAAAAGAATTGATTATGATGTTTTTACAAAGGAAATTGCAGAAAAAGCAGTAAGATTATTATTTTTTGTATTATTATTCTTCCTTGGTTTTGGTATAATCGGTGCATCATTATCTTTTTTAATAGCTTCAATTTCAATGGCTTTGCTGTCTTTTTATCTCCTGCAAAAAGTTTTTTCTATAACTGGAAAAGTAAAACCAATTTATTATAATAAAGAGATGTTATCTTATTCTTTTCCTTTGCTTCTTTCAGGCGTATTCGTTGTCATAATAGTCTGGGCTAGCACAATTATGCTTGGTTATTTAAGAACAGCAAGTGAAGTTGGAATTTATAATGCTGCCTCGCCAACATCTGCTTTGTTGTTTATAATTCCAACTGCAATAATCTCTTTATTTCTGCCAGTTATTACCGGGCTTTACAGCAGAAATAAAAAAATGCAGATAAAAAATATTTATAAAAAGGTGTCAAAGTGGATATTTATTGCAAATTTTCCAATAATGCTGATTATGTTTGTATTTTCCAGCAAGATAATAGAAATTCTTTTTGGCGCGCAATATGCTGAGGCAGGAAATGTATTATCTATTCTTTCTGTAGGTTGCCTTATCTATTCTGTATCTTACACAAGCTCAAATATATTAAGCATGATTAGGAAAACAAAAACAATTTTATTTATAACAACTATTTTTGTTGTTTCAAATATTATTTTAAATTACTTTTTAATCCCAATACTTGGCGTAAATGGGGCAGCATTAGCAAGTTCATCTTCATTTTTAATAAGTAGCATTCTTTTTATTTTCTTTTGTTACAAGGAAGCCGGATTACAGCCATTTTCAAAAGAATTTTTCAAGGCATTTCTTCTAGGCATCTTATCAATGCTGGTTGTTTATAGCATAAGGCAATTGCTTTCACCATCTCTAACAATAATTATAACTTTTTTACTATTCATAATGTTTATTCTAATTTATTTTGTCTTGCTTTTTGTTTTCAAAATTATTGATAAAGAAGATTTGGAAATTATAAAACTTATCAGGAATAAAGTTGCAAGTATTTTGAATATCTCTTATTTAAGAGATATATAATTGTATTCTTGCCCCGACTAAATTATAAGTTTTCAACATGCATTTATTTTCTTAAATAATTTACTACTCTCCTTGAAAATTTGAATATCCCCTGCTTTCTAATAAAAAGGAAAGCCCATTGAATTTTTTGAATATACCACTTAAATTGCTCAATTTTATGCCTTTTGAAATATGCTCTCCTGACTTTTCTAATTGCATAATCTCTTAATTCTTTAAGCTCATTGTCACTGAACTTAGAGATATTTAAAACCAAATCAGTTGCATCTCCTAATTTGCTTACATACTCTTCTTCATTTTTTATCAAGCCCATGTTTTTAACTTGCTCATATAATGCTGTTCCTGGATAGGCAGTTGCAAAAAATATTGCCACAAGATGGATATCATTGTTTATGCAGAATTTTATTGTCTGCTCTATGTCTTCTTTTGTCTCTTCAGGAAACCCTATTATAAAACTTAGCCAATCTTTTATCCCTGCTTTCCTTGTCATCATAACTGCTTTAGATGCTTGCTCTACTGTAACGCCCTTTCTCATAATATTAAGCATCCTCTGGCTTCCTGACTCTATCCCATAATTCAAAGCAATACATCCAGCTTCTTTCATCTTTCTTAATAATGGCTCATCAACAAGATTTACTCTAGCAGAAGTTACCCATCGAACATTTAGTTTTTTCTTTATAATCTCATTGCATAATTCATAAACCCATTTTTTATTTAAAACAAAACAGGGGTCTGTAAAAAATAAATAATTTACCTTATACTTTTCCTTAAGAAGAATTATTTCTTTTATTACATTTTCTACACTTCGTAATGTTCTGCTATGCCCTAGCGGGTCATAGCAATAAGTACATTTATAATAACAACCCCTTCCAGTGACAATATCAACCCCATTTCCTTTTTCTTTAATATCTGGAACTTCTTCCATGCTATTCTTGATATAGATATTCATTGGGAATAGCTCTCTTGCAGGCAAAGGAATATTATCAAGAGACTCATTTCTAATTCTTAATGGATTTTTTATAATCTCTTTGTCTTTAAAGTAGTATATTCCTTTTATAGAGCTTATTTTTCTCTTTTTTTCAAAATACCTCATAAGTTCTAATATTGTAGTCTCGCCCTCGCCTATAACTACAATATCTGCACTCAAATTTTTAATAGTCATCTCAGGAACAGAGCTTCCCAATCCTCCGCCGACTATAATTTTAACATTAGGATTAATCTGCTTGATTGTTTTAATAAGCCATTTTACATAACTATAACATGTAATTAAGCATCCAATTCCAACAACATCAATTTTATCTTCAATAAGTTTTCTTCTAAGAATCTTTTCAATTTCTTTATCATTATATCTACACCCATTTATATCTAAAACATCTACTTTATAACCCTCTCTTAAAAGCACCGCAGCAATATATCCCAAGCCGAACGGAAAATTAGAGGGCTTTTCATTAAGCCTTATTGGAGGATTTATTAATAAAATTTTCATTTTAATTAGATTGAGTATCTAATAACTTCGAACAACTCAGCATATTCAGTTTCTATCTGTATGCCAGCATTTCTATTTTGATGTTTTACGAAATCTATCCATTTTTCTCCTCTTAATTTATATTCTCCTTCATGAGCTTTTATTGAAGTTATTTTTGTATCAATATACTTGCTTATATCAATATAAAATCTTCCATCAAAATTTTCCATTGAAGAATACCAATTACTTCTGTACATTAAAACTTTAATTAAATGTCTTGCAGCATTTAAAGTAGCTTTTCCTATTGCAGAATGATCTTGATGTAAATCATATACCCAGTGAGTATATACTATATCGGCTTTTTTATCATCAAGAATTTTATTTAACTGTTCAATTAACTCAGCTTCATACTGCACTTTTTTTGTCTCTTTATTAAGGCATATTAAATCTTTTACACCTAGAATTTCAGCAGCATTCTTCCCCTCTTTTAAAGCTTCTTCCTTGCTTCTTATCATATCTCCATCATACCAATGATATTCTCCGCTGGTTACCACCACCATTGTCACATTATCTCCTGCAGCAACATGCCTTGCGATTGTACCACCACAGCCTAATTCAATATCATCAAAATGCGCACCAATAGCAACTACATTCATTTTTTTCAAAAGTTTTATTTATAGATTATGATACTCTACCCCCTAGTTTATTTATCATACTTAAAGCTAAATTCTTAACTCTTTCTGTTGCTTTTCCATCAACAATTACTTTTGAAAGAATTTTATTTACTTTTGCTTTATAGCCCCTATCATAAACTAAAGATTTTATTAAATCATAAACCCTTTTAGAATCTTTTGCAATTGGAATATATTCTCCAAACACAGGGATAAATGTATCTATAATTACAGAATCTGTAGCCCCTGGCATTATCGCAATTGCAGGAACACCCATTGCAATAGATTCATAAGCACTTGTTGAGAATGCAGTAGCAGTCACATCTGAAGAAAGAGCTAGATGTCTTGCCTTTACATCCTGTTCAGCAAATACTGTTCTTACCTTGCTTTCTCTAGCTATTTTAAATAATCCAAAATTTTCCCCTTCTTTTTCCATTACAACTCTTTCTCTTGGATGTATACATCCAACAACTTTAACAAGAGATAATATTGGCTCTAAGCCTTTTAACAATGTTCTAAATGCATCTTTTTCAGTAAATCCATATTTTCCACCATTTCTCCCCCAATCTTGTTCTATTGGTTGTGAATAAAAAGAAACTAATATTTCACCAGGATTTATTCCAAGTTTTTTTCTTAATTCAATTCTTTTTTCAGCATCAAAATCTCTTACACATGAATGTAAAGAATCAAAATAAGGATTTCCAGTAACTTTCAATATTTCTGGAGGAAAACCTTCTGCTTCCATACCCTTTCTTGCAATTTCATCCATTATTGCAATTGCATCTGGCAATACAAAATTTTCAGTCTCATCTTTAAATCTCGGGCTATAATTCATCCACAAATCTAATACAGATAAAGAAGGGCAGACATTTCTTGCTGCCTTTATTGCTAAATGCTCTATTGAGCCAGGCTTTTGAACTGAAGCTCCTGTAATTACCAAGCCTGCATTTTCTTTTCCAAGCATAATTTCAAGATTTTCTTTTTCAGGAGTTACAATTCCAAATCTACTAAGAGGGGTTAATTGAAATCCATATTGCCCAAAATTATTAACTGCTCCATATTCAAGAACAACTACTTCTCCCCCATCTCTGATTATTTCGCTTGCTACAGGAGAAATTGCATTTGCTCCTCCAGGATGATCACATGCTACAAATATCTTTTGATTCATATTCTAAACCCCTTATCCAGATTTATAAACCTTGTGAACTTACAAACCATACAATTTATGTTTATTTTTTAATCTTTCTTCAATCTCTAAATCCTTTCCTGATTTAACTCCAAAAAAAAGATTTTTAAATTTCTCTAGACTTCTCTTTTGATCCTCTAATGTAGCATCATCATTTATTCTCCCACTTTCTATACTCTGATATTCTATATAAAATCCTGTCCCTAAGATAAAATCAAAAATCTCTTTAACTCTTGGAATATGATAATCACTAGATACTATATACAATGATTTCCATTTATTTGGAGCAAGTATCTGCTTTTTTGTGAAAAATGCTTCTCCTATTGTGTCTCTTGATTCTTTCTGCAGCAAAATATCTTCTTCTTTTATACCTTTTTTAATAAGAATTCCTTTCACATTATTATTTGCAGTTTCACTGCATAATATTATTTTCCTTGCTTTTTTGTTAAGAATAAGCTCAGCACCTTTCTCAAGTCTTTTCTTATATTCCTCGCTTATCTTTCCTGATTCTAGTCTATGTGAAAGAATTATTACAGCATCTTTCATTTTATACCTCACTTAAATACCTAAAAACTATTCCTTCTTTGTAACTTAACTCACTAGGAGATATATATTCCCCTTTAGCAATCTTTACAGCCAATAAAGGAATATTCAGCTCATTTTTATAAGTTATAGGCAACCCTCCAGAGCATCTGGGATTTATTTCTATTAGTTTTAGCACCCCATCTTTATCTTCTTTTAGCTGTATATTAACAGGTCCAAAAAATCTTATTTTTTCACCAATTATTTCTATTATTTTGTTTATTCTTTCTTCTTTTACAGTTTTTCCAACAAGAGATATGCCTCCTTTAGTGCTCATTCTCTCTCTGGCAGAAAGCACAATCAACTTCCCATTTTCATCAAATAAACAATCTACTGTATATTCTTTTCCAGGAAGATGCTCCTGGATCATTGGGATAAGGTTTAATGATTTAATATAATATAAAAAAAACTCTTTTTCTTTTATATTTTTTGCAATATAAATATTTCTTGAACCTCTAGATACTGTTGGTCTTATAACTAATGGAAATTCTTCGAATGCTTCATTAGTTCTTGGTACCTCTATATATCCTTTCAGAAAATTAATAGTTTCTAATTTATTTTGACACAAATTAATAGTCTCCAAAGGAGATATTATTATTTTAGCATCTATTTCATCTTTATATTTTGCGAAAATCCTAAGCTCTTCATCAACATTAGGAAAGATTATATCTATCTTATTATTTTTAATAATATTTTTAATCTCCTCTAAAAAAGTTTTTTCATCAGATGCTTTAGGCAATATAGAATAAGAATCTGCTAGATACAACCCACTTGAAATATCACTGCAATCACACGCATGAACATAAAATCCTGAAGCCTTTAAAATTCTTATTGCTGCTAACCCAGAATCTCCTCCTGCACCAGTCACAAGTATTCTATTTGCCATTTTCTTATCTGTTTAATTCTATATCCCACTCTTCTAATATTTCTCCTTTAGATATATTTCTCTTTAATTTTTTCCCTATAATTTTTTCTATATTGTCGCAATCAATCCCCAAATTTTCCAAATTTTGTAAGCATATAATATCCTCTTCTTTTATCTCATCCCCAATGCTAAGATTTTTATTTGCTACTATTTTTCTTCCTCTTACTTTTCTTCTTTCTACTTCTCTATCAGGCAGCTCTTTTATGCTTTTATGACTTTTTGCAAGTTGCTTTGCATACACAGCCAGTTCTTTTGCCTGTTCAGGATTAATTGCAACATCATAATCTCCTTTCCATTCACTCCCTTCTCCTGAATCTATCTTAAAGTGTTTTTCAATAACTTTAGCACCAAGAGCAATTGCACATAAGCTTGCTTTTATATCAGGAGTATGATCTGAGAATCCGGGCAGCACATTAAAATTTTTTATTCTGTTTATCATGGCTAGATTTAATTCTTTTATTTCAGGAGGGTATAAAGAAACACAATGCAATAAAATAATCTTCTCATTACCTTCTTTTTTTATAACTTCTATAGCTTTTTTAATTTCTTCTTCACTAGCCATGCCAGTTGACAGTATTATTGGCTTATTTTTCCTTGCCATATGTTTAAGGAACTTTGAATAAGTTAAGTCTAAAGAAGCAACTTTGTAAGCATTAACTCCTATTTCATCTAAAATATTAATTGTTTCAAAGCTTTCTGGTGTTGATAAGAACTCAATATTATTTTCTTTGCAGCATTTCATTAACTCTACATGCTCCTCTTTTGTCCTTTCAAGTTTTTTTAATTTGCTGTAATACTCTTTATTTTTCTCATTATTAATTAATAACCCTTTAGCATCTATTGATTGTATTTTAACTGCATCTGCTCCAGACTCAGCAGCTATTTTAATCATCTTTTTTGCTTTTTCAATATCATTCTCATATGTCCTTGCTATTTCTAGAATTATATATGCTGGCTCATCTTCTCCTACATATTTATTTCCGATTTTTATTTTCATTCGCTTTTCTGCCTTTCTATATCTTTTCTTACAGTTTCTTCCCACTTACCCATTTCTTTTAGTATCTTTTCTATTATTTCTCTTACTGCTCCATTTCCACCATTATTTTTTGATATTATCCCGCCTCTTTTTTTAACTTCATTTTTTACTTCTTCTACAGCATCATTAACTGCTATTGGTAACCCTACAACTTCAAGAGCAGGTATATCATTTATATCATCTCCAACAAAAGCAACTTCTTCAAGATTTAATTTATATTTACTGCAAAATTCTTTTATTGACCTTAATTTATTCATTATACCTAAGTATGCATCTTCTATTTTCAGTTTTTCTGCTCTTCTCTTTATTATTAAAGAATTTTCAGATGTCATAATTGCAATTCTTAGCCCTGCAACTTGAGCAAGATTTATGCCTTTCCCATCTCTCACATAAAAAACCTTGCTTTCTCCACTGTCTGAATAAATCATTTTTCCGTCAGTTAATACTCCATCAACATCCAGAACAATTGCTTTTATTTGTTTTATATTATTTGCCATTTTTAACAACATTTTTTAAATCCTGTCCAACATAAAATCTCACTTTCATAGGCTTTCCATGTACACTTATTGTTTTTTCTTCAGTTATTCCACCACTGCAACATTCTGCGCAAGCAACTCTTTCTAATCTCCTCTTTTCTTTATGTTGTTTTCTTATTTTTTGGAAAGGCATATCATCCCAAATTTCATATAAACTTTTTTCATTAATATTCCCCATATCCTCTCTTACAAAATAATCGCACACACAAGGCATTACTGTTCCATCAAATGTAATAACCATTCTTTGCCAAGGTGAAGGGCAAACATAATTTGGGTCTCTTTTAAAACCTTTTATTAAATCTGCACGAACTTCATCTGCAATAAAATTAACTCTGTCTACAATAGGCTGCCAAAAATCAAAATACTCTTCAGGGTTTTCTGCTATTGCAGAATAAATTGTTTGTACTCTTACAAGTGGCTTTCTTGAATTCATTTCCGCTTTCAATTTTTTCAATTTTTTCAATTTTATAACAATATCTTTAAATTTTGAAGGGTATCTAATTTTATCATAAATATCATATAAACCATCTATTGAAAAGCTAATCCAGTCAAGTCCGCTTGTTATTGCTCTTTTAAGATCTAAATCTGTAAATCTCTCACCATTTGATAAAAAAGCAACATCTTTTATACCCTTTTTCTTAGCATATTCTACCATATCCCATACTCTTGGATTTAACATAGGCTCTCCTCTCCAGCTTAATTTAATAGAATAAACATGATTTTTTACACATTGATCAATTATTTTCTTATAAAGATTAAAATTCATAATGCCTTTTTGCTTAGCATTCATTAGCTGCTGCGTGCACATGGGGCATTTAAGCTGGCAGGCAGAAGAAACTTCAATATCAACATGGGTTGGAAAAGGGGCAGCAATATAATATTTCGGAAGAATATGCCATTTAAATCTGTCTATCAGATGTGCAATTAAATGTCCCTGATTAATAAAATACTTCCATCTACCAAACCAGCCGGTTAAATAAAAGTAATCTTTATTTATTTTCATTTTTGAATCTTGAGATTTTTCTGCTTTATTATCTGCCTTAGTAATTCCAAATCTTCTATTCTATCTATGTCTATTGAATCTTCAGCAGGCATTATCACACCATACCATGTCTGTTCATATAAAGAACTGCCCGAGTCCAAAGTTTTTGGTTTTGTAGCATATACTGCTCCATTAAAAAAATATGCATTTGGCAATTCTTGTCTCTGCGCATAAGCATCCTTCCTATGTATAACAAGGCTGAGTTTCCCTTCTGAATCAATAAACCTTGTCCTAAAAGGGTGTATATTAGATTCACTTACACTGACAACCCAGCCACAATCTTTCTTATTTAAAAGGTTTATGCATTTATCAATCACTTCTGCCTTTCTTAAAGGAGATGTTGGTTGTAGTATAAGAATAACATCTGGCTTGTAATTCTCTCTTTTTAATAGTTCTTGATATACATATTTAATCAAGTCTGGAACTAAAGGAATAGAATTTTCTGACATTTCTTTACTTCTCATAAAAGGAACTTCTGCTCCATATCTTTTAGCAACTTGTGCTATTTCCTCGCTATCTGTAGACACAATTATTCTAGTTACTAACTTTGATTTTTTAACTTCTTCTATTGTATATGCAATTAATGGTTTTCCCTCAACATCTTGAATGTTTTTCTTTGGTATCCCTTTGCTCCCGCCCCTAGCAGGTATAATTGCAAGTATTTCTTTGTTCATTAGATTAATAAAAGTTAAAGGTTTTTAAATGTTAAGAAAATTATCATAAAATTACACCTAATTTGAACTATGGATTTTTTTGTAAAAAATATCTTTTAATTCCTCATGTAATCTTTTTGAGAATTCATCTTCTCCCTCTGCTAGTTTTATCAAAGTATAAAGCCATTCAGGAGAATTTACATACATGATAAAAGTTTTCATAATTCCATTTAATTCTTTTTTTGATATTGTATTTAAACTTAAAGCAGTATCTTGTCTTGTTGGAGAAAGTGTGTCTTCTTCTTTTATAAATCCCTCTTTTAAACACAGACCTCTCAATTTAGTTCCTTTAAATGGGGTAAAAAACGCAACAGCTGCAGAATCAACATTTGCTTCTTTATTTAGCTTGATTGTATCAAAAATTAGTTCTCGAGTCTCAAATGGAAGCCCAATCATATTGAAAGATCTTGTTCTTATACCAGAATTTTTTAAAAATCCTATACCCTCAATAATTTGTTTATTTGTCATATGCCTATTTAGCCATTTCTTTCTATATTCCTCATTTCCACACTCAACACCAATACTTGCTGAAACACACCCCATTTCTCTTAATAATTCTGCTTTTCTTTTTGTTATAGACTCTGGCCTAACTTCTACTACAAAAGGTATTCCTACTTCTCTTTTAAATAAAGGTGCGAGTTCTTCTAATTTTTCTTCTGCCATAGTTAAGAAGTTCTCATCATGGAATTTAATAAAATTAATATTATATTTTTCTTTGATAAACTTAGCCTCTTCAAGTATTCTTTTTATGCTTTTTTCTCTATGATATTTCTGATTAGGATATAATTCTCTTATTAAAGGAGTAGGGCAATAAGTGCATGCATAAGGGCATCCTCTACTTATTTCAAAATCAACCCCTCTTACAATCTCTCCCTCATATGGTCTATAAAATGTTTTCTTATTAAAAATACTGAATTCTAAAAAAGGCAGGGTATCTAAATCCTGAATTAATTCTCTTAAAGGGTTTTTATATATTTTTCCATCTCTTTTTACCCAAAGATTTTTTATATTTGTTATATCTTTATTATTTTCGAGTTTATCTACAAGTTCTCCTAGAGATATTTCAAATTCCCCAATACAAATAATATCTACAACTTTATTTAATATTATCTCTTCTGGAGAAAAAGTAGGATGTAATCCTCCTACAAATGTAAGAGCCTTGTAGCGGTTTACTTTTTCCAGTAAATTTATTCCCCTTTTACACATTTCATATTCTTCTTCACCAACAAGGTGGGTGCTTAAAAAGGAAAATGCTATTAAATCGGGCTTGAAAACATTAATCTTTTCCTGCAATTTTTTCAGAATATTTACTTTTTCTTTAACAACACCCATAATTGATAAATCAACTTTCTTGAAATCAAGATTTTTTTCTCCAATCTCTTTTTCTGTAATTCCATCTTGCTCATAAAATGTTGTATCAAATAATTCAACTTCACAGTTCTTCAACTTTAAAATTGCAGAGGCCATTGCTAAACCTATAGGGGTATTTCCTCTTGGCCCTTTATTTGGGTAAATTAACAGAACTTTCATTTTATTTATTAAGACATTTTTGATACCATTCAGCAGTTTTTTTTAAACCCTGTTCAAGAGAATATTCTGGATTCCAACCCAGCACTTCTTTAGCTTTTTCTGAACTCATATATCTTTTGTCTTCTTTTGATAGTTTTTCATTAATAATTGGTTCAATATCCTTGCCAGCAGCATAAATTATTTTTTTATATAAATCTGCTATAGAAATTGGAACTCCTGTTGAAAAATTAAAAATTTCTCCTTTAATATTTTCTTTGTCAAAGTTTTCAGCAACTAGAATATAAGCTTTGCATATATCTCTAACATAAATAAAATCTCTTATTGCCAGCCTATTGTTTATTATTGGAGTCTCGCCATTTAAAACTTTCAATAAAGTTTCCTGAATTATCCCATTTGAATCAAAATCTCCTTCACCATAAATATTTGAACATCTAACTACTGCTGTAGAAATATCATATCTTTTTGAATATGAATTAACAATTAAGTCAGCACATGCTTTTGAAACATCATATGCAGAAATGCCTTTTGAAGGAAGATCTTCTGTAAATGGAGTATCCTGCTTGCCATATACCTTAAATGTAGAGCCTGAAATAAAATATTTAACTTTACTCTTTTTGCAAGCTTCTAATATATTCCAAGTGCCTTTAACATTAATTTCAAACATTTCTCTTGGTGAGTCATCAGCAGGATTTAGATACGCAGCTAAATGAAAACAAAATTCAGGAGATATTTTAGAAACTACTTTTTCAACATCATTATAGTTCTTCAAATCTGCTTCTAAAAAGTTTATCTTCTCATAAATATCATATAAAGGGCAGAGTTTGTTTAAATTCTCTTTCTTAGGGATTTTTCTTGACATAGAAAAGACTATCGCCCCTTTATCAAGAATATCTCTTGCTAGCCAGTTGCCTACAAAACCTGTTGCGCCTGTTATTAAAACCTTTTTTCCATTTAAATTAATCATTTTTTATAGTCATTTTTTTAATTAATTGCCCAACTCTTTCAGCTGAGTTTCCATCTATTTTATAGCAGTATTCCTTTAAAAATTTATTTGCTTTTTTATTCATATTCTCAACAAATTCCAAGTCATTGATTTTTTTAATTGCTGATGTTAAGTTTTCTTCTTTATAAACCCCTATTACAGCGCCACTTTTCACATGATTTAAAATTTCAGATCTATTTATTAAATTTAAATTAATTACAGGTTTTTTAAGTATCATCGCATCCAGCATTAATGTTGAATTAGTAGTTATTAGCGCTTCACAATAAGGCAGTAATTCTTCTGTTGGTGTGTTTTTATCTAAAATAACATTCTTCACCTCAGAATCTGAGATGTAATTTAAAATCCATTTAACATCGTCTCGAGGATGAGATTTTATAATTAATTTTTTTCCTGGAAAATTCTTTATTGCAGATATTGATGCTTTTAACATTAATTTTTTTTCTTTCAAAGCAGAGTATCCATCAAAAGCCTGAGTTGCTAATATAATATATTTATTATTAGATATCTTAGGTATTTTTTTATATTTATCAAACCTAATATTGCCTGTTATTACACCTTTTTCTTTTATTTCTTTAGAATATTCCTTAACAGCATTTCCCCATATAGCAATCTTATCTGAAATAATAGGTAAAATACCTCTGCCAGTAGGATCAGAATAAATACCATTTTGTATTACTAATGACTTTGAATTATTTTCTTTTACCACAGTGGCAATTACACTATCTGGGATGATTACATTATCTGAAATAACAATTAAACGCTGTTTATGTTTAGTAATATTCTCCACAGCTCGGGTATAATAAAGTGCATAGATTATATCATTATAAATTGCAAAAATTAAATCATCTTTTAAAATATTAATAATATTAATGTCATGATACATTATTTCGTCTTTAGTAATCTCTTTAACTATTTCAAATATGCTGTGTGCCTTTTTCTTAATCTCTTGAATATCTTTTTCGCTTAAAAAATCACCAAAAGAATTATAATATATTCCTTCTTTTTCCAATGAAGCAATTAGGCTAAAATCACGTATTAAAACTGAAAAATCTTCTTTTTTAAGAGTTTTATATATCGAAGAAAGCCTGTCAGAATAATAACCATCAAAACTGGCAATTATGACACTTTTATCAGAAGGCTTATTATTTGTTTTTGAAAATTCCCGCCTTTTTATTGATTTAAAGTTAGAAAACCTCAAGAGTATTTCAAATCTATTTCTTAATGCATTAAATAACGAATGAAACTTAAAAATCCAAGAATTTATTTCTGTAGTTTTTATAGAGTTTATTTTACATATCTCACTGACAATCCTTCCAAATATACCTATTTTAAAATATGCAACATTATCAGGATTTTCTTTTATTATTGCTTCAATAATATTTATATCCTGCAATTTGGGAATCAAAAAATATGTAAACCATGCAAATATTACTTTTTTTATTTTATCAAAGTCTTCAATCTTGTTTAAATCAGGCAACGCAAGTATCTTTCTAGCAAAATTAACACCATCTATATATTCATAATATGGCTTAAATTCAACTTTTTTCTTATCAACATAATCTGCAAAATTTTTTAGCTCTTGTATGTTTATATCTGAAATTATAGTTTTTCCGTCATTTTTAGATTTCTCAATTTCCTTTTCAATTAATCTTTTCCATAGAAAATCATTAATTCTCTTAAATATGCTTAAGTCAGGAAAAATATTTTCTCTCTTCAGAATAAATATTTTTTTCATCTTGAGCTGTCCTCTACAGCGAAAGATACTAAAAATTTAAAGTAAATTTTTCTCATATTCTTTTATAGATTATATAGTCGCCAAATCTCTTATTATATTTAAATTCTTGCTCAACTATCCCCTTTAATTTTCCATCAAGCCTTTCTAAATCTTTAGGATAAAACTGCATAAATTTAATATCTTTATTTGCAGTTACATTGGCCATGCAGTCATAAGAATTATAGCATAACATTGAATTATACCAATTAGTATTATTTTCGTTTCTAGCGTAATATCCTACATGAGGGAATAAAAGCAATTTATCAGTTGAATTTGTATTTTCTTTAAGATAATTTAAAGTGGCTTTCAAATCCTCCTGCTTGTCTCCATAAAGATTATTTGTAGAATATGGCTTTATAATCTGCATTATATTTATAGAAATAAACAAGATTATCATCCCTAAAACCAATGCTTTGTAAAAATCTTTCTTCTGCCAGCCTTTATATACAAAAAAAGTAATTATTATTGGGATTAGCAGCAAATCAAAATTAACCAAGACTTTGTAAATAATATTTGCATAATCTTTATGTGTAAAGAAATTATTAACTTCAGGAATATAAGGATCCGGAATAACAAGAAAATAAAATGTAAAAACAATAGCTAATATTGCTAGAAGCGCAATATCTTTCTTTTTAATCTTAATTTTATCAATCAATACGGCAGATGCTATAAACATAAAAGGTACAAATTCAATATAATATTTTGGAAAATTCCACCCATAGGTGCTTATAGGAATTAGTTCTAAAAGAGTTATTATTCCTATTAGTATGGGGAGAATCATTTTATTATCTTTTAATCTGGCTTCTTTAAAGAATTTAAAAATAGATAATAGATAAAGAATAAAAACAGATGGAATAACCCAGATTATTAGCTGCTTAAATGACCAGAGAGAAGTCATTATAGCCTTTAAAGGGCTATTGAGCTGTGCAGAGATAATACCTAGTATGGAGCTATGAGCAAACATTCTCTCAACATTAGAATTTACAGCATAGCTGTAGCCCGCCATTAATAAAAAGAAAATTATGCTTCCAGTAATTATTGTCCCTATAGAATAAAAATAATCTTTCTTAGATTTTTTAGCAAAAACCAAATATAACAGCAAAGACAAAACAATTATTGGAATTCCTTGTATTTTTGTAAACCATATTAGAGAAAAAAGCAATGAATTTAATATAATATTTTTAGGATTTTTTAAATAAAAATAAACAAATAAAAGCATGCTAAAAGGCAGAATGACATCTAAATCTATTAGATAGCTGCCCTGAATTATTAATGGTGTAAATAAGAATAAGAAATAAATTATCATTAAAGTCCTATCTGATACAGGATATACTAGTTTTATTATTTTTACCAGCAATATTGCAGATAAAATTATAAAAATAATCGAGAAAATATTTAAGGCTAAAGGATTAATGAATATTAAGAGTATCAAGGCCCAAAGATGAAAAAACAAAGGCGGATGGTTTAAAATAACAGCACTTTGATGTTGAAAAATATCATAATCTCCTATAGGTTTAAAATTATATTTTATCAATCCTTCAGTTCCAAGAATATTATAATAATTATCTCCTCTTTCTATTGGGAGAGAGGTAAATATATTTGCTAATGCAAATAAGATAAACAATACACTAATTATAATATATATTTTATAATTCATTTCTGAATACTTTATTTCCTATCTATTATAAACATTATGCAAGTCTAATTCTATGGATAATAAGATTATTTATTAAAATATATTTTTATAGATAGTATTAACTTAGCTTTTTTGACACAAACCTTGCTAATAGCCTTTCCACGGGAAACTGGTAAATATTATGCTCAAATCTAAGTTTTGCAAAAGGTCTATATAATCTTGCTAAGAGCTTAAATATAGGGGAATTAATCTTATATTCATTATTTTTATTTGCGAATAAACTTGTAAATTCAAAATTCTTCAGCATTTTTATTCTCTTTTTACTTAACCAAGGTGCATTTAAATAAGCAGTCTCATAATTTATTCCCGCCCATTCTTCCAGGCTTTTAGGTTCTTTAAATCCCATTTTTACTGCTAAATCATACAGCTTTGTCCCAGGATAAGGTGAATAAATAAAAAATAGGGGCAGAACATGAGTATTTTCTTCTGATAACCTCAACGAAAACTTAATGCTTTGTAATAATTCTTCTTTTGTCTCTGTAGGAATTCCCATAATAAAAGTATACTTCATCTTATCAAAATATTTTGCTAGTCTTTTGTTTACTTCCATAACTTCTTGTGTATTAACATCTTTTGATATAAGCTTTAATATTCTTTCGCTTCCAGACTCAATTCCAACATCAATATCCATGCATCCTGATTTCACTGCTTTTTGCAATAGCTCATCAGACATCTGTTTTAAAGTATTTATTCTTGCCCCTAAAAGCCCCCATTTTATCTTTATACCTTCTTTTAATATTCCATCAACAATTTCTTCAAACCTTTTGACATTTGCGCAGAAATTATCATCTTGGAAAAATATGCTTTTTACATTATAATCCTTAACAATTCTTTTTATTAATTCCAAGGTTCTTTTTGCAGACATACCTCTCCATGTATTTTTATAATAAACAGTATTATAACAAAAAGCACATCTATAAGGACACCCTCTCGAAGTCATCAAAGTTATACTTTTTCCATATCCAACATTAAACCCATAATAATTTTCTAAGTTTATCAGCTTATAAGGATAATCTGGAAGTTCATCTAAATTTCTAATTAACTCTTTTTCTTTAGTTTTCTTTATTTCGCCATTTTCTTTATAGTATATTCCTTTAATCTGCCGCAGGCTTTTTCCTTTTTCAATTGCTTTGATAATCTCCAAAAAAGAAAAATCCCCTTCACCTTTCATTACAATATCAATATATTTGTTTTTTATAGTCTGTTCTGGCAATAAAGAAGCATGCACCCCTCCCCAAATAACAGGAATATTAGAATTTTCTTTCACAAACCTACTTGCTTCAAGAGCATATTTTATTTGAGGTCCAGTCATAGAAGTAGTTCCAAATAATAGAGCATCTTTTAATTCTTTTTTTAAAGTTTCTTTCCATTCTTTATCCATTCTCTGGTCTATTATTTTTATATCATACCCTTCTTTGTAAGGAAGAGCTGCAATTGCTAGGAGAGAGTCAGGAGACCTTGCTCCAGCAAAGTCCCATTCTCCTGTTTTCGGCTGGAATAATATTATTTTTTTAGGCATATAATATTTTGAATTTTAATTTAAGCAAGTCCAAAACCATAAAAAATGGAGCATAGATTTTAATCTTGCTTCCTTCTTTATGCTTCCATGTAAAAGGCATTTTATAAATCTTATATTTCATTTTTTGTGCTCTATAAATAACCTCAACATCGAAAACCCATCTATTTGATATTAGTCTAGAAAATATTTTTCTTGCAGCTTCCCGCCTGAAACCCTTAAAGCCGCATAAAGTATCAACAGTATTTATTGGAAATATAATATTTGCAATAACACTGAATACTGTACCTGTTAAAACTCTATGATGTGGCTGTTCAATATTAGATTCTTTAGAATATCTATCCCCTATAACAACATCATATTTATCTAATTTCTCTATCATTTTTGGAATTTCTTCTGGTGCTATTGAGCCATCAGCATCTATAAATAAGATTTTGTCTCCTTTTGCTTCTAACACCCCTATCTTTACAGCATGCCCCTTTCCCTGATTTTGTTTATAGGAGATAATTCTTATATTCTTTGAGCTTTTGCTTGCAGTCTTAAGATTCTTCATAATATCAAGAGTATTATCTTTGCTTCCATCATCTACAAATATAATTTCATAATCCTCAAAGTTCTTCCTAGAATATTCTATTAATGATTTTGTAAATTCCATCAGTCTATTTTTTTCATTATATGCTGGAACTATTATAGATATCATTTTTTAGATAGAATATAATTTAGCATTGTTTTAATTACTCTTTTTCTTTCTATGCCTCTTCCAAATAATATTCTTTTTGCTATTGCAAACATTCTTCCTGGCTTCAAAAAGAACCTTATTGTTGCATTTTTATATATCTTCAAAATCTCATCCTGGCTCATTTCAGGGTGTATCATAGTCGGCTGGCAATATCCTTTTATTTTTTTATAATCCACTTTATTGTCCAACATCCATTTATTATCTTGTGCGATTTTCATTAAAGGGGTGTTTGGCTGGGGTGTCAATATAGAAAAAATAGCATAATCAAACGGCTGTGAAATTGCAAAATTAACTGTATTATATGTTTCTGCCCTTGATTCAGTAGGACTGCCAATTATAAAATATCCATGCAGCTCTATTTTATTTGATTTTATTATCTTAATTGCTTTTTTTATTTGTTCTAATGTATAATTTTTATTAAAAAACTTTAGTGTTTTATCATTAGCACTTTCTACACCCATAGAAATCATATAGCAACCAGCTTCTTTCATCTTTTTAACACTTTCTTCACTAATAAGATCAGGCCTGCATCTCGCCCTCCAGCTTATTTTTATACCCTCTTCTTTAATCTTATTGCAAAACTCTATTACCCAATTTTCAGGTAGGTTAAAAGTCTCATCAAAGAATTCCATATCATGTATTCCAAACTTTAATATTATTTCTTTTATTTCTTCAATAACATTATTTACACTTCTCCTTCTCAATGTTCTATATATAGGGGTACAATAAATACATTGATAAGGACAACCTCTGCTAGTTATGATTGAAGTGCAAGGTTTATTTTTAGCAAAAAAGTGAAAATAATTATTCTTATCCCATAATTCTCTTTTAGGGAATTCCAGCAGGTTTAAGTCTTTAATCAGCTCTTTTTTTGTGTAAATTATCTTATTACCTTTCCTAAATGCAACATTCTTTATATTATTTATATTGCCTTTGTTCTTTATTATATAATCCAAAAGAGAATTTATCATTATTTCCGCCTCTCCGCAGACTATGTAATCTCCAATATCAATTAAGCTTTCTGGGTCCAAAACTGCATGAGGCCCGCCAATAATTATCTTTATATTTGAAATTTTTTTGACTTCATTAGCTATTATTTTTGCCTGTTCAACAGTGCTGGACATAACAGTTATTCCCACCACTTTTGGGTTATATTTTTTTATATAATCTCCAATTTCCTTACTTTTAATCCTTTTTGCTTCCATATCAATTATTGCTGTAGAAAAATTTTTGCAAGCAGCCGCTACATATCCGAGACCTAATGGGGGCATCATTTCAAGAGAAGTTGTCAAGTCTAACTCTCCGCCTTCATCATAATATGGAGGCTTAATTAATAATAAATCAACCATTTAATTCGGGAGAATATGCACTTTATTAATTTATCTGCGGGATAATTATATCTCTTGATTGTCTACCAAAAAGTCATTCATTTTCCCCTCATCAGGAACAAGCCCCTGTTTATCGCAGCTTTTACTCCTTCCCTTTTAGAATATGCAATAAACTTGTCAAAAAGTTCTAATTTTCTTTTTACAGATTTTATAATTCCTTTAGGAAGCCAGATGAAAAAATCTTTTAATTCATTATATTTTCTTGCTTCTTTGAATATTTCAAAGGCTTTAGAAATCTTTAGTCTATCATCAATAGTCCTGAAAAGACACATATAATGCGCCTTTTTTCTCTGCCAGACTGTAAAATCCTTGCTCTCAGCTGCAGGCTCATCACATCTAAAATCTCCATCTGACAATGATGTTTTTCCAATTTCATTGCAAATTCTTCCATTTTTCTCAAACCATTCTCTTACTGCAGTATTCTTATATGGCATAACCATATTCCAATAAATACTGTCTGGCTTATGTTTATTAGCAAATTTAATAGAATCTTTAATTCTTTCAAGATTATCTTCTGGAAGCCCAATAATAAAGCAAAAGCTTAACAGCATTCCATGCTTTTTTATCAATTTTGCCGCCCTATCTATTATCTCTAAAGTTTCTCCTTTGTTTACTCGCTGGAATACTTTAGGATTTGCAGATTCAACAGCAATCCCAAGAGAATTACAACCAGCTTTTTTAAGCAGGATAAGAAGTTTGTCATTTACATTATCTGCCCTAATATTAGTAATAGAAATTCTCAGATTTATTTGCTTTTTAAATAACTCTAAAAATTTATAAAATCTTTCTGGAATTACTAAAGGGTTATCATCCTGAATAAGTACATGTAAATAAGGGTTTATTTCTTTTTTAGCAATTTCTAATTCTTTTATACAATCTTCAGGCTCTCTTGGTCTCCAATTTTTCTGCCCAACATAAGCAACAGGACAAAAACTGCAATGGTAAGGGCATCCTCTTGAAGTCATTATTGGATAGCTTCTAATATATTCCCATCTGTAAAAACTCTTATAATCTGCATAAGGAATATTATTCGAGTTTATTATTATTTTAGAGCATTTTCTAGCTGGTTTTTTTTGCCTTTTTCCTTTTTCTATTAAATCAATAATAATTGGCTCTGCCTCTCCAACAACTATATAATCAATCTCATTGTTTTTTTCTAAATCTTCAGGATATAAAGTTGCATGAGGTCCGCCAGCAATAATAGGAATTTTATTATCAAAGAGCCTGATTTTCTTTATTAAGCCCTCTGCCTGCTGTGTATTTGCAGTTACTATGCTTATTCCAATAATATCTGGAGAAAAGCCTTTTATAAAATCTTTTATATCTGGTGCATTATGAATTAATTGATAATCAACAACAAGAATTTTATGCCCTCTCAATTTTAATATTGCGGAGAGAATTGCTAAGCCCATATGTGGAATATCTACTTCGCATGTAGGCCTGCGAGGATTTACTAGTAAAATTCTTTTTTCTGCTTTTGTCTTCTTTATATTCCTAAAATTTTCATATTCCATTTTTATTTCCGAATTTTATTTTGTTAATAAGTTGCCTCTTATATTAGTTAAATAAAAAATTACTTTTTTAACTCTAGAAGGCATCATCCCCATCATTTTGGAAGAAAAATCATAAAGAAATTTATTATAATAAACTCTTTCTTTTATTTTTTTTATAATTCCTGATTGATGCTGCGGATTTATTCCCTGGCATTCATCTTTTATCTGCCTGAATATTTTTAAGAACTCTTTTTTATTAACATCTTTATCAAGGAACACTGTACTATGAACATATGAAGGATCTGCAACATCCCACTTAAAATCTTTTAATAAATTATTCTTTACAGCATAATCCCACAACTTTGTCTTTGGATATGGCACTGCTATTCCACACCATATTTCACTTACACCTATTTTTCTCATTTTTTTTATTACTTCTAATGTTTTCTTAGTATCTTCAATTTTTTCCTCCGGACTTCCAACAATAAAAGAGCCTGTTACATCAAATCCATATTTTATACACATTTTAGCAGCATCAATATTTTGCTTTACAGTAACACTTTCCCCTTTTAACATCTTAATTATTTTATCGCTTCCAGATTCAAATCCAAAATTTACAGTAATTATTCCAAGTTTTTTCATTTCTTCACACAGTTTATCAGTAATAACATTTACTCTTGCAGAACACGAGAATTTTACTTTCCCTAATGTCTTATTTTTTTCCATTTCCTCCCTTATTTTTCTTAATCTATCAACACTTATAGCGAAAAAATCATCATAAACTACAATATAATTTACATTAAAATTATCTATCAAATCTTTTATCTCTTTAGCAACATATTCAGGGGAATGAAACCTTATCTTTCTCCAGAAAGCAGCTGCAGAACAGAAACTGCAATTATATGGGCATCCTCTTGAAGTCATCATTCCTGCTTCAATTACTTTTTCTCCTTTTAATTTATTATAAGATATTTTCTGCTTGAAATAATTTTTATTTAACATTGTTCTATCTGGCGCAGGAATATCATCAATATTTTCTTCTAATTCTTTTTCAGCAGTTATCTCTGTTTTTCCATTATTCCAGAAAATTATACCTTTTATCTTTCTTAAGTTCTCTGTTTTGAGATTATTTTTTTCAATCAAATCAATTATTTTACTTAAAATCTTTTCACCTTCTCCTAATATTCCTATATCAAATTCTTTGCCAAAAGAAGCAGGATGTGTGGAAATATGAACTCCCCCTATTATTATCTTTGCATTAGTTTGTTTCTTAAGCTCTCCAGCAATTTTCTTTGCAGAATTAAAAGTTATTGTATGTGCAGACAAGCCAATTAAATCTGGCTTGAAATCATTAACTTCTTTAAATATATTATCAAAATTTATATCAATTATCTTTACTTCAACATTATTATACTTTCTTATATATGTCCCAAGATAAGCCAGTGTCAGAGGAGGACATTCTAAATCTTTTATGACGTTGATTAATACTACTTTTATTTTATTTTTAGCCATACTTAGTCATATACAGGGTATTTTTAAATCTTAAGTTCTTAAAGAACTCTAACGAGTTAAAAATCTGCAGATTTTTAAATCTTAAGTTTTTTCAGGATATTATATATTAAACTTCAATTTTGATTTTTATATAATCTTGTTATCCTAATAGCCCCTGATTTAAAAGCAGCACTATCAATTAGAATAAGCAATTATTAGTATTTATCAAATACAATCTAAGTTATACCAAAGGACAGTTATATTTCCTCGTTTATGCCTTTGGTAGATAGGGAAAGATATAAAGACAAGGGGAAACATTTATGTCTTTCACTATATTTAGTATTTGTAAAAATAAATTATAAAATCAAAAATAAAATGAGTTATAATAATTTTAAGAGATGACTTTAAATATATAATATTGTTTTTCAGATAGATTTTTATATAGTTTTAATATACTATAATTATGAAAATTCTCTTTTATGACTGGGCGCTTTATACTATCGGAGGGGGGCAAAAATTCAATTGCAAAATAATTGAGCATCTTCTAAAAAAGCATGAAGTTGATAAGTTACTCTTTTTCCTGTAGATTTGAAACAGCTTGAAAAGTTTTATTCTGTCAGCCTGTCAAAAGCAAAGATAATCAGCATTTACTCTGATATTAAACCAAATGCCTCTTTCCTGAAGATAATTTCCTCAAAGAAAATATCAGAAATGTCAAGAAATTATGATTTGTTTTTTAATGCAGATGCTCAGGAGTCTGTAAAACCGCAATCAAATCGCAATATTATGTACTGCCATTTTTTTGAGCCTTTATGGTACAGGCCATCAAAAGGAATTTTAGATTTTTTCAAGCTTTTGTCTTTATATATATTTAGAGTTTATAAGAGAAATTACTCAAAATTATATAATATTTACTGTAATTCCCTTTATACCCAAGGCTGGTTGAAAAAACTCTGGAATGTTGAAGCAAAAGTAATTTATCCTCCTGTTGATATTCCTACCAGGCAGGGCAAAAAAGAAAATATAATTTTAAGCACAGGAAGAATTTCTCCTGATAAAAATTATGAATTTGTTATAGAAGTTTTCAGAGAAGCATATACTTCAGCAAGAAATTATAAACTAATTATATGCGGAAAATCAGACAATATAAATTATTTGAATAAGTTAAAAGAATTTGGCAGAAATCTGTCTGTTGAGTTTTTAACAGATGTATCTGATAAACAAATGAAAGAAATATATTCAAAATCTAAGGTTTTTATCCAGGCAAAAGGAATTGATAATAATGACAAAAGATTTCCAGGATTAGTTGAACATTTTGGCATGACAAGTGCAGAAGCAATGTCTTATGGGTGTGTGCCTTTATTGCTGAATAAAGGTGGGTATAAGGAGATTGTAGATAAAAAAACAGGCTTTATATTTAATAGTAAGGATGAAGCAGTAAAATTTTTTGTAAAATTAATTAATAATAAGAAACTTCTTGAAGCAATGTCTAAATCAGGAGTCCAAAGGGCTAAAATTTTCTCATTAGAAAGAATGCAGAAACAAATTGATGAGGCTATTGCTTAAATTTTTCTTTGTTCATCCACATTTTAATCTTATCTCTCGTTTTCTTAACCAAAGGAAAATTTCTTATAACTTTTCTTCCAAGAATATAAAAAAGATTCCAGCTGTAAATATCATAATTTTTTATTTCTCCACCCCATCTTAACTTAAAGCGATTAATATCATAGAGTTTTTCTCCTGGTTTTGCTCCTGCTTGATAGCCTCCTAAATCAAATATTTTATATCCATTTTCTCCCCCCCATTTAATAATACTCCAATAAAGAAGATTATTTGGCTGAAATTTTAAATAATCATGTTGTGAAGCATTTAAGAATAAAGTAATTGTTTTTTCCTGTATTTTTATAACAGCTCCTGCAATTATCTTGCCTTCAAAAATGCAAGCAAATAACTTTCCTTCTTTTACTTTTTCAATATCTAAAGGTACTATTTTTCCATACAAGCAGGTTTCTTTGTAAATTTCATAGAAATCTTTCCAGGTATTTTCATCTTCCCTTACTTCAACTATCAGCAAGGATTTTACAGCTTTATTTATTCCCCATTTTGCATCTTTATCTAGCTTCAGAAAAAGCTCTTCTTCGCTTTTTTCTAGATTAATCTCAATAGTTGCCATAAAATCTTTAAATCCTCTCCAAATCATAGTGTAGCCTCACTAATAGTCATTATTTTTACCTCTCCAGCTTTTTCCATTGCCTTTAATTTATTTATTAGAATTATTAAACTAGTATTTTTTTTATATGTAAAATCATGGCTTGTTATACAGTATATTGCATCTTTTTCTAAATTATTTTTAATATTTTTAATAATCTTTTCTACTTTTTCTTTATTATAGCTTCCTTCTATCCAATTACTAACATGAATTAGTTTTAAACCCTCTCTTATTTTTGGCTTGGAAACTTCAAAATGATGTTCATGTTCAATACCATTATCTAATCCCCTATATATTACAGATTTATACTCTTCTTTTTCCAACAGCTTAAAAACTCTGTTCCTATTGCTTATATCTTCAACCATCCATAATGGCGGAGAAAAAGATTTCAAATTATATATATTTTTAATTTCTTTTTTTACAACATTATCATCTGCTAAGGTCAAAGGAATATGATTTAAAGTATGATATCCAAATTCAATGAATTTATGATTCCTATTCGGCTTGTATAAGCTTCCTACAATCATAAGTGCAGCTGGAAAATTTTCTTCTATTAAAGTGTTATATACTATATCAAAACCCTTTTTATTATACCTGAAACTTTTTATTAGGCTATTAATTCTGCCTTTTAGCTTTTCAAACTTACTCCAGCGAGGATTCCCCTGCTTAAAACTAATAAACTTTTCACAGTCAAAAACTAGACATACTTTCAGCATTTTATACTTTAGAAGATATAATTTATATATGTTGTTGTTTTATAAAAAATATGGGCAAAGAAGTTTGGAATAATCAAATAAATAATTGGAATAAAAACCTTTTTTATAATCCAAATAAGAATATTCTTTTAAAATGGCTGTTAAAATATGGCAAGAAAAGTGATAGAATATTAGATCAAGGTTGTGGTGTTGGACAATATGCTTTTACTGTCTGCAAAATGGGATTTAAAAATGTAACAGGCATGGATTTTTCAGCCAGCCTTATAGCACAAGCCAAAAATAATAATAAAAAATTAAGATATAAGTGCAAATTTGTAAAAGGAGATATAAGAAAAATGCCTTTTAGAGATAAAACATTTGATTCAATACTCTCTGCAGGAACAATAGAGCATGTTCCTGAAACTGACAAAGCAATGCAAGAATTATCAAGAGTTCTAAAAAAAGGTAGATACTTAATAATTCATGTTCCTCATAAGTATTCTACTTTCACAATACTAAAGAAAATCCAACAAGCTCTTGGAATATGGAAATTAGGATATGAAAAATCTTTCAGCATTCCTTATTTCAGGAAATTACTAGAAAAAAATAGCTTTAAAATATTAGAATATAAATTAAGTGAGTTTAAAGCAGGAAAACATAAGATAATTGGCAAGCTTATTGAGATTATTGATGCACCTTTATACTTATTTGGTTTAGGCGGGCATCATATGTGTTTTTTCTGTCAGAGAATCAAGTAATTTAGATAGTCTGCCTTTTATTTATAAAACCTTTCCAAAAACCATAGGAATAAAGAAGATTATTTAATAAAGATAAAGGAATCCAAAGCAGGCTCGATACTCCAACCTTTATGTAAGGATAATTTGCCAAGAAGAAAAGCCATCCTAAAATAGGAATTGCTTTTATTATCCCGAGCCAGAATTTAGGCATCTCTCTTCCATAAATTCGAACTAATGCGCCAAATCCATTACTTAATTGAATTTCTTTTTTTATCCTATTTCTAGCAGCGTGAATATGATTATGTATTATCTTGCAGTCTGGATATGCTATTTCACCCAGTTTCTTCAGCTTTATCCACATATCAAAATCTTCTCCAGCTGTCCTAAAATTCTTGTTATCAAACAGCCCTGCTTTGATTAGCGCTTTTTTCCTATATGCACATCCTTTCTCATCCAATAAGGGTGTTTCTATCTTCTGTTCTTTTGCAGACATTACTTTTGCAACTAAATCAAATTTATTCCATAACTCATAAGGCAACTCAACTTTACTTACTGATGCAACTGCCCCTTTTTCTATAGGTTCAACCAGCTTTTTCAACCATTTATCTGTTGCGGGAATACAGTCTTGATGAAGGCTTACAACTATTTCTGTTTTTGCTTTCTTAATACCATAGTTTAGAGAATCAGCTAAGCCAAGCCCTTTATTCACTTTTATTAATATTATCTTGCCTTTATACCCTTGTGATTTAATACTCTTCTCAATCCTTTTAAGTAAATCTTTATTAGGATTATGCAAGGGCATAATAACAGAAACACTTTTCATGCTTATCTAAAACAAATTAGATTTATAAACATTCTCGCCTTACATAAGAAATGAGCAAAAGATTAAAGATTCTTGAATTATGCGAGTTTTCAGCAGGAGGCTGCGGGGTATTTGCAAGAGTTAAAAGAGAATCTTCTCTACTTAGAAAATTAGGGTATAAAGTAAAAATATTCTCATCAAACTTTGAAAAAGGCACAAATAAAATAATGCCTAGTAAGGATAGCTTTGAAGGAGTTGAAATAACAAGATTTCCAGCCATTAAATTTGGTGGAGAAAGCTTTATGAGATGGAATTTTGAAGAAGAGACCAGGAAATTTCATCCTGATATTATTATTGCTCACTCCTATAGACATCTCCATACTACAAAGGCTCTAAAATTTGCTAGGAAAATAAAAGCAAGGGTTTTTCTAGTAACCCACGCCCCCTTCGATAGAGCAGAAAGCAGAAGCTTATTTTCTCGATTTTCAGTATGGTTTTATGATACTTTTATAGGATCTCGCATCTTAAATAATTTTGATAAGGTATTAACTATCTCTAATTGGGAATTGCCTTATCTTAAAAAGCTTAATATAGAAAGAGATAAATTAGCATACTCCCCAAATGGAGTTGATGACTTATTTTTTAAACCAATTAAAATAAAAGAACAGCATAAAATAATTTATACTGGAAGAATTTCTCCAATTAAAGATATAGAAACAATAATTTTATCAATCCCTTATATCAATGATAAAAATATAAAAATAGAATTTTATGGTCCTGCTGAAAAACAGTACCTTAATTTTTTAAAGAAACTATCTAAAAGCCTTAAAATTGAAAACAGGATTATTTTTATTAATAAATTTTATAATGCTTCAGAGCAAATAAAAGAGTTAGATTCTGCAAAATTATTTATTCTAGCTTCTAAAAGTGAAGGAATGCCTCAAGTCTTAATCGAAGCTCTCGCAAGAAAGAAAATAGTAATTGCAAGCAATAATAAAGGAAACACAGACATTATCCAAAATGAAAAGAATGGCTTTTTATTTAAGATTGGAAATGTAAAAGATCTAGCAGATAAAATAAACCTTGCATTATCTTTAAAAAAGCACGATCTTGATAATTTAAAACAGAATGCAAATAAAAAAGCGCGGGAATTTGCCTGGACTAATCTTATAAAGAAGCTTGATAACTTAATTCAAAAGGCATAAAAACTCTAAAATAAGATTATAATTATGGAAGATTTAAAAACAGAGAAAGAAGAAAAAATCTTAAAAGAAAGAAAAGATAAAATTAAAAATTGGTTTAAAAATCCATATAATCTTGCTTTGCTTGGAATACTTATTCTGGCAATTGTCATAAGACTTTATTTTTTTGCATATACAAATAGCCAAGCATTATGGTGGGATGAAGCAGAATATGGTCTGAGAGCAAAAGCCTTTGCTTTTGGAACTCCAGCAACAGGTTGGGCTGCTGAAAGAGAAATTATAGTGCCTTTATTTTTTGCATTGCTCTTAAAGCTAGGTGGCACAGAAACTCTTCTAAGATTTGTGCAGATACTAGTGTCTACTCTTACAGTCTTTATGACATATCTAACAATCTCAAAAATTTCAAATAAAAAAATAGGCTTAATAGCAGCATTTGCCATGTCTGTTTTCTGGTTGCATCTATTTTTTACAGCCCGCGTTTTGTTATATCTCTGGGCGCCTTTGTTTTATCTATTAATTGTTTACTTTTTTTACACGGGCTATATGCAAGATAACAAAAGAAATTTGATATTATTTGGAATAGTTGCCAGCCTGGGTCTGCAAGTATATTTTTCAATAGGTTTTCTTTTGTTCGCTATATTTCTATATACTCTTTTTACAGAAGGAATTTCATTAATTAAAAACAAAAAAGCATGGCTCGCTTTAGCAGTCTTTATTTTAGTCCTTATTCCCCATATGATTTACTTCCAATCAACTTATGGAAGCCCTCTTCCCAGGTATTCAATAGGGCTACATGCTGTGACAAAAGAGCCTGGAGCAGGATTAAGTGGAATTTTTTCTTACATCAATATGTTCCCTTCTAGAGTGGGCTGGAT
>Ga0209542_10002244_pt1 | contig 43694 bp, 47 predicted proteins | sample RifCSPhighO2_01_FD_184028 | JGI IMG/M metagenome (GOLD analysis project Ga0209542, IMG submission 184028) | Soil microbial communities from Rifle, Colorado - Rifle CSP2_plank highO2_0.1 (SPAdes) (version 2) | ecosystem: Environmental > Terrestrial > Deep subsurface > Rock core/Sediment ...
CGTGGTCTTTGCCACAGCTTGCCGTTAGCACATGGGATGATGTTGACGTGATTGAAAATACAAGTGGTCAGCTTGTGCTTATGGCTTTATCAAGCGGAACTATTCATACATGGATTTCTCCGGACGGAATCTCATGGTCTTATAAAGCAAAAATATCACCGACAGCGATTAATAATAGTGTTGGGGGCATCATTCAGGCTAAGGATGGCTATTATTACGCAAGCTATCATGTGGCAATTGATTCCAGCAACACAGCTGTTCAGACGCAGGACACATTAATAACAAGATCGCGGGATCTCATTACTTGGGAGACGCCGGTAAATGTTACAAATGGAACCGTTTATTCAAATGATTCATCTCTTCTTCAAACGACCGAAGGGACACTTTGGCTTGCTTACAACCTTGTTTCTACCCCGCATGACACTGTTATCATGAAATCTTCCGACGGACAAACATGGACTCGCGTGGCCAGTATTTCCGGTTTCGGTTCTAATCATGGCGCCGTGAATCTTATTGAGGTCAACGGTAAACCAGTCGTATTCGGCCGTATTGGCTTCAGCACTTATTATTCCTACCAACTTGACACAGGATTATGGTCCCAACCACAAAAAATATTGGATAACACTCCATTCGGGGGAGAAGCCGTGTTGCTTGATGGCGGGGCCGTGGGGATTGCTTATGCTCATATCGCAAACTTTGCCACTGACCCGTATGGTCAGCGGGACATTCGTTTCGCGAATGTTGGCGTGCTACCAATCGCAGTCACGAAGTCGAATCAATCAAGTAACCTCGCTATGTTCTCCCGCAACTTAACCGTTGGTTCGTCCGGCAATGACGTACAACAACTCCAGGCCCTCTTGGTAAGTGAAGTTGGCTATTCGGCCGATTTGGTTACCGGCTATTTTGGCCGGATTACTCGTGATGCAGTGACAAAACTTCAGGAGAAATATAGTATCAAACCAGCGTCTGGATACTTTGGCTCAATAACCCGCAATACGCTGAAGGCATCTATATTTGGTTGGTAATTATAACTTGGAATAAAAGGTACTGATCCCTTTTATTTCTTGTATAGTACCAATACATGACCGATAAAAAAATCTCAACCGGGGTGGTGCATAGCGTGCCAGCGGATTTACAGAAAGCCCTGGCTTCAACGCCGAAGGCGCTCGCAGTATGGGAGGACATTACGCCGCTGGCGCGCAATGAGTGGCTTTGCTGGATTGAGTCAGTCAAGAAGCCGGAAACAAGGAAGCTCCATATCAAGAGAACACGCGACGAGCTCATAGAGGGCAAGCGCCGGCCGTGTTACTGGGCCGGCTGCGGGCATCGGTGAAACATCTTGTTAATCACCAAAGATTTGCAAGACAATATTTGTAAAATAGAGAAAGCTGGCAAGGCAAAGAATGAGTCCCGCAAGCGAAAATAGTCTTTTTGATTTGGAGAGCAAGCCATAGATTGCGACCAAGGCGCTGGCAAGGCTTATCGCCAAACATACGAAAGAGACTACGAGAATATCGCCAAAATGTGCCAGAAAAAAGTCTTCAAGGTTTGGCGCGGTCAAAGACCATACCAGGATACCGACAAACACAACTCCAACTACAAAACTGAATATGCCCGCCCATGAATGTGCGAGCGAAACTGTAATCTTTTGTGTCCGATCATTCATGATTTTAGCTTAACAAATAAACAGCAACTGACGCAACCGATCGGTCCGTCTTTTTTTCCTTCCGCTTTCGCCAGTCCTTCCATTTTGGTTAAAATTGTCATATACTGCGCGTATTCATGGCAAGATTGTTCAACAAACTACCGAGATTTCTGCAATCAAAATGGGCCATTGGGATTATCGTTCTCCTTGTCATGGGGGGCGGGTATCGCCTATTGAAAGGTGGGGGTACGGCGTATCAATTGGTGTCTGTTACCCGCGGATCAATCACCGAAACGGTGTCGATCACCGGCAACACGACGCCGATGCAAGGCGTCTCGCTTGGGTTTCAGAACACCGGTACCATCTCCCGTGTTTATCGTAACCTGGGCGACACGGTAAAGGCCGGACAGGTTATCGCCCAACTCAACGTCGCAAACCTCTATGCCGCGCTCCAACAGGCACAAGCTACTGTGGCTATTCAACAAGCGCGTCTGGATGGACTGAAGGCCGGCTCCCAACCGCAAGATATTGCGGCATCACAAGCGGCACTGCAAAAAGCCCAGCAGGACCTTGCAAATCTCTATTCGAACATCAGCGACGCGGCCGCCAGCGGGTATACCAAGGCCAACGACGCAGTCCGCACGCAATTGGATGGATTGTTTTATTCCCCCGAAGGAAATATTCCACAGCTAACCTTCACCACAAGTGATTCCAATGCCTCCTACGCTGCCACCAGCTTGCGCTTATCCGCAAGTACCGAACTTAATAAATGGCAGACGGAGTTGATTGGGGTTACTTCTTTATCATCTCCCGAGATTCTCTCTCCCCTGCTCAAGTCCGGTCTTGCTCATCTTGCGGTCGTGCGAAATCTCTTGAACGCAGTCTCAGCTACTTTGGATGGCAATGTCAATCTTACAAGTGCCCAACTCGCAACATACAAGGCGAATGTCACCGTGGCTTTGACCGAAGTAAATGCGGCCATTAGCAGTCTGAATACCATCTCCCAGAGTATCTCTTCCCAGCAGGCAACGGTGGCTCAGGTGCAGGCCCAGCTTGCGCTTAAACAAGCCGGTTCGAGTTCCCACGATATCGCAGCACAGCAAGCTCAAGTGGAGCAGGCGCGCGCCGGAGTTGCGAGCGCATTTGCCAATTTGCAGGGAGCTCAGATCATCGCTCCGATCAGCGGCGTGATTACACAGCTCGATGCAAAAGTCGGCCAGTTGGCGACGCCGGGCACCCCCCTTGTCTCGATCATCGGCAATGGCGGGTTTGAGGTGGACGCCGGCGTATCGGAGACAGACATCGGCAAGCTTGCCGACGCAGACGCCGTCTCGATGACTCTCGACGCTTTTCCGGGGGAAACATTTGCCGGCTCCGTGTTCTATATCGCTCCCGCGCAAACAAATACGCAAGGCGTTATCACTTATCTGGTGAAAGTTTCCTTCAATCAGCTCGATCCTCGTCTCAAGAGCGGTCTGACGGCAAACGTCGATATTCAAACGCAACACAAAGACGACGTCTTGATTTTGCCGCAATATGCGATTGTTCAAAATGACAAGGGCGCGTTCGTGAAGATTCTTGAAAATAATACCGCAAAAGAAATGCCCGTGACACTCGGCATACAAGATCAAAAAGGCAATGTTGAGATCGTTTCAGGAGTTACCGAGGGCGAGCAGGTCATCAATATCGGCCTCAAGACGCAATGATCGATGTACGCGATCTCAAGAAAGAATACATCGAAGAAGAGACTACGACGCGGGCTCTGCGTGGCGTGACATTTTCGATTGTCGCGGGTGAATTTATCTCTATCATGGGGCCATCCGGTTCCGGCAAATCAACCCTGCTCCATATACTGAGCTTCTTGGATCGGCCCACGGGCGGCTCGTATACATTCCAAGGAAAAAGCATCGATGACATGACGGATCAGGAACTCGCATTTGTCCGCAACAAGGACATGGGTTTTGTGTTTCAATCGTTCAATCTGCTTTCGCGTCTGTCGGTGTATGACAATTGTGAGGTCCCGCTTCTGTATTCCAAGACTCCCCCTTCTCGACGCAAGGCGCTCGTTGAACAAGCCGTTCAATCCGTTGGACTTGAGGAAAAGCTGTACACCGAAGCGGGCCGTCTCTCCGGCGGCCAGAAGCAACGCGTAGCCATCGCTCGCGCGATCGTAACTGATCCCAATGTCATTTTCGCCGATGAACCGACCGGCAATCTTGATTCCCAATCCGGCTTGCAGGTCATGGAAATACTTGAGGGGCTTCATAAGAAGGGCCGGACCGTCATACTGGTAACGCATGAGACGCAGACCGCCGAGTTCGCCAACCGCATCATCAGGGTTAAAGACGGGATGATTGAGAGCGACAATCTAATTACCACGAATCGTAATCGCCACAATGGCGTTCTGAAATAACCATGCGCTTTAAAGATGCTTTCAAAACAGCAACCCGCAGTCTAACGCACGGCAAGATGCGTTCCATTTTAACGGTCCTTGGCGTAGTCATCGGCATCGCTTCAGTGATTATTCTTATGTCGATTGGCCAGTCCGCCCAAAATCTCATTCTCAACCAAGTCCAAAGCATCGGCTCCAATCTCATCATCGTCATCCCCGGCGCTCCGAGCAATGGCAGATTCTCTTCCCCCGCCGCCGCACAGGGCATCGTCATAACTTCCCTGAAGCAACAGGACATTGACTCGCTTCAGCGCGAACCGACCATAGACTACGCCGTGCCGGAAGTCCGCGGACAGGCAGAAGTCGTCTATGGAAACAATAATACGACCGTTGGGTACACGGGAAGCACTGCCGATTTTTTTGTCGTTAGCAATCTGGCGAAGGTATCCACGGGCCAGACGTTCTCCAAGAGCGATGTTGATTCGGGGAACCATGTCGTCGTCATAGGACCGGATTTGGCAAAAACTTTGTTTGGCGCAAATATTGATCCTATCAACAAAACAATACGCGTGAAGGGTGTTTCCTTCCGGGTGATTGGCGTCTTGAGCAAGGGCGGGACGGGAGCGTTCGGCGTCGACATCGGCAACTTGGTGGTTATGCCGATCAGCGTCGCGCAAAAGCAGTTGCTCGGTACCAACTATTACAATGTGATCGTTGTCCAGGCGAATGCAGACTATGACCCTGACTTCGTGAAATCGCGTATCTCATTTGTCTTGGAACACAACCACGGCATAACAAACTCTTCCAAAGATGACTTTACCATTCAGACACAGGCGGACATTTTGTCGATTCTTGGCACGATCACGTCCGTTCTCACGCTTTTCCTCGCGGCGATTGCCTCGATCTCGCTCATCGTCGGCGGCATCGGTATCATGAATATCATGCTTGTCGCCGTTACTGAACGTACGCGAGAGATCGGCTTGAGGAAGGCGGTAGGCGCGACCAATCGGGATATCTTGGAACAATTCCTCATCGAGTCCGTCCTGCTCACATTCGCAGGAGGCGTGATCGGTATCGCTCTCGGCGCAGGTGTTGTGGGACTTCTGTACTTCGTCATTTCCACGTTCTTTGATATTGGCTGGGTGTTCGCGTTTCCGATTTCGTCGGTGATCCTCGGTTTGCTTGTATCAGGTATCGCCGGCATCGCGTTCGGTATCTACCCCGCCCGCCAAGCCGCCCGCAAAAATCCCATCGACGCCTTGCGATATGAATAATCCCTGGTGGATGAAGGCGAAGATATACGAAGTTTATGTCGACAAATTTGCCGGCACGTTTGGCGGAATGATCAGGCGCTTGGATTATATCGAGAAGCTTGGCATCAACTGCATCTGGCTACTCCCCCACTACCCGTCACCGATGGTTGATGATGGGTATGATGTTTCGGATTATCGAGGCGTGCGTCAGGAACTGGGCACGCTTGCAGACTTTGATGCTTTTATTGCGGCGGCTCATACGCGCGGGATTCGCGTCATAGTGGATCTTGTTTTAAATCACACCTCTATCGAGCATCCATGGTTCGCGAGCGCACGTGCATCAAAGGAATCGCCGTATCGCAATTACTATCTCTGGTCGGACACGAGGACGGAGCTTGCCGGCGCGATCAATCCAATGTCACATCTCAAACCAAGCAATTGGATTTTTGACCAAGCGACTGGGCAATATTACTTCGCTACATTTTATCCGGAGCAAGCTGATCTCAATTGGACCAATCCCGAAGTTGAGCGAGAGATGTTTGCCGTGGCGGATTTCTGGCTGGCGCACGGCGTTGACGGCTTTCGTCTGGATGCCGTGCCGTTTTTGGGAAAGCGCGAGGGTACAACCTGCACCAATCTCCCCGAGACTCATGCGATCCTCCGTCGCTTGCGTGCTCATTTGCAAAGTATCAATCCGGAGGCGGTACTGCTTGCCGAAGCAAACGGTACGGAGAGTGAGGTTCGCGAATATTTCGGTGCTGGCGACGAATGCCATCTGGTATTCAACTTCCCGCTCATGCTCCAGACTTTTTTATCATTGGCGCGCAATGATCTCAAACCACTCTATAATCTCGCGGGCAAGATGCAGAATCTCCCACCGTATTGTGCGTGGGCTACATTCCTCACCAACCACGACAGTATTGATTTTATTCTGGAATCGGAAACCGATAGGCAAACGCTTGAGAAATTTCTTGATCCAACGAGCACGTTTCTTACCAATCACGGAACGGCTGACGCCAAGCGCTTGGGAAGCATCTTCTCCGACAAGGTACGAATCATCGAGGCGTTCAAACTTCTCTTTTCATTGCCCGGAGTGCCGGTGATATATTACGGTGAAGAGATAGGCATGCAGAACGCATCCATCCAGCCTCCCCCGCAAGACAAACGCCGCTACGTCCGCGGATTGTTTGATTGGAATCTGGCTCAATCCCAAATGCACGACCCGAATTCCATATTCATAGCCGTCTCGCATCTTCTCGCGAAAAAATAATCAACAGTTCCGCAAACAAAAAAGCGCCACGACGTGATGCTTTTTTGAATTGAGCCAACCTCCGGTGGCTCGGACGGACGGGCGCTTGCGCACCCGAGTTTTGGAAGGAGCTAGTGCGTTCTCGGCCTCATCGAGGCCTTAATCGACGTCGACGCCGTGGAGCTTCTTGACGAACTTGCGGCAGGCCTGTTCGAAGGAAGCCGTCCTCTTCTCTCCCAACTCCAGCAGATAGAGCCGGCGCCACTGCTCCTGCATAGTACCCCCGGCGGAAACCGAGAGCATGATCTCCCCCATCATGCGGAGAGCCGCGTCGTAGATCTCTTCGGGAAGAGTACCGAGCATACGCTCGGCGTTACTGGCGCAGAACCTCTGCATCACGTACTTGTAGGACAGCTTGGCGGCGACCATCTGTCCGATGTACGTCTCGAACTTGACCTTAACCCGGAGTCCACTGCCGAAACGGATGACGAACCCTTCCTGGTTCGTTACGCTCCGATCCTTCATGTGCGCCAGCAGTTCCACCAGGTTATTCCCGTGCCACGCCCCGGTGACAGGCAGATTGAGCCGGGCCGCGAGATCGCAGATGGCCGGGTAGTCGTAGTCCTCGAGCGTCTGCGTATTGTATGCACCTACCACTACGAAGTCCTGACGCCCTGCGTAGTCCACGAAGACGCTCGTCTTCGGATGAACAAGCTCCGTCAGGACAGTCACGTGCTCCGGCAGCGCATCCTTCCAATTATTCTTCCGGACGTGCCGTGCGATCAGTGGACGTGCAAGTATGGCGGTAGGACTCAAGAAGTCCCCCCTCGTGGTGATTCTGACTTTCCCCCCATGTTGGAACATGGGCACAAGATGTCCGTCCATCTTCGTCGTTGCCGTCCACGGTTTATCGGGCAGATCCGTGGTTTCGGCGTATTCTCCATGATTGAAGAACTTCGGGAAAGGCAACCCAACGAGATTGCCCCCGCGATCGAAGACGATTCCGCGGCAGGCACGTACAGGTCTGGTCCATCCCCCGAAGAAACGATGGAGCAAGTTATGTGCCGTCGGCGTGTAATTCAACCCCACCAACGGGACGCTCGGGTGGACGAACGGCTTGATCAGTGCGGAAGCCGGCGGCATTCCCGGAGCTTGCTCGTAGGCGAGCTTGCTGTCGACGAAGTCGCGATTGCCCCTCGCCCACTCCGAGAACCTAAGCCTACCATCCAAAACACCATCACCAACCATCGCCCTCACCAAATCCGAGAGCCCATCGATATCTTGACGACTGTGCACTGTGACCATCGCTTCTCCTCCTTGTCCTTTCTGTTGCGGTTGATCCGAAACGAAGGAAACGTACGCACAGCATACCGAAATCATTGACAAATGTCAATTTTATGTGCTGAAATGTTTTACTCTGCTGAAACTCGACATCTGAGCTCTGGGAAGGATGCGCGCCAGTCAAAACAAGATCAAGCTATTTCGGCCCAACGGGAAAGAGTCCATCGTGCGCTACGAAAAGATTTTCATCCTTTATGAGAAATGGTTTTTTGACGACTCGCTCGCTTTTACCTACCCATTTCGGTTCCCCTGTTGCAGCATCGATCGCGTAATAGTCTACTCTTCCGGTGACATCAACATAATCGGTAACGCTTGTTGCCGAGACTTCGATCGGAGTACTTACACGTGCGATGTTCGATTCGTATGGCTGTCCAGGATAGTGCTTGCAGTCTAAGTCATCAATAACAAATAAGAAGGGCTCGCCTGCTCGAATTTGGGATGTTAAGAGGTGGCGTATGTTCTTCGCATTAAAATATGCGATCGTCTGCTCTTCGTTGAGCCTCGGCTTTAATTCCGGATTTGGATCATTCGGTTTTGGCTTCGGTTCGTGCGACATGAAGTCAGTGTAGCACAACTTTGTTTATTTCCCACTCCCTTTTTGCTACCATACTCCTATGCCCCTCTATATCACCGCCCGATATCAAGCCATGAACAGAAGAAGGCAGATTCCAAAATTCTAATGAAAACATTCATACTCGTCATGGATGGAATGTCAGGAGCGGGAAAAACAACAGTAACGAAGTTGTTGTTGGATAAATTGCCAAGAACGGCGCACATCGGCATGGATAGGATCAAGAAGTTTATCTCGGATTTTGAACGGGGAACCATCGACAATGCAATCGCACGAGAGGTAACGGCGGTCATGGCGAGAAAATATCTCGACCTCGGACTTTCTATCATTGTCGACCAACCATTCAAGGCGGATGATGAAGTTACCGCGTATAACCGTATGGCCTTGGATTGTGCGGTCCCGTGCTATAAATTTCAACTGTATGCCGACCCGGATATCGCCCTCCAAAGAGTCATTGAGAGGACAAAAGCAAATCATGGCGATCTGACCGAAGAACGCGCGAAGCGAAATATTTCGCTCTTCAAACCACGAGCCGACTTAGGTTTTGAAATGATTGACACAACCGATCTCAAACCGGAAATGGCCGCGAAAAAAATACTGGAGAAGATTTCGCATGAATAAGTGCATTTACCACAAGGATGGCAGTCTCTGGGCCAAGGGCAAGATAGTTACCGGAAAGTGCGAAGGATATTGGGAATGGTTTCGCACAGATGGAACCAAGATGCGATCGGGATATTTCAAGAATGGCGAACAGACCGGCAAGTGGACGACGTATGACAAAAAAGGTACAGTGGTAAAAATTACCATAATAAAGAAACGCGTCTATTCATGAGCATTCCATCATTACTAGCTATTATTGCCCTCGTGTATACGATCGCTTTTGCGCGGCGTGTTGCGGACAATATTCCAGAGGGTTCGGTAAATACTGAACCGCTTCTGGGGTTGGAAAAACTGAATGTTTGGCTGGTGAATATTGTGAATCCCATATGGAGTGGATTCGTCTTGTATTTTACCTGGCGAAAAAAACTGCCGACCAAAGCCAAGCAAGCAAGTCACGTTTCATTCATTGTTTTTGGTATCGAGTTGGTCATAGGATGCATCCTTGTATTCCTATTGATGGCCTATGGCGGACCAGGAATGACTCCGGATTATGCCGTGAACTGCACGGTCCCGGAATCAAGCAGGAATAGCACGGTATACAATCGAGATGAAGCGGCATGCTATATTGCCCAACGAGTTGATGTTACCACTGATCAAGCATTATATGTCATTGATCTTATGGAGCAACAGCTCAAAGAGCTCGGTTTAACTGAAGGGAGTACTCCAAAAGAAGAAAATCCGTTCGTCGATCCTTATCGGTACGTTCTGGAAAGAAATAAAAGTAGCTTAACTGAAAAAGAGATCACAAAGATTATCGATGCGGAGTATTATTACGAGCAGTATATAGGGATTATACAAAAATAAAATGCAATGCTTTTATCATCCGGGGGTTGAGGCGGTCGGGGTATGCAAGAATTGTGGCAAGGCGCTATGTCATGATTCCCTCATGGAGCTCGGGCAATTTCTCGCATGCAAAGAGAATGAAGCCTGCCAAGCCAGAGTCAGTACCGCTTCCGAGATGATCGGGATGTCCAGACCCTTCATATCTCTCCTAAAATTGAGATTGATTATCGCAATAGTCGCGTTCGCAGCGCTTGTGGTGCTGGTTATCAACTTCCTTCTTTTTGCTCGTTAGCTTGATGGCATATGGTAAAACCAAATCGATATATTCTCATACTTCTCGTAGTTTTTGCTTTCGCACTTGTAGTAGTGAGGCATTACACTCCAAAGCCTGTTGATAGTATTCATTATGGTACAGCTACTGTTGCGGATGAAAGAGCACTTGTCGATGCCCTATTTAAGTTTATCCAAAAAGATCGTACGGCATTGGGGGTATCACCGGTCTATCTGGACTATGCACTAAGCGAGATAGCCCAATATGACAGCAGGGAACAGTATAAAATACTTGGTGATGTGAATGGTGAGCGCTTGTATAGAAAATTGAGTGTTCCCGGAATTACTTTTGATGAGAGGGTTCAACTAACCAGCATCGGTATTGGGTCGCGTGGGAGTGGGTACGTGGAATACCTCGCAACGGGAATTTCCGCGGAAAGCATTTATGAGGCGTTCGTGGGGCATAAAGATAGGGTGTATCACGATGCCATCATGGAAGATGGGCTGAAAAAAATTGGAATTGGAATCTCAGCTCGTAATGGACTTTTATATGTTGTCATCATCAAGGAGAGAGTAGATAGAGCTGAACTTAAAAACATCATCTCCGCTAAGCTCAAGACGGAAGAGAATTATACGCCCCCGGGCGGCTATCGTGCCTTCAGAATATCCGCGCAAACTGCAAATGGGAAATCCGTAGAGAATATCGGTACGTACATTACAAACGATCGCAACGAAAATTTTATGGTCCAGTACGTTACGAAAATTGCTGACCCGTACTTCGCAAATTCCGCGGGCGGGGTTGATTTTGAATCGATTCGACAACATCTTATATCAGAACACAAAACACCTGTGATGATCGCGGCGGCCGCATTTACGCCGGATAATAAAACTATTCAAGGTTTTGCACTAGAAAACGGTAGAAGTATCGGCGAGTCCGCAGTGAACAAAGATCTCAATGGTCTTGTGGTGATAGAAAACTCAAAGCCAAGACTACGTGCGGTTTCGGAGGTGACAGATTGGGATTCATTCATTCTCGGTCTCGAAAAACAAAAAGCGAGCCTCTTTCAGCAAACCTCGTATATCCGGCCCGGAGGAGTATTCTCGTCTTCGAAATCAGATGCATTTGAACTTCGCTTCTTCGTCGAAGGAACGCTGGGTGGCAAACCGACCAATGGCATCATTGATTTTTCAATTCCTTTGACCTATGCCAAGGCGGTGGGAATATTGCAAACCATGCAGGGTCTGGTCATCGAGAAAGCAATCGGGCTGGATACGGGATACATGTCGGAGGCGTATCTGTATGATGATCGAGGCAATGCGCATGTGCTTTTTGATGACGCGGTCGCTTCCTCACTGCCAAATAATAGAGGGGTAGTCCTGAAGGGTGGTACAGATGACATACAAAACAAACTCAAAAAATATCGCTCCATGTATACGAACGTTATTGTGGTTTACAAATAGTCGGCAAGGTGTTACTTTAACCCCATATGACCCCAAAATCACTTTTTCGGCTCGCGATTCAGTTGTGCGGATTATACCTCATCTATTGGACGATTGTTGGGGTACCCAGAATAATTGCATACGCCATAATTCTACCGAGGCAAATAGGCTATGGGAGTGCAGAATTGGTTATCGGGGAAATAATCGGTTTGATCCTACATTTAGTCGTAGGTTTGGTGTTGCTCTTTGCTTCAGGAAAGATAACTTCTCATTTTATGAGCGATGACAGCACTGAACCGGTGAGCGTGGCAAAGGAAAGTATTATAGAAATTGTAATCGTTGTTGCGGGAATTATCATGATAGTTGCGAATATTCCGGCTATTTATCCTGCCATTACTTCATCCGGAACTTTTTTGCCATTCCGTAGTACATTGACGGAAATTCTCATAACCATTGCGGCAGGTACTGTCCTGATCTGGAAAGCGCGCACGTTGTCCCGGTTCATTATGAGGATCAAAGCCATCGAGTCAAACGATTCCGAAGAAATTCCGTCAGATATAGTAGAGCCGAAATAATTAACCAAAACCCCTATGTCCAAACCAAATCCGGTTGTGCATTTCGAGATGGGATATGAGGATCGTGAGCGCATGAAAAAGTTTTATGAGTCGGTGTTCGGATGGAAGATGGAACAGACGGGTCCCGAGATGGGCAACTATGTTGTAGCTCACACGGGTGAGACAGATGACAAGGGCACGATGAAGAAACCCGGCATGATCAACGGCGGGTTTTACGCCAAGACTGCGAGCCCCGATTCGCATGCCCCGTCAGTTGTGATATCGGTGGATGATATTCATCAGGCCATGAAAGACGTCGTCGCGGCTGGTGGTAAGATCAAGGGAGCAATGGGTCAGGACGGGAAGGTCTCCATGGAACCGACCGAGATCCCTGGCATTGGCCTTTGGATTTCGTTCGAGGATTCAGAAAAGAATCGCGTGAGCTTACTCCAACCGAAAATGTAATTAATATTGTCATCTACACGAATGACCACTAGAAAAATCATCACACTCATAGTTGGTATCCCTGTCGCTTTAACGATTTTCTTTTTAGTCCTTACGTTTATATTGGTAGCGGTAAAAAATTAAATCACTATTTATGAATTACCCACTGCATCTGCGTTTCAAGGTGCTGACCCTCGGAAAGAGAATATTTATCAGCGATCAGGCTGGGACGATGATCATGTACGCGAAGCAGAAGATGTTTAAGTTGAAGGAGGAGGTACATGTCTTCGGCGATGAGGCGCAAACGCAACATAAATACAACATCAACGCAGATCGGATCATCGATTTTTCTCCAAAGTATTCTTTTACCGATGTAAACCATTTGCCCTTGGGTTCGGTGCGTCGCCAAGGCATGAAATCATTGTGGCGAGCTCACTACGACATTACTACCACGGAAGCAACTGCGATGACGATCTCACAAGAAAATCCATGGACCAATGTTTTTGACAGTATCTTCAGTCAACTTCCGATCATCGGCATGTTTGCGGGATATCTTTTCCATCCTACATATATCGTGAAGACGAGCGACGGGAGGGACGTGATGCGATTGCGAAAACAACCCGCGTTTCTCGAGGGGTACTTTACGATTGAAAAGCTCGATGCATCACTCACAGAGCAAGATGAAACATCCGTGCTATTGAGCCTCTTTACCGTCGTTCTCATGGAGCGTACGAGAGGATAGAAATAATGCGGATTATTTTTGTTTCCTCCGTTCTGCGACATAGAAATTTCTCGCTTGCGCATATTCTTTCTCCAGGTCGGCACATTCTCGCCTGGCTTTTTGCTCTTCGGTGATCTTGGGAATTATCTCTGGTGGGAACTGGGCTTGTAGGGCGTGATCGATGAGAATAGCCTCGAAAATATTTGGCAGAATTCCGTCCATGCTGACTCTATAATTTTCGAACGCAAGATCCGTATTTTCATACTCAAGCTTTTGCCATGTACCCGCGCTTGTTTCATCAGATAATGACACTTGGGAACGGGACCAATTCCTTGCATCCACAAAACCATTGCGCTTATAAAATGTTCTTAGCCTCTCATCCAATTCATTAAAGGTGAGATGCTCAGTTTGAGTGTGCGGTAAGGGGACAAGACTGATGGATGAATATTTCTTTTTTAACTCTGAAAGAAATGCTGTTCCCGCTCCACTGCTTTGGAACTTGGGATCGATTGCAATGACGGGAATAGAGGCATGCTGCTCATTCTCACCATGAGTACAGCCGGCACCAATGACCCTCCCCGCGCTATCCTTGATCAGATAGAGGGTATAATCATCATAATACGGATCACCACTTTTCTTGTGGATCATCAGAGAATCCAATGCTCCTATTCCGCCTACGCCTTCTCCGATTGCAGACACGCGATTCATTGCTTTGAGAAAAATATCCAGCTCATCTAGGCTTGCCTCATCCTTTGCTTCTTCCACGGTGCCAGTGAATATTTTTGCTCGAGGCGCGTCGGCAATGCGCCTGTTACGAACAGACCACGCAACTCCGATCTCCGGATCAGGGTGTTTTTCAGCTTTAAATTCAATAATGTCGTTCGAACCAAAGTCAATCGCCTCCCATTCCGGAAGTACGAGAACTCGCTTGGGAACGGCAAATCCGCCCTTTTCTGTCATAATGGCTATCAATTCTCGACGCAGTCGGTTTTTGATTCGCTCGGCATTATCCAAGCGATTGCCCACTTCTTCCATCCTTTTTCTTAGCTCTTCCGGCAAGGCTATCGGATCTCGATTTCCAGTGCTACCGGCAAGGAATTTCCCCTCTGTATTCATATATTGATTATATCATCTTTGTCTATTTGAGAAATAACAAGAGATCAAAAAGACCCCGCTGAGACGGGGTCTTTTTGATTGAGGACGACGAAAATTCACATTTCGAGTCGTCGTCCTCGGCCTTTCGATTAGGCCAATAGGAACAGCTACTTCTCGTCGACCGGAACGCTGAGGACCAGTTCGCCGGCTTGAATCTTTACCCGGCGTCCCGTGTCGATTTCGCGAATGAGCCAGTTCACCGAAGGGCTGGTCTTCACCTCCATCCGGTATCCCGGTCCGGCGTCTAGGCGGCGCATGCCGTCCAACATCCGGATCCCCAGTATGTGGGGGCCGGGGTCCAGAACGATCCTCGTCTGGAACTCGGCGCCGTCGCTGCTCTTCTGGGACGTGGCGATGACGATACCGTCAAAAGAAAGCTCAGCCGCAAGTTGATTCTTGCTGGTGCTGAAGCTGACCTTTATCCCGAAGATCTCCACCCCTTTGGCCACGATACTAGTGACCCGGATATTGGAGGGGTTGACGACCTGGAATGTCACCTCATCGGGCCCGGTGGGGGTGGAACAGGCTCCGAGACCGAGCGTCACGAGGGTCAGAACGAGTCTGAGGTTCTTCATCTTCATGGTGTTCTCCTAGCGCATCGTTATCGGCGACGCCGTCTCCCTAAGATTTATCTTACATTACTTATTAAGGTACGTCAAGACCCCTGAAATGTAATGCTAGTTGTCTTGGTCATCGGATCATTCGTCGGCGGATACATCATCGACTAGATCTTCTCCTTTATCTGGAACTGGCAGCATAAGTAAGGTTTTTATAATCTCCAAAAATCCCGTCTCGGTGGGGTTTTTGTTTTGAGAAATTGCTGATATACTTCAAAGTCATTGCAGAAACGATATAAAACAGATTCATGAAGTATAGAAGAGCCTACATCATTGGGATAATATTTTCCTGCGTTCTGGGACTCGGATTTGGAACATTGTATGTTGTCACCTTCTCCAAATACCACCCCGATACCACGCTGGCGATTGAGGCTCGGGTCATTCATTTTTTTGAAAAACTCACCCTGCCGATTAAGATTGCCAAGCTCGCGACGCAAGAACCGGACGCTCATGTTCTCATGCCCGTGCATGGCGTGCATGTGCGGCAGATCAGCAATACGTGGCAAGCGCCACGCGACGGAGCACGAGTCCATGAGGGACAGGATATTTTTGCGGCAAAAAGTACGCCGGTATTCTCGGGTACTGCCGGCTATGTGGTACTGGCACGAACAGTGGAGCTTGGCGGCAATGCGATCTATGTCGTCGGCGCGGGCGGTCGGCGGTATTACTATGCCCATCTGGATCGATTTGCCGATGGCATCCATGTGGGACAAAAAGTAACCACCGACACAGTCATCGGCTTCGTCGGCAACACAGGCAATGCAACGACAACTCCTCCGCACCTCCACTTCGGTGCCTACGAGTTGCGTCAAGCGATTAATCCGCTCCCTCTTTTACGAGATCGCTAAGAGGATTTGGATTGAGAAATAAGTTGACAAGATAGTATTTTTCTGTTTATATACGACGGGCGGAATGTCCGCAGGAACATCAACCACAGTCTTCAAGGAGGACGTCATGCTTCGCAGTTTCATTCTGGTAGCGCTTCTGATGGCGACCACGACTCCAACAGCGACCTCGACTCAACTCGCCCAAGGCGATCAAATCAGATTGAGCGACTGCATGGTTCGCCATACCGACCCCACAACGGGTCGGCATAGCTTTTCGCTGGCAACACCGGAGCAGATGGCCGCGGCGGCAATTCCTTCGCAAATCGCTGCGTGTTTGGTCTTGCAGTCCTACCAGGTCATCAAGGCGCCCGTCTCGTGGATCGAGACCGTGCGCTTCTTCACTCGTCTCGGGAAGGCTCGAGTCGCGGTGACCACGACGTTCTACTTCGATGCGCCGAATGACTATCATCTGTTCGTGTTGGAATACGACGGGACCAACTGGGTCCAAGTGTACTCGGGCCAATACGCCAACGACGCCAATCAGAATGGCAATGACGTCGGAGATCTCAACGGCGATAACTTGCCCGACATCGTCGTTGGCCATGCCACCGGCATCACGGCTTTCCTCGATGATGGCGCAGGCAGTTACACTCGCCTTGCGCCCGAGTCGGGCGATGCCGCCACAGTGCTGTTGTTCGCCGACGTTAACGGCGACAGCAACCTCGACGTGATCTCTCTGCCGTGGAGTGGTGATATCACTGTCAGGCTCGGAGACGGCACGGGCAAGTTCCCAAGCGGATTCGGTGTACCCGGCACGTTCGCCGGCTACAACGATATGGAACTCGGCGACGTCGACAACGACGGCAAGAACGAGTTACTCGTGACGTCTGGGCAAGCCGACGTACCGAACGTCACGGTCTATGAACTTGCGCCTGGGTTGCCTTTCGTCAATTCGTATCAGGTGGCGACGCCGCATCAGAACTCCGCGGGCATTGCGGCGCTCGATATCTCGGCCGATGGACGAACGGATGTTGCTCTCTCGCGAGCATCCAATCAACCAGACGCCGGCATCTGGACCTACGAGCAGAGTGTAACTGGCCAGCTGATCGAGCCACCAGATTTTGTACCGTCTTATGACATCCCGGAGTCGCTCGAAGTCGGCGATCTGCTGTGCAGTAGGCATCCCGGTCTAGTCGTAGCTCACGGGGGGTGGCTTACGCTTGGGTTCTTCCCGGTTCTGCCAACTGGGGGCTTCGACTTCGAGATACTCTGCCCCCTTCCGTATGCAAGCCATTACGACCCGCGCGCAGGGATCGCAGTTGGCGATGGAGACGGCGACAAGGCGCTCGATGTGTTCGTGGCAGAATACAACAACGGGGTGCTGTGGCTCCGTGGCACAACTCCGTGTTGCGTCGCCGGCGCTCCTCCCGATCAGCTCTTGGCAATCAAGGCCGGTGCGAATAAGGATGTCCAGTTCTACTGGACTCCAGTGTCCCTCGCCTCCGCCGGCATCTGGCGCGGTGATGCCAAGACAGCTATCCCGGGCATGCCGACTGGGGCGGTCAAGGTGTGCAGTGGGCCTTCGCCTTCTTGCACTGCGACCGGCGAAATCTCCGGTCCGCCAGAATCGTTCTTCCAAGCCCTCGGTGATCCGCTTTGCCTCCTTGGCAAGTCGGAAAATCCGTAGGCCGCGCACCTTCCTACGGCGCGAGGATCCGGGCACACCAGCTCGGTCCTCGCGCTCTTCTTTTTTATATAAACAGAATGCAAGTTTTTTAAGAATGTTTTCTGACAACTTCTTCTACTTCTTCGTATCCACCACATCCTATCAGATCCTCCCTGAACTGTTTGGCATGCGGATGGCCGGCGATGTATTCGCCGTAGAACTTGCGCATTATGGCAAAGTTTTTTCCTCCGGAGGAGGATCCGCCTCCGGCGGATGTTTTGTTTCTCACATAGGCATCTTCAAAACGCTTCGTGTGCTCAAGCATCACGCGCATGCGCTCGGGATATGGAATATCTTCTCGATGCTTTCCGGCGAAGAGCCACGGATTGCCGAAAATCGCACGCCCGAGCATGATGCCATCCAGTCCTGACTCCGCGGCTTTAATGCGAGCGTCGGTGAGATCAACGACATCCCCATTGCCGGCAAGCAGAGTCTTGCGATCACCGCGAAGCTCAACCAGCTTGCGGGCGAATTCCCAATGCGCGGGAACCTTGGACATTTCTTCACGAGTCCGCATGTGCAAGATAACAACAGCCGGTTCGGTTTCAAATACAGCAGAGATCCATTTTTCAAATTCATCTGTCGATGAGTAGCCGAGACGGGTTTTGACGGAAACAGGCAAACCTCCCGCGCCCTCCTGCGCGGCACGGATCACCGCTTGCGCTCGCGTAGGGTCCTTGATGAGCGCCGCTCCAGCTCCCTGCTTCTCCACCTTGCGGTCGGGACATCCCATATTAATATCAATGCCATCAAATCCAAGCTCGGCGCACAGCTGTGCCGCCTCCCGTATCTTCTCCGGCTTGCCGGTAAACAACTGTGCCACAATGGGCCGTTCCAGCTCCGTATATTTGAGATCAATCAAGAGCTTCTCCCGTCCCTTTGGATGACAAAGTCCGTCGGCGGAAACGAACTCGGTATACATAACATCGGGTCGCGCCTGCTCGGCAATCAAACGCCGGAATACCGAATCAGTCACATCTGCCAATGGAGCCATGATCATGAACGGCTTCTTCAATTTTCCCCAGAATCCAGGATCCATATTTTAGATCATACAGTGTTATCGTATTCTTTCAAAACAATAAGAGCTCCTGCCGCGTTTATCAACGACAGGAGCCCGAAAGAGCAAAACGAATGATGCGGTGAGCTATCGACGCAAGGAGTTGAAGTGCTCCTGATGCGCGAGCGCAACAGCCGACTCGGTGTTAACGACGAGGTCGAGGCGGGTCAGATAGCTTTTCTCCCGTCCACGCACCGCACGCACGAAGTTCCCCATGAGCCTCCGGAATCTGACGTCATAGTCAGTCGGCTGGACCGAAAGAGTCTCGCTTCGACTATTCGAGTGGTCATTAACCCAGCCCTCGCCGGTCTTGGTGTTGATCGTGATCTCGCCGCGCTCAAACCGCACACGAATATTCTCCGGGTACACCGTCTGGTCGAGACGACGAGTACCTGAGAAGGAGAATGTGATGCCATCCGCACGGACTCCCGCGACGCCATACGCGTCGTGGCCATCGTGCAGACGGGTCGCCCTGAACCGCGCCTCGCCTAAGAGGAAAGTCACGTAGTCAATCTCATGCGGGAAATGATCCAACAAGAGACTGCGACGGTGCTTCCACATCGCCTGGGGCTTGTGGTAGGAGAAGTCCAGGTGGACCGATACGACAGCTCCGAAACATCGGATCAGTCTGGGCAGTGCACGCTTCATCCAGATGTACGGGGGATCGAACCTCCGCGGATGACAGCTTGACACCACGAGATCTTTTCTGTCAGCCAACCGAAGCGCCTCCCGAACCTTGACCATTCCGATCGCATTGATCGCAAGTGGCTTGTCTACAAGGACATGCTTGTCAGCTTTGACGGCCGCCAACAGCTGATCTGGATGATGGATATCGGGCGACGCGATGAGCACGGCTTCGATCTCAGAGGATTCGATCAATGCCTGCGCCGATACGAAATGTGTCACGAGGGTTCTGGAAAGGCTCGCCGCGCGACTTGCGTTCTCACGGACAGGATCAAACACCCCGGCAAGAGAAAGTCCCGTGCCCAATCCTGGCTGAATATGGCCCCGCACGGCATGCTCACCACAGCCGATGACTCCGTACAGAACGTCCTTCGCCTTCATGACCTACCCCCTTCGTTGGATTCTAAATTCCGTATGAAATTTAAACATATGATATAATCTGTGTCAATTTATCATGGTTGACGCATAATGGCAAATATGCTATTATTTATTCGTCTTGGATTGCGTGCCGCAGTCCATTGAGAAGGAGCATGCCATGAAGCAGAACTCGAAGTGGGCGATTCTCCCCCTCGTCATCCTGGCGATCCTCGTCTCGGCGCACGGGTTCGCTACCGATCCGCCTGACGCAGTCGAAGCTGATCTCACGCCGCTCCAGCAGGAGGTCGCAAACCTCAATGCACAGGTTGTGGGTATCAGGGGCTACAACCAGCGACTCGTCAAAGAGAACGAGGCGCTGAAAAAAGCCAACGAGGACCTGCGTGATCAGATGGAGGAACAGGCCGGCAAACTCGCACGAACGGAAGTCGCGCTCAAGGCTTGCAGGGAACGAAAATCAGCATCATCTGAAGACTCCCGCAGGGCACTGCTCCACATCAATGCCAACATCGGCTTCGCGACGGCAAAGCAAGTGCTCACGGAACAGGGACTCATCTCTAAGACCCCTACGCCCGAAGAGCAACGCGCGATCATCGACCTAGGGAAATTTTTTACAGCTTTGGCCATGAGTTCACCGGAAATACCAAGCGAGGGCGAGCCTGCAAAAGCGGCATCACCACCGCAGTAGCCCGCTTCCTTTTCCAAAAACACAGCACCCACCCGCGAGCCTCCGCTCGCCACGACCCCGTGAACCCCCTCTTGAGGTTCTCGGGGTTCACGCTTTTTGTCTCTCCCGATTGCTGTCCGCACCGAAAAAGTGTTACAGTTAGATAAGATATATGAAAAAACTCCATATTATTGTGATCATCGTTGTGGCAGCGCTTGCAGGAATAACATGGAAACTGACTCGGTCGGGCGGGGTTGGCGTTGATGTGCCGGGCGGATCGTTCGCGCCACCGAGTTCTACTGCAAGCTCGACCGGACTGCCTGAAAGTATCCGATCCCCCGCTCCAAGCTCAACAACAACACCAAAACCATATGTTTTGCTCGACGTACCATTCACCTCGCAAGCCCCAAGCGGGCAGTGGAGCGACTTGCGATTCCAAGACGGATGCGAGGAGGCATCACTCATTATGGCGATGCGGTGGATCCGGCACTCCCCCATTACGGCAGAAGATGCGGAGAGCGAGATTATTGCGATGTCGAGTTTTGAAGACCGAACCTATGGGCCGGAAATCTACGATCGCTCAGCCAAGGACACCGCACAACTCATGCGCGATTATTATAAATACAAGAATGTCTCTGTCAAAAACGATGTCTTGGTCAAAGACATCGTTAGCGAGCTTACACAAGGCAACCTAGTCATCGTTCCAGTGGACGGGCAAAAACTCAAGAACCCCTACTATACCGCTCCCGGGCCGGTGATGCACATGCTGGTCGTTATCGGCTATGACACGGCAAAGCGCCAACTTATCACCAATGATCCGGGCACACGGCATGGCAAACAGTACCGATATGATATGGCCTTATTTGAATCCGCCATGCGCGACTATCCGACAGGGTTCCACGAACCGATTACGTCAATCCACAAGAACATAATTGTCGTACGGCCGCCTTCTGCACAATAACTAATCGCGCAAGACGCGCAAGACCTCTTCAATCGTAGTGACGCCAAATTGAGCTTTTTGAAAACCATCTTGAATGAGCGTTACCATACCCTCTTGTATGGCAAGTTTTTTTATGGATGATGCGTCTTGCTGCTTCATAATCGCCTCACGAATCGGATCGGTCATTTCGAGTACTTCATAGATCCCGGTGCGAGCTGAAAAGCCGGTGTTGTCGCACTTGCCGCATCCCGTGCCATAATAGAACGTGCGATTGTTTGAAAGACTCTCCGAAGGAATGACGTCCTTGAGACTTTCCGCCTCGACATCGGTTAGTGTCTTTTCAGTTCTGCAAAACGGACAAATAGTCCTCACGAGACGCTGGGCGATAATAATACGCACCGTGGAGGCGATCAAGTACGGCTCAATACCCATATCGGAGAGGCGCGGAAGAGTTGATGCGGCGTCATTGGTGTGAAGCGTCGAGAACATGCGGTGGCCGGTGAGTGCGGCATTGACGGCGATACCTGCGGTCTCTCTATCTCGAATCTCACCAACCATAATGATATCAGGATCTTGCCGCAAGATGGAACGCAGAGCGTTGGCAAACGTCAGGTCAACGGCGGCATTGATCTGAATCTGTTTCAATCCCCGAATGGCGTACTCCACAGGATCTTCAACGGTGATAATCGAGAGGTCGCGCGTATTAAGATCCTTGAGGATGGTGTAGAGCGTGGTGGTTTTGCCGGAACCCGTGGGGCCGGTTGCGAGTACCATGCCATTGGCCTTTTTCATCGCGGTAATAACCTTTTTTTTGTCGACATCGGACATCGGAAGATCCGTTACGCTGTGAATGTTGACCTGCTCAATAAGCAACCGAAGCACGGCGCATTCGCCATGATAGCTTGGAAGTATTGAAACACGGACGTCGAATGTCTGGTGAACGGTTTTGACGTCTGTTCGAAAGCGTCCGTCCTGCGCAGTCTGATGTTCATCCGTCCTCATACCGGAAAGAACCTTGATGCGCCCGATAATAACCGCGAAGAGCTCCTTGGGAAACGAGAATATATCAGTTAATACTCCATTCAGGCGCAGACGGACGATCATTTCCCCCTCTTCAGTATCAAGGTGGATATCGGATGCGCGGAGAAGGTAAGCATATTCGACAAGGTTATCAAGCATCTCCGATATGGAGCCTTCCTTGGTGGATGTCAGCGAAAGATCGCTCACCGCCTGGCGAATTGCAATCGGTCCCTGTGATCCGTTGACTCCGCCGCCATCCTCCGGTGCAACTTCCCCGCTCTCCACTGCTTGCTTGTATGATTCTGCAATATCGGCAATCTCCTCCGACGTGAAAAGGCTCAACACTTTTGCTACAAGATCGTCCGGATTCCATCCGTTCAGCAGAAATTTATTTTGAAACAGACTCGGATAATGTTCCTCCATCTCGGGAGAAACGTCCGATTTGGAAAGTATGAGAATCTTGGGAGATACTGCTATCTTTCCGGTCAAGGCGCTGACTTCATTTACAAAAGTAACAAAGTCGATATTATCAAAATCAACCACGACAACGGCGGGGTTCTCTCGTTGCAATAACTCAAGCAACGGCCTGCGCTTGGCAATTGCGACCATAAACCCTTGGGCGCTTAGCTTCTCCTCCATGACTTGAGCGATAAAAACATTGTGCTCAAGCAGTAGTATTTTTGGTCTCAATGCCATAGTGATCGATACATTACGAAAATCGATGCAGTATAAGCAGTATATCAGAAAATACCTTGCAACAAAACCGGGCGCCCTTTGAAGAAGGACACCCGGTGTATTATGAATCTATCCAAGTATGGGTTACGGCAACGGACTCATGGTTCCCGGTAAACCCGATGGATTTGGAATAGCGGTTGTCGGGGTTGCTTCAGGCGATGCCAATACGGTCGGCTGGATATCGGAATCAGCGGGTTTTTCAATAGCTGCCGAAGCCTTTGCTTGAGCCGCAAGATCAAGAACGTTTTGGGTACCTGTGATTACTTCAGCATACGCACCCGCTGCAAATGCCATCCTGGCTTCATCGAGAGCATTGTGCGCCATCTGCGCTTTTGCATCCGCATCGACGGAAACGATATTCTTCAATTTCAGATCAGCAAGATTCTTATCCAATACATCCAGCATGGCCGCACTTTGATCGATCTTGACTTGTGCATTCACGCGTGCATCGGCATCCGATGTGGCAGAACCCGTCAATTCATCTTTGACCTGCGCTTGCAATGTCGTTACCGAACTCTCAAGATCGGGATGAAGCGCGTCAAGTGCCTGCAGCGTTGAATCGATATGTGCACGAGCATCACCGGTTACGGTATCGCGCAGATTGGTAAGGGCAGTTTGATGAGCATCAAGGAGCGCCTTAAAATCCAGCGAAACCGAGAGTGTAGTGTCGGACGTGCCCTGTTGTTTTAGCTCGGCAATCGACTGTTGGGTTTTTTGCGCTTGAACCTCAAAGTTTTGTTCCGCTTCAGTCCGAACCACAGCCGAAACACCAGGCATCATACTGATAGCAGTGATTTCCGAAAGGCGGCGACTTGTAAGTTCGACGTCAAATCGCGCGCGATTCTCCGTACCAACAACAAACAGGGACTGCACCGGCTCGTTGATATCGGTCTTCCAACGATAAAGCGTATTCCCCGGTATCGCCGCTTGAGCAGAGACACTCAAGCCCCCGATGACAATAGCAGCTACCGTAATAAACGCAGTTAATGGCTGAGGCAATCGCGCAAGCAAGCCGGACAATCCATGGGTGGGAACATGTGCAAGATTGGGATGGTGTGCGAATGGATGGCTTGCAATATGGGCGCGCAACATTTTCTCCCCCGCCCGAACCCACTTCGGATCATGAATATCCTTCTGCCCGACTTTCTTCAATTGTTCAAAAATATCGTTGTTCATGTTGTTTGGACAAGTTTCTTTAAGCTTTCAACGGCTCTGTGCAGTTTGACTGATACGTTATTCTCCGTCAATCCCGTGATGGACGCAATCTCTTGAATGGAAAGGTCGTTGACATACCGCAGAACGATCAGCTCCCGATATGCCTCATGCAGGGTGTCGAGCTTTGACTGGATACCGGAAATCGTCATCTTCATATCAATATCTTCCACAAATGTCGACTCGTCCGGAATATCCACCTCGTCGTCTTCGAAGTTGTGGATTGACACCTCCCGATCCTTCTTCGACGTCTTGTAAAAATCAACGACTTGATTGTGGGCTACTCGGTACAAGAAGGCCCGCATATTGTCGACCCGCTCCCCCGCAACAATGTAGTCCCAGGTCTTGATAAACACGCGCGACGCAAGATCCTCGGCATCTTCCTTGGAATTGACCCGAAAGTAGCAATACTTATATATCTTCGGGGCATACTCGTGATAGAGTTCAATAAATTGTGCTTCAGTGTAGGTAGCCATTGGTTCGGACGATGGTGTGCGCTCGCGCTTACACCTGATGATCGTTCTGTATAGTTATAGTTTAATACAGCGCACACAGTTCAACAATGGGCGCATAAAGCCCCCGAACGTAGAAGTCCGAGAGGCTATGGCGAACAATGAACAATATGGGCATGTATATCACGTTGATCTAGAGAATTCCGGCGGCGGCGGCGAGGTACGCGAACGCCATCAGAACGAAAAATGCGAAACCCGCTGCGAAGAATCCACCTGCGTTTCTCATGTGATTTCCTCCCTTTGTAGCTATTCAGACGACAAGGCAGGGTATTGCTTACACCCCAATAATCAGCTTTGATCAAGCGCTTTTGTAATGTTTGATACCGCCTATTACCTGCTATAATGCGATATCAGTATGCTATCGCATTCATTCCAACGTGTTTGCATCGCCCTCCTCATTATTGCGATGTTTTTGTTTTCAATCCACACCTTAACGGATATCAATCAAGATATCGGCATGCATCTTTCGCTTGGAAAAATCATATGGCAAACGCACCATGTACCCACCACTAACCTTTTCTCATATACAAACCCCGGTTACCCCTCGGTGAACAATAGGTGGATATTTGAGGTTCTTCTCTATCTCGGAGTCTCATTGGTCGGTCTCAAGGGAATGATAGTCGCAAAAGCCGGGATTATTGCACTCGCCTTCGGATTCGCATTTTTCACATCATATCGATATAGAGACGGCTTCGGGCCGATTCTCATTGGTATCGTGTCAATGTTCATTCTAGTCGATCGAACGTTTCTCCGCCCCGAGATATTCAGCTTTCTCTTTCTTTCGATTTATTTCTATATTCTGTTCCGCAAGCCACGATATCCTTGGCTTTGGCTCTTGATTGCGATTCAGCTTTTATGGATAAATTTCCATATCTATTTCTTTATAGGGCCATTAATCTGGATTCTCTATGCGGCACCGAAATGGATCCGCGAACGATCGATTCCGCGCAACGATATTCTGCTGACGATTTGTCTTGGCTTGATCAACCTATTGAACCCTACCGGTCTTACAGCAGTTTTATTCCCCTTTCGAGTTCTTAGCCAGTACGGAATTCCGGTGCTGGAAAACCTATCGTTGTTCGATCTAGGGCCTTATCAGTATCCGCACCTCCCGATCTATGCCTTCTATCTAGGACTTGTCGTTATTCTCTCCAGCTTTGTCGTAAACCGCACCCGCTGGAAAGAAAATATATTCGGCGCCTTGCTGGCCATTACAACGGCAATATTATCTTTCAGTATGTTGAGAAATATGCCGCTCTTTGCGCTTGCTTTGATGCCGGTTGCCATGAAAAACTTTTCTGAATCGGGCATGGTTCTTTCCAGAAAAATATTCTCAATTTTAGGAGCTTTCCTACTGCTCCTGCTTATCGCAGGAATTGTAACGGGAAGCATTTTCCGATGGGCGGGAATACGAAGGGAATTCGGGCTTCAAATTCCCGATTTCGGATTCAAGGCGGTGGCATTTGTGAAACAGAATCATATTGCCGGCCCTGTATTCAACAACATGAATGCGGGATCATTTCTTGTATGGCAGCTACCCGATCAAAAAGTGTTTTTCGATGCGCGGCCGGAAGATTATCCGCCAGCTTTTGAGAAACAAATATACATACCCATGCAATCCGATCCTGCCATGTGGAAACGCTATTCCGATTCATACCATATTAATTATGTTTTTTATGCTTGGCAGGAGACATACTACACGCATTGGGCAAATACCTTTTTGAAAGATATGACAAAAAATTCCGATTGGCCCATAGTATATGTGGACAACTCAATTGCCATCTTCGTAAAAAATACACCCGAGAATCGGGCGGTCATAGAGCGAACTAAAGCATGGCGCAGTAAGATACGTTTTCAATAACCTTTCAACTTCTCGACTTTGTGATGCTGACGGATTTTTTCGAGAGCCTTGGCTTCAATCTGGCGGATGCGTTCACGGGTGACACCGAAGACCTTCCCCACCTCTTCGAGCGTATGGGTTACGCCGTCGGCAAGACCGAAGCGCATTTCGAGAATCTTCTGTTCGCGCTGGGCGAGATCGCCAATAATTTCACGAAGATGGTCGCGGAGAATGCGCCGGCCGGCAATCGTCTCGGGAGAGACTGACTCTTCGTCAGCGACAAAGTCGGCGAGTACCGAGTCACCATCCTCGTCACCCACAGGAGCCTCAAGTGGAACCGTATCTTGTGAGATCTTGATGATATGGCGGATTTTTTCAACTTCGACGCCCATTTCGGCGGCAGTCTCTTCGGGCAACGGCTCGCGGCCAAGATCCTGCACGAGACGCCGTACCACTTGCTGATACTTATTGATCGTCTCAATCATGTGCACGGGAATACGAATAGTGCGGGCCTGATCGGCGAGTGCGCGCGTGATACCTTGGCGGATCCACCAGGTCGCGTATGTTGAAAACTTGAATCCCTTGCGAAAATCAAACTTATCCACCGCACGAGACAGTCCTATATTTCCTTCTTGTATCAAATCAAGCAAAGTGAGGTTTTGAGAACGGCCAACGTATTTTTTTGCAATGGAAACGACGAGACGCAGATTGGAAAGCATGAGTCGCTGGCGCGCCGATTCGTCTTGTTTCTCTATGCGCTTGGCAAGCTCCACCTCTTCTTCACTGGTAAGCAACGGATACCTGCCAATCTCGCGCAAATACATTTGCACCGAGTCGGATCCGGCTTCCATTTGCTCAATTTCAAGTTTCTTCTTTTCCTCATATTCCTTATCCTCACGCTCTTCGGCAAACACTTTGCCCGTATCAAGCACGTTGATATTGGCGCCATCAAGCCGCTCATAGAGATGTTCAAGGCCCTCAATGTCTTTCTCGACATGCGGAAATGCGTGGAGGATCTCCGTTTCGGTGACAAAGCCCCGATGACGGCCCTTCTCGATGAGCTTCTGGATTGCATCCTCGCTCATCACGCCGGTCGGTGCGCGTTTGGTTTTTGACTTATTCTTGGATCGAGGCTGGGATTTCGGACGTGAAGAAACCCGGCGCTTGGGCGCGCGAGTGGTCGATTTCCGTTTCTTCGGAGAAGCCTTTTTCTTTGATTTCTTTTTTGAAGGCATGAGGCGGGATCTAGGCCGACTGGCCAAGTTCGCGGGACAATTTTGAAAATTCGGCGATCAGAGTGGCAAGCCGCGCAGTGTCCTTATCTTGCTCTGCGGCCTTTATATCAAATTGGAGAGACTCCAACTGCGAAGATATTGTACGCTTTTTTATCTGATAAAGCAAGCCCCTACACTCGCCTTCCAGCTCGTTTTCCTTCAAGTCATTCCAATATTCCTGGGATTTGAGATATGCAACCTCAAGCGGCAGTACGCCTGATTCCGTCTTGGCCGATGATAGCGCATCACTCGCCACGGCAGGGGTTGGCGCGACCAGAGCCATCAAGCGGGCCATGACTTGCGCCCGCAACTCGACAGGATCGGCAGAATCTCCCTCGCCCGGACGTACGATGCCCAAGTACTGGCGCATGGTGCGTGATAGGAATTTTTCGTCATCGTGAGAAATGGCACGCGCTAATGGAGGATGCTTCAACAAGAGGGCCAACAAGCTCTCCTCATACAAACTCAAGGGTGTAGGTGCGGCGACAACACTACCGGAATCAGCAACCTCTGCGATCGGTGTCCGCGCCTTGATCAATGCCAATTCCGCCCGAACGGCGTCTTCGTTCATTTTAAGCGCAGTGGCAACCTCGCCGATCCAATGCGCCTGCTCGACCCGATTGCCGACCGACGCGACAAGTGGGAGTAGTTTTTGTGAAAATTGTTTCTTGCCCAGTGCGGAGGCAAGATCAAGTGTTGCGCGGAATTTATTAAAGTAGAAATCAAGAAAGGGACGGGACTTCACCGCATATTCCGCCCAGCCTGCGCCGTGCTTTTTGACAAAGTCAGCCGGATCTTTCACGTCTGGTTCATTGATCGCCACAACGCCGACATTGAATCCATGCGCGAGCGCAAGATCGACACCCCGGTCGGTTGCAATCGTCCCCGCACTGTCAGCATCAAAGCAGAGATCAAGATTGTCCGTATAGCGCTTGATGATGCGCAGATGTCCGTCGGTCAGTGCTGTGCCTGATGAAGCAACTACATGTGCGGCACCTGCTTGATGCGACATGATGACATCCACGTTGCCTTCGACAACGAGGCACCGATTGTTCCGCCGCATATCCATACGCGCGAAGTTAAGTCCATACAGAAGCTTGCCCTTATCGTAGATCGGCGTCTGTGGAGTATTGACATACTTCGCCGGCTCTTCATCTCGTGTAGCATGTAATGTGTCCCGTGTAACGCTTGGCTCAAAGATGCGCCCGGCGAATCCGACGACCGCACCATTGAGATCGAAGATTGGGAACATAATGCGCGAACGAAAGCGATCATACTGCCCTCCCCCATCTCGTCGGACCAACAGTCCCGCATCAACGACATCTTGCGCCTTGAATGACTTCGTCAAAAAATCCCCCAGCCCTTGCCATGATTCCGGTGCATAGCCAAGGCGAAACTTCTTGATCGATTCATCGGTGAGCCCTCTGTCGCGCAGATACGCGAGCGCCTCTTTGCCGGACGAACTGTTGTAGAGCTGTTTCTCAAAAAACTTCGAGGCAAGCTCACTGATTTCATAGAGCGACGCCTTGTTGCTTTGCAATTCGGGCCGGACATAGGTCAAGGTTACCCCCGCGCGGGCGGCCAGAATCCGGAGCGCTTCCGGGAATTCCACGCCCTCAATCTGCTTCACAAAACCGAAAATATCACCGCCCAGATTACATCCGAAACAGTGCCAGATTTGCCGTTCGGGCGACACATAGAATGACGGGCTTTTTTCATTATGAAACGGGCACCGCGCCTTGTAATTGACGCCGGCCTTAGTGAGCTTGATATAGCTTCCGATCAGATCCGCCACGTCAACACGCTCCTTGATTTTTGAAATATTATCCTCGCCCTGCATGACATCATCCTATACTAAAAGAATTGAAAAAACCACAGGTATCGCCAAACACTTAGAGCGCCCTCTTGCGAAGGCGCTTAGGAATCATGAAGAACATAATATGCGGGTTCGCGCCAAGAGATGCGAAGTCTATTCCATCTCAGATTGCGCAGTAGATTACTCAATGGCCCGACGGCGCCCATCGGACTTCCCTCTATCACCTGAAAGCCAATGATGACCGAGACCCAGTTCGGCGCCTCACGGACCAGGGCGCAAAGGCGATGCGCCAGGCGGTCATCGATGAAGTAGAGCTTGTGTTCCTGCTCGAAGCCTCTCCGAAGATCATTCGCTTGCGACTCAACAGCCCTTCTCGCATTGTTCAGCTGTGCAAGCCGCTGGGAATGGCCGAAGGACTCGTCATCGTCGGTTTCTGTTTCCTCACGTGCGTACTCCGCCTCACGCGCCTCACGTCGAAGACGCACCAACTCTTGATCCAACTCGCGAGCCATGGCCGCGCAGTGCCTATTCCAAATGCGCGCAGCAATCGCAAGCGTCCCGAGGGCCTCCTGCTCGCTTGTGAATGTCCATACTTCCACGGCATCCTCCTTTCCGCAAAACGGTCTCTCAGCCCTGTTGTAGCAGACTCGACGCCTTTCCGCAAACAAAAACCCCGCCGAGGGCGGGGTTAGAAGATTCTTATTTTATTTTTTGCCCTCCACAATCTGCGCCGCCACACTCGCAGGCACTTCTTCGTAGTGGGAAAATTCCATGGTCGAGGTCGCACGGCCTTCAGTGAGAGAGCGAAGCGTCGTGGTATAGCCAAACATTTCGGAAAGCGGAACTTTGGCGTCGATCACTTTGAGGTTGAGCGGAGATCGGTCATTCATTTGCTCGATTTGTCCGCGGCGGGACGAAAGGTCGCCGGTGATTTCGCCGAGGAACTTGTCCGGCACGATAACTTCCACCTTCATGATCGGTTCGAGCAAGATCGGCTTAGCACGCTTGGCGGCTTCCTGGAATGCCATGGTGCCAGCGATCTTGAATGCGATTTCGGATGAGTCAACATCGTGGTATGAACCGTCATAAAGAAAGACCTTGATGTCCACCATCGGAAAGCCCGCGGTCACGCCCTTGTCGAGCGCCTCGCGAACACCCTTCTCAACGGCGGGAATAAACTCCTGTGGAATGGAACCCCCTTTGATCTCATCTTCAAATTCAAAGCCCTTCCCCTTTTCATTGGGTTCGAGGCGAAGCCAGCAATGGCCGTATTGTCCGCGGCCACCCGACTGCTTGATGTATTTGCCTTCGGCTTGCGCGGTCTGTTTGATGGTCTCTTTATAGGCAACCTGCGGGCGGCCGACATTGGCGGAAACACCGAATTCGCGCTTCATACGGTCAACGAGAACATCCAAGTGGAGTTCTCCCATGCCGGAGATGATCGTTTCGCCGGTTTCTTCATCGCCTTTGATGCGAAACGTCGGATCTTCATCGGACAGCTTGCGAAGCGCGATGCCCATCTTCTCTTGGTCGGCTTTGGTCTTGGGCTCGATGCGAAGAGAGATAACCGGTTCCGGCACATCAATACCTTCGAGAATGACCGGAACATCAACATCACAGAGTGTGTCGCCGGTCTTGGTGTCCTTCATACCCACGGTCGCAGCGATATTGCCCGCGTTGATTTCTTTGATTTCTTCGCGCTGATTGGCATGCATACGAAGAATACGGCTGATACGCTCTTGATTGCCGCTTCGAGTATTTAATACATAGCTACCGGTTTTCAGCGTACCGCTGTAGACGCGGAAGAACGTCAGTGAACCGACATACGGATCGGTGGCGGTCTTAAAGGCAAGCGCGGCAAACGGCGCATTCGGATCGGCGGGAGCTTGGATCTCTTCACCTGTCTTGGCACTGACGCCCTTGGTCACGGGAATATCGAGCGGTGACGGCAGATAATATGCGACGGCATCGAGCACGAGCTGGACGCCCTTGTTCTTGAGGGCTGAACCGCAAAACACCGGATAGATACTGCCGGCAATCGTCGCCTTGCGGGTGATCTGACGCAAGCGGTCAAGCGAGATCTCCTTGCCTTCGAGGTATTCTGCCATTGCCACATCGTCGTGCTCAACAATCTTCTCGATGAGCACTGCACGTTCTTTGCCGGCCTGCTCTTTGAGAGCAGCGGGAATTTCTTTTGATCGGATTATCTTCTCGCCCTTATCACCATCGAAGGTAATATACTCCATCGTCAACAGATCGATGATACCCTGGAACAGATCTTCGTGCCCGTCGGGAAGCTGGAACTTCACCGCATTCGGAGAGAGGCGCTCCAGGATTGATTGGTACGAACGGTCAAAGCTCGCGCCAAGACGGTCGAGCTTATTGATAAAGCACAGGCGCGGAACGTTGTAATCATCCGCATAGCGCCAGTTGGTCTCGGACTGCGGTTCCACACCGGCAACACCGTCGAATACAACAACAGCGCCGTCGAGCACGCGAAGCGAGCGCTTCACCTCGATCGTAAAGTCAATGTGCCCAGGGGTATCAATGATATTGAGGCGGACCTTCTCGGCTTCTTTGTCTGTCGAAGCGGTCGGCGTCCAATAGGCGGTCGTGGCGGCGGCAGTGATAGTGATGCCACGCTCGCGCTCTTGCTCCATCCAGTCCATGACCGTATCGCCTTCGTGCACTTCGCCGATCTTATGCGAGATTCCAGTATAAAAAAGCACCCGTTCGGTGGTGGTCGTCTTGCCGGCATCAATATGGGCAATGATACCGATGTTTCGTATTTTTTCGAGGGGGTAGTTTTCTGTGTCTGACATACTTTCTTTTTATTCTATACGCCCAATACTTCAGCGAGTATGCTTCAGTATGAACAATAGCAGCAGTGCTCGTTTCACTGCGCGCTGGCTATTGTTCACCAGGCAAAGTGAGCAAACGCCTTATTGGCATCAGCCATCTTGTGCATGTCCATTTTCTTTTTGACAGCAACGCCAGCATTATTGAACGCATTGATGAGCTCCTCGGAAAGCTTCTCTTCCATGCCCTTGCCCTTCACTGATTGCGCAGCGGCAACGATCCAGCGGATCGCAAGCGTCAAATGGCGGTCGGGACGGACTTCGTAGGGAACCTGGTAGTTGGCTCCTCCGATACGGCGACTCTTGAGTTCGAGTTTGGGACCGGCATTGTCGATTGCAACAGCGAGCGCTTCGAGAGCCGGTTTCTTGGTAGTTTCTTCCAGGCGCTTAAGCGCTCCGTAGACGATGCGCTCCGCGATCATCTTCTTGCCCTTCTTCATGACTTGATTGACAAAACGCGAAACCAGCACGGATTGGTACGTGAGGTCGGCTTCAACGGGTTTTCGGTTTGTTACTTTTCTGCGCATGATGTTAGATCTCTACAGCTTTACAGCTTGTATCGCTTTATGACTTATTTAGGTCTCTTCGCTCCATATTTGCTTCTTCCCTGACGGCGCTTGTCCACACCGGCGGAATCAAGACGTCCGCGCACAATGTGATACTGCACGCCCGGCAAGTCCTTTACCCGGCCACCGCGGACAGTCACAACGGAATGCTCTTGGAGATTATGTCCTTCGCCCGGAATATATGCGGTGATTTCCATACCATTGGTCAAGCGCACGCGGGCAATCTTGCGCAAAGCGGAGTTCGGCTTCTTCGGCGTCATTGTTTTGACTGCGATACAGACTCCTCGCTTGAGCGGTGACCAGTGATAGACGCGGCGATTGAGAACGGTATTAAAACTATACGCCAAAGCCGGCGACTTGGTTTTGTCGCTTTTCTTGGTGCGCGGACTGCGAAGTAATTGATTGAATGTCGGCATGGTATACAAAAGCCGTACAGCTATAAAGCATTAAAGCTCTAGAGCTTTACGGCCTTCACGCTCCTATAATAACTCTAAAGAGAAAACTAATCAAGGGCAACAGCAGTTGAGAGAAAAATAAGAGGAAAATGATAAAAAAGAACAACCCGTAGCGGATATAGAACTGTTTGAATCGGTCAAAGCTCGCAGGAAGAAATGTCAATAAAATCCAGTGCCCATCAAGCGGCGGGAGCGGTACAAGGTTGAATACCGCAAGGACAAGATTGATCCAAACAATATACTGAATGAGGTCGGTAAGCGGTTTTAGCTGAAGACTAATCGGCAAAATCTGCATGAGCAACCCAAAGAGCACTGCAAGTGCGATATTGGCAAGGGGGCCGGCAAGCGCCACTTTCGCCGGTCCATATTTCTGATCCCGCAAATTCAGCGGATTATACGGAACGGGCTTTGCATAACCAAAAATGAAAGAACCTTGGCTTGCTATATATAGAATCAGCGGCAAGAGAATCGATCCGAATGTATCAAGGTGCTTGAGCGGATTAAGCGTCAGGCGCCCGGCATAGTGCGCCGTTTCGTCTCCCATACTGCGTGCGGCAAGACCATGCGAAACCTCGTGGAGTACCACGGAAAAAAGGAATGCAATGATTTCAAAGATGATAACCAAGAGGAGTAAGAATGGAGAGGCTAAATCTTCGCCTGCGTTTTAATGCAGGATGTGCAAATTTGCTTTCGAACCCCCGCCACCATCGCCCACTGCAAATTGGGGTACTTTCGGTAGCGTTTCGTGGGATTATAATTGCCGCGCAAAAGCTTGCGCTTCGTGGCGGTCATCGGTTTCTTCCCGCAGGTTGGACATCGGGTTGCCATAGTAGTAAGAAGGAGTGTAGCACAGAATATACGATTTGTACAAGCGCAACCAATATCTTTGCTTTGATTTCCTGGGGTTACTGTGTTAGGAACATACTTGAAGGGAGCACCCCGTGAACGCACAATTGCAAGATTTCAGAAACCTCTGCGAGGCAGAGTTGCCCCCCCAATTTGGAGCGGTTGCTCCAACGGACGATCGAGATCGTCAACAAGGGCAGCAAGTTCATCGGCTCTGCCAAGATCGAGTACGCCAGAAGGAGCGACGACACCTTGCTTCCGATGTGCAAGGAGGTCTGCACACTGGGAGCGGCCGCTCTGACAAGGATCGCGATATCGCCCCTCTTGTCCAGCGACATCCGGGGAGAAATCGCGACGCAAGTCATCGTCTTCTTCAGCGTCAGCGGTCTCATTGTCGACTTCGCTCTCATCCGTACCGGGCCTCTCATGGCCAAGACGGAGCGGGAGCTCCTCGAAACCAAGCCCAGCTTGGGCGATCCGACGCCTCAAGCCTAACCTCGTTCCCTACGACCTTTCGCCGAAGACGACTCCCCATCGGACCGTCCGGTGAGGGGTCGTTTTCTTTTTGGATCGAAGGCTATAGAAATAGTTTCTCCAAGGAACTAACTAGGAGCTCTTTTGTGGGGTACAGCTCAATCAGATTCCATCCAAGTTTCTTGGCGAGTCTTCTCTTGCGTTGAATAATAGCATCATACTTCTTCTGAACACCCGCGAGGCCAAAAAATTCTAAGACCGTACTGGGTTCAATCAAGAAATCGGCGGTCATTTTTGTTTTCCCGTAAACAATATTGCGGCTATGCGGTATGTTGTGTTTGTAGAGCCAATCATCGATAATTTTCTCCGTAAATGAATCGCAGGGGTGCCGATCTTCCGCAATGAATTTCCTAGCAAACAAGACGGGATTCGAATCGAACCCGGCTAGCTCGATGGCATTATTCCAACTCCCAAATCGATCTCGGTAAATTTTGAGTGCACCAAATTCCTTCTTCAGAGGAATGCGACCATTGAGTGAATGGAAATCCTTGATCTTCATAATGAGATCTTGATCGCTATACTGGATCTGATATTGAAAAGGCTTAAGTCGCTTTGCTAAAATTCCTCGCTCGCCATCGGTAAAGATATGCTTATTTTTTCGCTGCTGTATTGCTTCTTTCTGTGCTTGTGATAAAACTATTCCTGCAGTCCAAAGATCAGCTGTGCCCAAACTGATCCCAAGTTGCCTGGTGATTTCTCGATGAGTATATCCATTTTTTCGCAAGGCAACTGCTTGCTTTCGCAAAGCCGGAGGATGTCGAATGCCATTTCGGAAAACTTTCATTGTGGTATAATTATACCAAGAAAAAACAACGGGCTATAGTGTAGCGGCAACACGCGTGCATGGGGTGCATGAAACGGAGGGTCCGACTCCCTCTAGCCCGACAAATCGGAACTTGAATCGCGGCGAAGCCGCAAGCAAAGCCATGCAAACATCAAGGCTCACGTATAGATTCTTTTGGTATGTTCCTCTCTTCATTGCCATCACCCGATGCATTGTTTTGCTGTTCCTTAATTTTTCCAAGAACACTGCTTTGTTGCATGCCGTTGTGTACGACTCTTTTCATCATTACTATATCGCCATCGGACTTGTTGTGGCGTATATATTCTTCGGCAGATATATGCGCAGGTATGGAGAGATACTCCTCGCGCTTGGTGTCGGTGTACTCATAGAAGAACATGTGGTCATGCTTTACGAGCTGGGACTGCATCATCTGTATCGTTATCTTTCAGTCACCGAGTTTGCAATTCAAACGGCGGTCATAGTACTTTTTCTTATCTGCTCATACCTGAAATACGATGGAATCGATGGTGCGCAAAAGTTCCGTTTGAGATGACACTGTGCATATATCGGCTTTGCCATTGCTGATATATAGTACTATAGTTCTGACAGGGAGCCCGTCGAGCTTTCAATAATAATTTATATACCATTACTATGGGACAAGAAGAAATGATAGCCGGAACATCGTCCCCGATGGAAACAAGGGGAATGCCTGTGCGAAGAGAAGTCGTCGATATGGTTGAAAAACTGAGAAATCTACAGCGCGGACGCCCACTGAGTCAGAAAGAAATTGAGGCTATGCAGGGTGCGATCAAGGATCCCAATGCGCACTACGAACAGCACTAATTCATAAAACCGCCCGCAAGGGTGGTTTTATTTTTCTTCAATCCCTACAAACTCCGGTTCGTGGGTGAGGGTAATGCCGGTGACATTTTCTGCTTGTTGCATAAAAATGATCCCGAGCGCGGCGCTCGGGATCGGAGTCGGAAAGGTCTGTTGTTGGTCTAGAGCGTAGATTCGTAGGCGGCTATCGCCTCTCTGGTTACTTTTTCGAAGTGATAGCCGTTGGCCGCCAACATAACTGCCAATGGGAATAGTCGCGGCCGATAAAGGAGCGCGCGCGCAAGGAACAAGAAATATGCCGGCCCCTGACGCGAGAAACCCTGCCACATAACCGAACGAATGAAGGCCTTCAGATTCGTCCAAGTGTCGAAGGATCCATATCCCCCAACTTCGAGTGGCCCGAGATTCCTGATAAGAGTCAGACACCTCCGAAAGTATCGTCGCAATGTGGGTTCGTAGAGTGTAGAAATAACAGCACGATAGTGTTCGAATACCGCTTCGCGAGGCAGTTGTGTCCTGAAGTTCAGAACAAAGGCCGTGTTGTCCCCTGAGTGGGTACCATCCTTCAAGATTCGTCCCTCGCGTACAAGACGATCCCAGAGATTGGTTCCCCGGATCGCCCCTAAGAGGCCGACCATGGCCATGGGAATGCCGGCTTCTTCGATGAACCGAACATGAGAATCGAACTCCGTGTCACCGTCGAGTCCGACAATGAAACCGCCTGACACTTCGATCCCGTGTTGCTGGATGATGCGGACGCTCTTGAGCAAATGCTCGTGAGCGGACATTCCTCTCTTCCGGTTTTGTCCCTTGACCGTTATGGTGAGTGCTGCATCGTTGGGACTTTCGATACCGACGAAGACTCCCACAAAACCGGCCCTTCGCATGAGTCGAAGGATCGTCGCATACGCTGCGAGGTCAATCGAGGCCTCGGTGACGAATTGGAACGGATGACCGCGTTTCTGCTGCCACCCGGCAATCGCTTCCAACAGAGGAACGACTGCTTTCTTGTTACCGATGAAATCGTCATCCACGAAGAATACTCTACCTCGCCAACCGAGACAGTACAGAGCGTCCAATTCAGCGAGGATTTGCGACGCCGACTTCAATCTCGGGATTCGCCCGAAAAGCTTGGTGATATCGCAAAACTCACAGTCGAAAGGACATCCCCGTGACCACTGAACAAGCATGGTCGCGTAGGACTGCATGTTGACGAGGTCAAACCGGGGCGTTGGCGAACGCGTAACATCGGTCATTATCCTAGTGCCCGATTGCGGTCCCTCGTAAATCCTCCTCGCTCTTCCACTCTCGAGATCTTCAAGAAAGCCGGGAAGAGTTTCCTCGCACTCTCCCAAGAAGAAGTGGTCGACCATTCCGGGAACCCGCTCCTCAATCTCCGGTTTGTATGATGTAGGATAGGGTCCGCCAATCACAACGCAAAGACCAGCGCGCTTTGCACGTGAGACCAATGTGAAAAACGACTCCTTTTGGACCATCATCGCCGAAAAGAATGCAATATCGGCCCACGCCAAATCGGCATCGGTAAGCGGCTCGATGTTCTCATCAATAAGCCGAATCTTCCACTCGCGAGGAAGCATGGCGGCGACGGTCATAAGCGGCAATGGGGGCATGGCCGCCTTTCTATCAATGAACTTCAGCGCATGCTGGAACGACCAAAACGATCCTGGAAAGCCAGGATAAACGAGAAGCGCGTTCCGGATTCTCACTTGTTGATCCTCCTTTTCAAGTTACTTAGGGTACCTGACTACAATATCGCTTTCTCAAATTGAACACAACTCGCGGATTGCTATTCTTCTTCAATCCCCACGAATTCCGGTTCATGGGTGAGGGTGATTCCAGTGGCATCGAGCACAAGCTTGCGAACCTGCGAATAGAGCGCAATGACGTCCTTTGCAGTTGCCTTGCCCCGGTTGTAGATGCTGATGACTTGTTTGTCGGAAATCTCCGCGTCTCCGACTCTCATTCCTTTCATGTGCAAGAGTGTATCCATGAGAAAGCCTGCTGGGATTTTTATCTCCTGCGGATTGCGGGTGAACTTGTTTTTTAATTCATCGAGTTGCTCTGTTTTGGCCGGACCGAATTTTATAGCGATTTTTTCGCGAACCCGTGAATATTGATCCGGAGTGAGAATAGGATTTTTGAAAAATGATCCCGCGCTCCAGCGCTGATCCGGATCAAACCCCTTGCTCGTCCGAATCGCGGTAATCGCCTCGCGCATCTGGGCCAGCGTCGGCTGTGCGATCCCCTCCTCCTCCATATACCTCTTAACATCCGGATACTCTATGTACGCTACTTTCCCTCGGGAAAGCAGAATGTCGACAGACAGGATGACATATCGGCCCTTGTGGGTTGTGTTAAAGATGCTTTTCCGATACCCGAACCCGAGTTCAGCTTTTAGCTTATAGCTTTTAGCTTTTAGCTCGATGTCATATACGTCTACCGACGTTGTGACATCGGATGCCTGCTGGCCGTATGCCCCGACATTCTGCATCACAAACCCACCGGCATCGCCGGGCACGAATGATAGATTCTCAATCCCCCATAGTCCCGCTTCCACGCAGCGCCGCACGACGAAATCCCAATTTTCTCCCGATGCAACATGAACACGCGCCTTGCTATTCTCAAGTTCGACAATTTTAAATCCAAGAAATTTCGGATGAATAACTAATCCATCAAATCCTTCGTCGCTCACCAATAGATTACTCCCGCCACCCATGACGAAGATTGGTAACTCGCGATTGTTGGCATATTCCAAAGCCTCGATGAGTTGATCGACGGTTCCCACCTCAACAAAAAAACGCGCCGGTCCACCGATGTGAAATGTCGTGAAATCTTTTAGAGAAATATTCTCCCGAACGTCAATCATAGCGCAAGATCAGAGTCCAAGAACTTTGGCGGTTTGCTTGATAAATGAGACCACCACCGCTGCAGGAAGGAGCGAATAAGAAGGCACGCCGTCGGCATCCATGACTATCCACGGCTCTTCGATGGCTTTTACTTGCTTCTTTTTGGCATCCCACTCGTAGCGATATGCCGGCGTAAGCTCATAGGCATCAACGAGTTTGGATGCTTCTTTGACGGGAACGGAATTGCGCAAATAGACCTTGGGTACGCCCTGCAGCGTCAGTAATTGGCGCATGATCGCATCGTCCATCTCAAGACGATCGCGGATCGCTTCGATGCCTAACGTATCGCCTTCCTTGGCGGTCATGCGCACGCCCTTACAGGATGGCGTGTCGCATTTCAAGTAGAACTCGTGCGACCGCTCGTCATAGCCGATATCGCGCGTGCGCAGAAGCACGGGATGGCGCGGGGTGAAACAAATCGGACAAATGACACGGCCCTTCATGCGCGCCTCGAGAATCGTCTCGGGAATATCGATGAACACAAAAAAGTCGGGATCATCGCGATAACCCATGAGCGCGCGGAAGTAGAGCGAATACGAGATTTGATCAAGATTGCGCGGAAAACCATCAATAAAAATAGCCTTTCCCTTGAGAAGGCTGATTTCGTGTTCAACAAGCGCAAGAATAATCTCGGTCGGCAAAAGCGACACCGTGTCGCGACCCTCGATGATATCGAGCGCCTGCTCAATACTCATAAAACCTCGATACCGCTGCCGGAGAAAGCCGATCAACTCGCGCTTGCGCTTGGGATTTTCGAGCGACTTGTGCGTATGGCGAACAATATCACCCACCGAAACATGCGCGACAGAGTCTCCTCCCAATGCCTCCATGAAAAGCTTGGAATAGGTTCCTTTGCCGGAATTCTTTTTGCCCAGCAGAAAACCGACGAAGGAATTCTTTTGGAGATATTTCCTTAGCTTGGCGATTTCCTTGCCGGCTTTCAATTGGAAATACTTCGCCCGCTGCGCCGGATCTTCAAGACGAAATGTTTGCTTCTTCACGATCTTGGTTTTATAAACGGGGAAATTAAGTCCTGGCATGATGGTGGCGATTTATATTCGCCCTATCATATACCATATTGGTGTTTTTTTCAACCCCCACACCATAACGATTCTCGTTTGGTGTAGGGGTCAACCCCTCAGCCTTTCCTCATCTCTCTTTGCCTCCACCTTGGCAAAATACCAATAGATGATGCCGAGCAAAACATAGCTTGCAAGAACCGTATACCATGAAACATCCACCGACACTGCGGCCCATGGGATTGCAGCGAAGAAATGTATAACATTGAGAATCGCGGCACTCACAAGCGAGGTACCATACCCAATCAATTGGCCTAAAACGGGAAGCAATAATCCGCCCAGTCCCGCGGCAAAGCCCAAAAGCATGACATAGGGAACCAGTGGAAGAATAATAAGATTTGCAGGCAGTGAAACCAGAGAAATGTTCTTGAAATAATAAATAAGAATCGGTACTACGCAGAGCTGAGCCGATACTGTCATGATGAATATTTCGCCCACTATTCCTTGCCGTGCAAGCCATGGCAAGCGAACCTCCAGTAGTGGCGCGACAAACAAGATACCAACCGTTGCCATGAATGAAAGCTGAAATCCAACATCATATCGAACGATGGTCGGATCAAGCGCAACCATGATTCCCGCAGCCAGTGCCAAGGTATGCGATGAGGTATTGAGCCGTCCAACATGGCGTGCAAGCAAGCCGGCCACGCCCATGATAGTTGCACGAATGACTGATGCCTGCGCACCCGTGAGAATCATAAACACAAAAAGTGCACCAAGCGTAAACCAAAATGCCCATGAACGGGGCATAAAGGCAAGGAGAATCAATGCAACCACCTCCGCAATGATTGTGATGTTATACCCCGATACTGCAATGATGTGGCTTGTGCTTGTCCGCGCAAAATCCTGCTTGATCGCATCCGATAATTGCGACCGAGAACCGATCAACACCCCGGCAACAAATGCACCGTGCGGTTCCGGAAGTGCACGGTCGATGCTTGCAACGAACACATCCCGCGCCCCATATATTCCCCGATAGATACCCACTACAACGCTTTCCAGCGTTCCGCGCGGGAAAGCGACTACCTCTATTTTGGGATTCATCATCACGGCAAAGACGCCCTTGCGCGCCAGCGATGCCGGATAGTCAAATGTACTGCCGGGTATTGCATATGGAAGCAACAACGAACCGGATACTTGCACTTGATCTCCGTAGCGGTATTTTGTATCGGCCGGGAGAGTGATGAGTGTTTTTTCATTAGTTGCGTAGATAGCGTCATCAATCTGCAGAAAGCGAACTCCAACAGTGAGCATTTGCTTGTCCCCACTGACAGCGGGATCTTCAGCGATTATACCAACAAGTAGAACCTTTTGCTTGACCCCACCGGACTGATCGGATACGAATTGATCAAGGATATGGGCATGCGAAGTGTACGAAACCATTCGCCACATTCCGATAATTCCGCATAGCAAACCGCATGCCAAAAGCAAAATCATCCTCGGCGCACGACCATGCACAGAAATACCATACGACCCGAAGATAACGACCACCAAGCAAAACACAACGACTACGCCAAGCGTCCATGATGAGACCGTAACAAATGACGCAACAATAACCCCCGCAATAAATGCGAGAGTGACGTACCGCAGTACGGTGGCCTGATGCATATGAGACCGGAGTATCAACTATACTTTCCCCAGCTCTTTCAAAACTTTTTCAAAAGAATGGATCGCAGTAAGAACCTGGTCCTGTGTGATGGTATATGATGTGTCATGGACAATGAGATTGCGAAGCTTGTGTGCATCCCACAAATCCTGAAGATGCATGAGTTCGTCCGGCTTAATCATCATCAAGCGCTCTCCCATGGATTCCCCGCCATATCCCATTTCCTTGAGTACATCATCAACGAGCTTGTCAGCCTCAATCACCGACAGTTTCCAGTCGGAGTCACGGATGGATTGGGATTTCTTCACGATCCCTTCCCACTCTGAAGCGCGTCCCGCAGGGGCTGATTCGTGCCCCGATGGCGCATGGTGCTGCTGTTCGTCCTGGCCTGAAGATCCGTAATCATGGCCTAATGGATGATCGGCGCCATGTCCTTTGTGAGCAAGATGCTCTTCGTGCTCGCGATGCCAGCGCGCAATAACGATTTTGGCATATATAAATATCGTAACGGCGCCTGCAAGGAAAACGATTGTAAGCGTCAAAAAAACCGTCCGCATCGCCCCAAACCAATCAAGAATATTGAATCCTCCGATCATGTTAGTGTGCTACCACGCGACTGCTCATACGCATACGCGACTTGGAATATTTTTTCTTCGTCAAATTGCTTGCCGATGATTTGAAATCCGATCGGAAGCTTGCTGCCATCAACTTCTCCGAAACCGCAGGGAATAGAAATGGCCGGCAATCCCGCGAGATTGGCCTGGACCGTGAAAACATCCGCGAGATAGAACGCCAAAGGATTGTCGAACTCCCCAATCTTCGGTGCCATCTGCGGTCCGGTAGGCCCCACGATGACATCGTACTCTGCAAACAGTGTAGCAAAATCCCGGCAAACGAGCGAGCGCACCTGCTGGGCCTTCTTATAGTATGCATCATAGTACCCTGCCGAAAGTGCGTAGGTACCGATCATGATTCTCCGCTTCACTTCGGCGCCGAATCCTTGATCCCGCGACTCAAGATATGTATCAAGAAGTGTTTTACTTTCGACTGACAAACCATATCGTATGCCGTCGTATCGCGCCATATCAGCTGAGACTTCAGAGGGCACAATAATATAATACGTTGCAATCGCATAGTCAGTCAATGGTAAACTGACCTCGTCGATGTTGGCTCCAAGAGACTCAAGCTGAGTAATGGCTTTTTTGACCGATGTAGCAGTTTGTTCCTCGAGACCACTAGCAAAGAATTCTTTTGGCACGCCTACGCGCATCCCCCTAATAGACTTACCAAGAACTTTTGTGTAATCCGGCACGGGTAATGGTGAAGTCGCTGCATCCATCGGATCGTGTCCTGCAATTGCGCTCAACATGATCGCGGCATCTTCAACATTTTTGGTGATGGTGCCTATAGTATTGAGGCTTG
>Ga0209542_10002246_pt1 | contig 43658 bp, 55 predicted proteins | sample RifCSPhighO2_01_FD_184028 | JGI IMG/M metagenome (GOLD analysis project Ga0209542, IMG submission 184028) | Soil microbial communities from Rifle, Colorado - Rifle CSP2_plank highO2_0.1 (SPAdes) (version 2) | ecosystem: Environmental > Terrestrial > Deep subsurface > Rock core/Sediment ...
TACAGTAAACGCAGATGGTTCAACATCAACAACTAACAAAACCATTAACACAGGAGGGTCAGTAACATGGAGGTCAAGTTCTAATCCGGACGGGCAAGCGTTTTACTGGTATGTAAGTGGAGCTTCTACTCAAAACAATGTGTATGGAGGAGTTACCACCAGGACAGACACATATACGTATAATTCGGAAGGAGTTTACGACGTCTATTTTGTCACGAGAAATGCCAATGGTGACAATACTTGTGCGGGCGGCAAAAGCAATACTATTCAGCTCACGGTCAATAGAGTGGTACAGCCGTCGCTACCTCCGCCGCCAGCAGGAGTATGCCAGGGTTATATGGGCTCTACCCCAGTCTGCTACACAGACAGTCCATCTTCAGCTTCTCAAGTCCCGCCCGGTGCTGTCTACGTAAGTGAATGTGGAACTGGTTTTGACGCAACGATATCCGGACGATACACTTGTCCGGCTGGCACCTACTGGACCGGCTCGTCTTGCGCGGCTGGTTCTTGCCCCGGTTCTGGTTCACAAGAAACTCCGAGCGGTGATAGCAATATGGTAACAGCCGCTACTGATGGCAGGATGACAACCTCGCAATATCAATGCGGAACAGAAGAAGTAGAGGTGTGTGAAGCGAGATATAGTTACGACCCCGTTACCCGCAACATGTTTTATGATCCATATTGTTACGACACCACTGAACCTCGATATTGCACCAGCTACACTGTCGGCGGTTCGTGGCAGGATCCACTCTTCGGCTCAAGCCCGTTTCGAGATATTGATCTGAAGTTTAGGTTCCGCGGCACACCGAGCGTTTATGCAAGTAGAGTTGAGTTCGATTGTACCAATGACGGCAGAGTAGATAGTACTGTCAACACCAACAATGCCCAAACTGTCGACATTCTTGCTCAAGATCTGTGCCGATATGATTCCCCCGGCACATATACGGCGAGAGCTCGAGCCCTTAATTCTCATGGAGAGACAGCATACTGCGCTACTCAGAACTGTGATGATACTGCAACTATCATTGTGGAAGCCCCGCCCGTAGATCTATCTATTTCTGCTAACTGGAATATTCCTTCCACCGAAGCCTCAACACCTTCAAGATTTCAGTCTAAATGGGACTATGACAATAATAACCTCATGTCCTCTGCCGATGCGGCGATCCTTGCCCAAGTTGCTGGGAGATCACGTTCATGCCCGTCTGGCAAAGACTGCGACTTTAACGGCAACGGCACTGTCAACATAGGAGATGCATTAGCATATGCCAATTACTTAAGGACCCCTATTAAGATTAGGGCAGGTTCAAGTGTAGGTGGAGTCCTTTCCTTGAGTTCCAGCCGAGGTGGCAATATTGCGATCACAAGTTCACCTTCGGGCTATGCTGTCTCGCCCAATCCGGTAACAGTGCCGGGTGACATCGCCACTACCGCCACCTTCACGGTGCCGGCGAATATGCAGCCAGGGAATTACACGGTTACCTTTACAGGCACTCCTCCAGGCTCAACTAGCAATGCTTTGAACTTCGAAGTAGTTCCGGCTGTAGTGGCGTTTGACTACTTCCTTTCGAACTCTGGCGTTTCCAATAATCAAGTTACCATTATCAAGAATCGTGTTGCAGGAGTTGCGGAACCAGTCATCCTCTCTCTTTCCGCCCGCCCTCAAGGTGTTGCATACTCACTCTCCAATGGGGCATGTTCTCCAACCTGCACATCCGTTATCACTTTTACCATTGCTCCAAATACTCAACCAGGGACATATCCCATCACTGTTACCGGCTCGCCACTAGGCAGACAAACCAGTTTCAATTTGGTGGTTTCCAATAATCCGATAACGTCTGGTAGTTGCGTTGGTACAGGGCCGAGTGGTCAAAATACGGCACGTCTCGGCGAGACTGTGACTTGGAGAGCCAATGGTGTTTCGGGAGGCACTCCTCCTCTCAGGTATTCTTGGACGGGGACTAATTTCCCAACTAATCCAGCGCCAAGCACTAATCCTTTTACCATTAGCTATAGTACTATCGGTAAAAAAACAGCTTTCGTCGCAGTGACTGACTCAAGTGTTCCGCCCCAGCCACCAGTTAACTGCTCCGTAGGAGAAGTTAACATAACCTTCGATCCGCAGTTCCAAGAATTCTAGTCTTCGCTTTTAAAAATGAATATCGATGAAAGCAAATTAGAGCATTTTATGGTTGACTCCGGCCTGGTGTCGGAGAAGGAAGTCGCTGATGCAAAAGCCGAGGCTCTTAAAAGGAAAGTAAGCCTCGAAGATGTGCTTATAAGCAAGGGAGTGCTCTCTGAAGACGATGTGCGCCGAATGCAGGCGTACATTCTCGGTATTCCTTTTGTCGATCTTAAAAATCAGAAATTAAATTTCTCCGTTCTTTCTCTCATACCGGAGCCGATCGCTAGAAACCACAATATCGTCGCGTTCAAGAAGACCGATGACGCTCTAGAAGTGGCGATGCTCGATACTCGAGACCTTACCGCCATCGATTTTGTCAAGAAAAAGGTCGGGCTCAAGATATTGCCGCGTCTGACGGATGATGAATCGATGAAGTGGGCTCTGCTTTCGTATCAAAAAACCCTCAAAGCAGAGTTTGGCGACATCATTCAGATAGCTGCGTCCGAGATCACGCAGGACGCAGGGTCTCTCAAGGCATTAAGTGCGGGGATAGACGATAGCGCTGTCACCGAAGACGATCTAAAAAAGCTTGCTAATGATATGCCCGTAGTGCGCATCGTCGATACTTTGCTTAAACACGCTATTATCCAAGATGCTTCAGATATTCACATTGAGCCGGAAGAAGACAAGGTTTTGGTGCGCTATAGGATAGACGGCATTTTGCGCGATGCCATGGTCTTGCCGAAAAACACTGCTTCCGGCATTACGGCACGTATAAAAGTACTTGCGAGCCTCAAGCTAGATGAAAAGCGTATTCCGCAAGACGGCCGCTTCAAGATGGATATGGGAGGCGACAAAGTTTCTTTCCGCGTTTCCACTCTGCCGGTCTACTACGGCGAGAAGACTGTGATGCGCCTTCTCAAAGAATCTGTTTCCGGCTTCACACTCGAAGGACTCGGCTTCCATGGACACGGTCTCGACGATATTCATAAGGCTCTCAAGGTTACGACCGGCATGGTTCTTGCTACTGGTCCAACCGGTTGTGGCAAGACCACCACGCTCTATACCATGCTCGACATCGTCAATACTCCCGATGTAAATATTTCGACCATCGAAGACCCTGTCGAATATCAGATGAAGCGCATTAACCAGACGCAAGTGCGACCGGAGATCGGACTGACTTTCGCCAATGGCCTCAGGACTCTCGTGCGCCAGGACCCGGACATCATCATGGTGGGGGAGATTCGCGATAACGAGACGGCGGCGCTCGCTATTAACGCATCACTCACCGGGCACTTGGTATTTTCTACACTTCACACCAACTCCGCCGCCGGCGCTATCCCGCGACTCTTGGATATGAAAGTTGAGCCATTCCTTCTCGTCTCTACTCTTGATATTGTCATTGCGCAGAGATTGGTGAGGAAACTTGCGGCCACAAAGACGAAATACTTTTTGAATAAAGAAGAGCTGGCCACTCTCGCGAGTGTTGTTTCGCTTGAGCGGATAAGAAATATTTTAAGGGAAGAAAAGATTATTGGGGAGAAAGACGATTTCGATAAAATCCCATTTTACAAACCGACTCCAAGCAAGGATTCAGAAGATGGCTACCAAAGCCGCATTGGAATACATGAAGTGCTCAAAGTGACACCGACTGTGAAAGACATGATCATGAAGGGCGCGACAGGAGGAGATATAGAGAAGCAGGCAAAGTCCGAAGGCATGATGACCATGATCGAAGACGGCATCTTTAAAGCCGCCCAAGGCATTACTACTATTGAGGAAGTGTTGCGTGTAATTTCGGAGTAAAGTTGTATTTTAATGTATGAATTTCATGGACTTTCCGTCAAAGGAGAGTATGATAGGCATAAATATGACTACCAAACAAGCAAAAAAGTTGGAAAGAATAGCAAATGAAAGTATGAAGTATGCTCGCAAGGCTCTTGCCAAGAGCAACGAAATTCATGCAATTTTGAGTTTGATGGAAGCTAAAGCTGGAAAGGTAAAATCCTTTACTTCTGCCGCCGCCTTATTTAAGAGGCTGAAAATTTAATTATATAATGCGGAAGAGATTTACCACCTCTAAATTCGACAGAAGGTTGGTAATATTTATTAAATCTCATCCAAATCTTTCGCAGCGCACAGGTGAGATAATGGATAAAATTGTTAAGAGTCGTCTTTCTTATCACTGACGAAGCAATTACATTTATCGACATCGGTTCACATGACGAAGTATATTAATTTTGCTAAAGATACCATGATCAAATCTTCAAAAAAATTTAAATAATATATTACTCGCCAATGCTCTATCTGCGGTAAAGACACAAAAATTCTTTTGTATACCAACGGTAAACATGAAGGAGCCTATTATTTTGGCAAAATTCCGATTTCTTCTAAAAAAGAATTGGATTCCGCGATTAAAGCAGGCACCCATAAAGTAAAAGTAGGGAAAATGACAATGGACGTTATGAATAAAGATCCAAAACCTTATAAACATGTCGAATACTGGGAATGCCAGAAGTGTTACAATAAAATCACAAAATAACCTTATTTAGAGCTATATAATAATAAAAAGCTTGACTTTTATAACGTTTAGGTGTATAGTAAACATGCTATGACCACCATGTCGGTGGTCCGCTAGCCAACCAAAGGAGGTTGTTATGCAGAAAGTTGATGTCTCTGAATTACAGGGACCGCTCACAGAGTTCTTTGATCAGATTGGTGGCCATAATGGCCGTGCTCGTTTCGACGAGTTTAAGTTGTGGCTCAAGGGAGTTATACTCACCGCTCTCGAAGCGTTGATTGACCTCTCGATCCCGTGCACACTGCCATTCAAAGGTGCTGAGCGCATCAGCCCGGCGAAGTCCGGAGTGGTGAAGCTCGAGAAGCGCGGTGACGATCTCTTTCTCGACGGTAAAAAGATTAACCTTTTTTTGTCCGACGGGCAGAGAAATGGCCACACTATTGGCGGCCACGATCTTCGCAAGGAGCTCGAGACACGAGGCGGTAACGTCGGCGGAAGTATTCTCGATCATCTTGTAGCACACCCGGAACTTTGGCCGGAGAGCTGGAAGAAAGATTCCAACGGGAACACGATTTATGTGTTCTTCTGGGACGATATCTTCCGCTACTCGAACGGCAACCTCTGCGTGCGGTACGGTTACTGGTGCGACAGCAAGGTGATCTCGTACTCCTACTATCTCGGCCACGACTGGGACTTCCGCAGCCCCGCCGCGTCCTCGCAAGTTAGTTCTTAAAACTAAGACACCTTGTCCTGTACTCGGACACTTTGTTCTTAGTTCGGGCCCTGCAACTTTTGCAGGGCCTTTCGTTTTGTTAAAATATTATCGGTAGTAGGCTAATCTGTCGACGATCAAGCTTTTTGGTTTCCGACGGCCGAAACTAGTATCCATAAGCTGAGAGCGTTTTGGACCAATGTTCACGACGGAGGGCTTATGCAGAACTTCAAACAAAAAATGAAGATACTTGGTGTGAAGCACTATCGCATTATGATGCGGAATTCGATACAGCCCAGAGAGTATTCGATGGGCAGTGGCATGGACGGCGCTTCATACATTTCCGCAACTCGAACGGCAACCTCTACGTGCGGTACGGTTACTGGAACGACGGCAAGGTGATCTCGAACTACAACTATCTCGACAACGACTGGAACTTCAACAACCCCGCCGCGTCCTCGCAAACATCTTCGTTTCCCCGTGAGATTTAAATTATCTTGCGGGGTTTTGTTTATTTTTCATTTGTTCCAGATATCTTTCGGTCTGACCTCTCCATCCTCCAAGCATCTTGCCTGCTATGTCTAATGGCAGAGATAAAGTGATATATTTACCGTCTTCTAAAGTATTTGTTTCCCAAAGTATCATTAAGAACATTTTCAAAGTGTCCAGTTTGCGTATGGAGAGCAGAATGTAAGGCAATTTTGTTTCTTTTGGTAGGAAGCTTGCAGTAGTAACAGCCTCTACCAACTCGACGAAGATTTTATCGATGCGGTTACCAAGAGAATAGCGCTGGGTTTTGGGCAATGTATCATGGTAACTATGCCAGAGAATGTAAGCACTTTTAACCTTTTCCAAAACTCCCGGCAAATCTCGTCGGGGGGGGGGCGTTCAAAGGTTTAGTCATCCATACGATGATATCATCTCAATTGAAAATCTTCTTGAGGCTTGGCGCGAGTTTGTAAAGGGGAAGAGACACAGAAGAGATATCCAGGAGTTTCAACTCCATCTTATAGACAACATTATTTCACTTCACAATGATTTAAAGAATAAGACCTATAAACATTCTCCTTACGAATATTTTAAAATAGCCGATCCAAAGCTCCGCGACATACACAAAGCCATTGTCCGTGACCGGCTTTTGCACCACGCGATCTACCGCATCCTCTACCCATACTTCGATAAGAAGTTCATATCAGACTCCTATTCCTGCAGATTGTTCAAAGGCACCCACAGAGCATTAGAGAGATTCAAGTCTTTTGGAAACCGGGTTTCCAAAAACGATACCAGGCAGTGTTGGATCCTGAAATGCGATATCAAAAAGTTTTTCGCCAACATAGATCACCGAATACTTCTACATATCCTAGACAAACACATTGAAGATAGAGATATTCTCTGGTTTCTGGAAACTGTTATCAATAGTTTTAACCCAGGTCTTCCCCTAGGGAACTTAACCTCCCAGCTTCTGGTAAACATCTATATGAACGAATTCGATCAATTCGTTAAACACAGGCTCAAGGTTAAACACTATATAAGATATGCCGATGATTTCGTAATCTTCTCTAGAGATAGAAATTATTTATGTACAGTATATCAGTATATTGTACACTTCCTTCGAACGAGAATGAGACTAGAGATTCATCCAGACAAAGTTTTTATCAAAACCCTCTCTTCTGGTCTAGATTTTCTCGGCTGGGTACACTTTCCAACTCATAGAGTATTGAGGACTGTGACCAAGAGAAGGATAGTGAAGAAACTGGTAGAGAATCCAAGCAAAGAAACAAAAGCTTCTTATACGGGGATGCTGAAGTGGGGGAATACGCAGAAGATTCGAGCGAAACTTGTTGTATAATTAATTTGTAATGGCTCTCTATACATACAAAGCGGCGGATAAGAGTGGGAAAGTTTATGAGAGGATAGTGGAAGCGAAAAGTAGGCTCGATCTCTACGGCATCATCAGGCAAGAAGGGGGTACGGTAGTATCGGTTAAGGAAACGAGCCGCTTCATGCCATCCGTTTCTTTCAATAATCTTTTCGGCACGATCAAAACTCAAGAGAAAATCAATTTTGCCAAAAATCTCGGGCTCATGATGGAAGCAGGGCTGCCTCTTGTACGATCACTTTCGGTCATGGGCAAGCAAACGAGAAATCTTGCCCTCAAAAAGCTCTTGTCAGAACTCGAAGAAGATGTAAGAGCTGGTAAAACTCTCTCCGAATCGCTCGGCAAGCGGCCAAAAGTCTTTTCGACTCTATTCGTCTCGATGGTGAAAGCCGGCGAGGAGTCTGGGAAAGTCTCACAGGCTCTATCGATGGTCGCAAGCCAGATGGAGAAATCGCATTCGTTGGCCAAAAAGGTGCGCGGAGCGATGATCTATCCAGTAATAATCATTTCCATCATGATTATCCTTGCGGTTCTCCTTCTAATGTTTATGGTTCCGACTCTGACCGCCACTTTCGAAGGTATCGGAGCGAAGCTTCCTCTCTCGACGCGCGTCACGATTTATCTTTCCAGTTTCTTGGTCGAACATACTCTCTTGGTCATCTCACTATTTATTCTCGTCGCTATGTCCGCAATATTGTTTGCGAAGTCGCGTGTTGGCAGAAGACTCGCAGACACCGTATTTCTCCAGCTCCCGATCATCGGCGAGATGATAAGAGAATTTGAATCTGCCAGAACCGCTCGCACGCTCTCATCTCTTCTTTCTAGTGGCGTTGAGATCGTGGTAGCGATGGATGTGACGACCGATGTGGCGCAAAACCATTTTTATAAACAAGCTCTCGCGCGCGCTAAAGGAGCGGTGGAAAAAGGCGAGCCGATGTCTGCCATCTTTATGGAATACGGCACGCTCTATCCTCCGTTTGTCGGTGAGATGGTGCTGGTGGGTGAAGAAACTGGCCGCATTGCAGACATGCTCGCCGGTGTCGCCACTTATTATGAGAATGAAGTAGAACAGAAGACCAAAAATCTTTCGACAATCATAGAGCCGGCACTTATGGTGATTATCGGTGCAGGGGTTGGAATGTTCGCGCTCTCAATGCTTGCCCCGACTTATTCGCTTGTCGACTACATCTGATGAAAAATGGATTTACTATTTTTGAGATTCTTTTCGCGGTTGCAATCTTGGGCATTGCGATAACTATTGTTTCCTTATCATTTTCCAATATCAATCAAAGTACGGCGCTTGAGAAAAGTGTTGACACTGCAATTTCCGTTTTCAACGAAGCGCGATCATTAACACTTGCTTCCAAGGATAGAACGAGTTTCGGAGTAAGGATTGAACCATCCCAACTCATTCTTGTCCCTACAGATACCGTAACAATATTTAATAATTTAGTTGGGATAAGGAATATAAGTATCGCAGGCGGTACGACTGTAACATTTAAGAGGCTTACCGGGGCTACCGATAATTTCGGTACTTTTGAAATTTATTTGAAGAATGCTACCACTACTTATCGCACTATTACGATAAGTGCCACAGGCATAACACAATGAAAAAAGGCTTTTCCATGGTTGAAGTTGTGATCGCGGCGGCTATTATTCTCGGAGCGGTGCTTGTGCTTCTTGGTGTCCACAATCTCTACCTCAAAGTCGCCTTGTCTAACGGTAGCGTGGTAAAAGCTGCCTATCTTGCCGAAGAAGGGGTAGAGAATATACGCTTTTTGCGCGATGTTTCCTGGAGTGCAAACATTTCCGGGCTTACGAGCACTTCGACTACCATAGAAAATTTCTATAGAACTGTCACTTTATCGGCTGTATACCGCGATGCTAATTCCGACATCGTCTCTTCCGGAGGAATGCTCGATTCAAACACTAAACTCGTTGTATCGAATGTCTCGTGGTGGCGAGATAATGCTACCACTACAAAATCGATCTCTACATATCTCGCCAATCTTTATGGTAATTAAAAATAAAAAAGGGTTCTCGCTTATTGAAATACTAGTCTATATTTCTATTTTAGTTTTCATGCTCGCCATTATTCTAGAAGTGGTCATTTCCATCACTCGTTCGGATAGGATTATAAGAACGATGAGAAATATCGAAAATTCCACCATCTTATCCATGGAGCGTATCACCAGAGAAGTGCGCCAAGCAGATAGTATTACAGTAATCGAACCAGATGTATTGGTTCTGGAAAAAGAAGACGGAACAGTAGAATTTTATCTCTCTAATTCAAGACTTTTTATAAAGGAAAATGGTGTAGAAATTGGAGCATTGACGGCAAGCTCCACAAGAGTGGCTGATATTACATTCACGCGTTTTGCAAGTTCTACGAGCGAAGGTGTCAGAGTAAAATTGACTTTAGAGAGCGGCACAACGACTAATTATCGCACGGAGAATTTCTATACCTCTGTCATTAAAAGAAATAAATGAAACGAAACTTACAATCTGGGCAAGCAATGATGGTGGCGACCATATTTTTCTTGATAATCTCTATCACCATTATTTTTGGATTGGCGGGACCCATTACCCGCCAACAAAGTATTGCGTCAGGTCTTCTATTGTCGCGCCAAAGTTATTTCCTCGCTGAAGCTGGAGTGGAAGATGTCATCTACCGCTTGGATAATGGCTTCTCTGTCGATTCTACAGAAATTTTAAGCCTTAATGGCAGTTCAGCAACTACTGCTACTACTGACACTGCTGAAGGCAAAGAAATTAACTCTGTTGGAGCTGTTTCAGAAATGATACGCAAGGTTAAAGCCAACCTTATTTTCGGTGAAGGCGTTGCCTTTCACTATGGTATACAAGTAGGGCAGGGCGGATTTCAGTTATCAAACAATGCTGGAGTAAACGGCAATGTCTATTCCAATGGCAGTATTTCCGGTTCCAATGGCTCATTTATCACCGGTGATGCTTTCGCTGTGGGCACCGTATCGGGTGTTGATGTCGGAGGACAGACTCAAATGGAGCAGCCCCCACAAAATTTCCCTATAACAGACGTACAAATTACTAGTTGGAAAGCTGAAGCGATCGCAGGCGGTACAGTTACAAGCCAAAGCTTTTCTGAAACTAACCATATGCTTGGACCAAAAAAGATTAACGGCAACCTCACTCTAAATAACGGCGCGAAGCTTACTGTTACCGGAACGTTGTGGATTACCGGCAATATAGTCTTATCAAACAATTCGGAGTTAGTGCTTTCGTCGAGTTATGGTGCGAATGATGGGGTCATCGTGGTAGACGGTGTCTCTACTCTCTCCAATGGCTCCACTTTCGAAGGTTCTGGCACGAACGGGAGCTATATCATGCTTCTCTCAACCAACAACACCGGAAGTGCTATCGTCCTTTCAAACAATGCCGGGGCAGTGATCCTATATGCTCCAAATGGCACAGTCCAGTTGGGGAATGGTGCGGCAGTCCAGCAAATTACCGCCAAGACTATTTCTCTTTCCAATAACGCTGTTATTAATTACGAACAAGGGCTCATAAATGCCGCTTTCACTAGCGGTCCTTCTGGCGGCTATGACATAGATAGCTGGAAAGAGGTAGAATAGTGTCATGGCAAAAATGTTATTGGTGGCAAATTGGAAGAATCATCCAAGCTCTCTGTTTGAAGTGCGAGCTTTGTTAAAGAGTCTTTCAACTAAACGTAAATTATTCAAAAAATTCTCGCTTTTTATTGCGCCACCGCTATTTTATTTTGAATCTGTCTCCGAACGCGCGAGTTTCTACAGTCTTGCTTCTCAAGATCTAGAACATATAGATATTTTGAAAAGTTTTGGCACCAAACTTGCAATTATTGGGCATAGCGACCGGCGAGTTATGGGAGAAACGAACGAGATTATTAATAAAAAGATCAAACTCGCTCTGCGTTCTGGTATTACCCCTCTTCTTTGCATTGGAGAAAGTTTGCCGGACCGTGATGGCGAACACTTCGAATTTTTGCGCGACCAATTGCGCCATGCTCTCTCTGGTATTAAAAAAAGTGATGCTTCAAAACTTTTAGTAGCATATGAACCCGTATGGGCGATAGGTAAGAGTGCTAAAGATTCGATAAGTTCTGATGATTTAAGTGAAACTGTCATATTTATCAAAAAAGTTTTGTCCGACATATTAGGCAGGAAAATTGCAGACAAAATTTCTATACTTTATGGTGGAGCTGTGGAACCTGCTAATGCTGGGGATTTGATGCGCGAGAGTGGTATCAAAGGGTTTCTCGTCGGCCACGCTTCGCTTAATGCTAGAAGTTTCGAGGGTATAGCAAAATCAATGTTAATGAAATGATACTGAAATCGATCAAAAAGATTCCTGAGCTTAAAGGCAAGCGAGTACTGGTACGTGTGGACTGGAACGTGCCTATAGAGAACGGCAAGGTTCTGGGAGACTTTCGCATCAAGAAATCTATGCCGACGCTTGAGTATTTAGCCAAGGTCGGAGCTAAAGTGATCTTGGCAACTCATCTGACAGAAGGTTCGATCGACGCATTGGACCGATTTGTGCCAGAAGGCATGAGGTTATTGGCCAATGTGCGCGATAACCCCGGAGAAGAAGCCAACTCGACATCATTTGCCAAGAAACTCGCATCTGGAGCCGATATTTATGTAAACGAAGCTTTCTCTGAGTCTCATCGAGAATATGCTTCGATCGTCGGAGTTCCCAAATTATTGCCGAGCTTTATGGGTTTACAGTTTGAGCTTGAGCGCAAAGCGTTATCAAAGATATTTCGTCCGAAGCATCCGTTCCTATTTATTCTGGGAGGAGCGAAATTTGGTACTAAACTGCCTCTTCTCAAAAAATTTGTCAAAATTGCCGATGAAATATTTATCGGCGGAGCTTTAGCCAATACTTTTTTCAAGGCTATAGGTAGGGATATTGGAAGGTCGTTAGTGAGCGAAGATGATTTCGATGTTTCCAAATTACTCAATACAGGGAAAATTATCCTGCCGGAAGATACCATAGTCGATGGCGGTAAGATTCTCGATGTCGGCCCGCGAAGTATGGAAAATTTGAAATCAAAGATAATGGAAGCCGAACTTGTGCTCTGGAATGGGCCTCTAGGCAATTACGAACTAGGTTATAAAGTAGCCACATTGAAAGTCGCAAAACTGGTAGCCGAATTCGCCAAAGAATCTATTGTCGGTGGGGGAGACACGCTCGCGGCTATCCGAGAACTCGATATTTACGATAAATTTTCTTTCGTCTCGACCGCCGGCGGCGCCATGCTCGAATTCCTCGCCCACGGCACCCTGCCGGGAATAGAAGCTTTGAAAGAAAGTCAGAAGTAAAACGAAAACCACGCAAGTATTTTCTGCTGAAAATCTTGCTCGCGCTCGCGCCGTCGCGCTGTGCGAGGCTTTTCTTATTTACTTCCGACTTTCTATGGACCGTTTAATTTTCTCGGCGTTTCCGACAAAATCTTTCTTGCTTGATTCGCCGAAGCTTTGCGAAGGCGATTCGCCGGGATATACCCATATATGCGCGTGGGGGACTTCCTCACCAATAATTTTAGACAATATGAAGTCCGTTTCAAATGCTTTCTCTAATGCCAGAGCGATTTTCTTTGCGATTTCGAAATATTCTCCGGCATTCGGCACGTTCCACACCCATCTGTAATGTGCTTTCGGTATGACTACTGTGTGCCCAGGCGATTCAGGATTAATACTTAAGAATGCCAAGAAGTTTCCATCCTCATAAACCTTGTGAGAGGGTAATTCTCCTTTTACGATTTTACAGAATATGCAATTCTCCATCGGGTGAAATATTTAACTTCGTAATAACATTACGAAGTTATGGTGTAGTTGTCGTAATTATAGTTCTTTTTTGGTTTTGAGTTAAGAGGTGTTTAACTAGGATGATAATCAATAAGACTAGAACTATGAGCAAGAGCCAGCCTACAACACCATTGGTGAGAATACCGCCGAGGCCTGATATTGCCCCAGCGACATTGGTAGCGTTGCCATTACCATTGGTATTTACATTTGGAGCATAAGCATATGAGGCTGGAATCTGGGCAGAAATGCTGTCATTGACGGACAATCTCTGTCCAGATGCGTTGGTGTGGTCAGCTACTGCATAGAAGTTTATGTTTGCGCCGCTAGCCATACCATCTCTTGAGCGTAGCCTTACCATTACCGCACCTTGGCTATTTGGAGCGACACTGCCTACGTTGAAGGTGAGGTTGTTGCCAGAGACATTGCTATTGTATGGAGCAGAAGAGACGAAAGTTGTTTCCGGAGGAAGAGTGAGGCGCAATGCCACATTTCTTGCGGTTGAACCAGAATTGTTTTGATAAGTCAGAGTGTAGAGGATATCGCTTCCCGATGCGAAGTTGTCGCAAGCGCAACCGACTACGTCAGCGGCCGAAGCCAAAGAGAGCAAAGATACTTGGCTTAGAGGAGGGATATATACGGTAGTGGCTGGCTGGAAGAACACTGGTTGTCCTTGAGCGACGATATTGACAGAATCGAATGCGCTACCAACGCTATTTGAGCAGGAAATATAGAAAGTAGTAGTGCGGGTCAAGAGGCCGGTACTGAAGCTTCCGGAAGTGCCGCGAGTGCCCGGCCAGTTTGGAGTGCCGCCGGAGGCGAAGCAAGTATTAGCGTTGTTCGAAGTCCAACGGACTACGGTAGAGCCGTTAATGCCTACGTTGAATTGGTCCGCTGTCAGGAACACGCTCGGCTCGCCGATTGTTGAAGAAAACGAACCGGAGACATTTACAGTCACTGAGTCGGAGTCAGAGCTATTGTTATTGTGACAAGTGATGCTGTAAGTCACTCTTCCGTTTAGACTTCCTGTATTAAATGAACCGGAAGTGCTGCGATTGCCGGACCAACCATTGGTACCACCAGATGCGGTACAGTTATTGGCATTGCTCGAACTCCATCGTACAACTGTGCTTGAGTTGAAACTGATGCTCGTGTCATCGGCCCAGATATCTACATTTACGTTTTGATTATTATCTTGTCCATTTACACTGACAGTTACAGAGTCAGATGCAGAGCCGGAATTATTGGAGCAGGTGATGATATAAGTAACCGTGTTAGTTAGATTGCCTGTAGAGAATGAACCACTTGTGCTTCTGTTTGTGCCGCCCCAGCCATTTGTGCCGCCGCTAGACGAACAAGTGTTGGCATTGGTAGAAGTCCATCTGATAAGTGTGCTTGAGTTGTAGTTGATGCTCGTGTCATCTGCCCGGATATCTACTGTTGGTCCTACATTTGAATATCTACATGATCCAACTTGATTGTAGTTAGTCGCGCTTACGTCAGTACACCTTTGTGCGTAAGTACAGTTTCCTACACTATTATAATTAGTGGCACTGGGGTCATTGCATCTTTGTGCATAAGTACATGCTCCAACTTGATTGTAGTTCGTCGCACTCTGGTCATTGCAAGTTTGAGCACTCACAGAAATTGTGACTGAATCAGATGCAGAACCTACGCTATTGGAACAAGTGATGCTGTAGGTGACGGTATTGGCCAAAACTCCAGTGGATTGTGAACCAGAAGTGCTCTTTGAACCCGCCCAACTATTGGTGCCGCCCGATGCAGAACAACTCGTGGCATTATTGGATGTCCAACGGACTGTGGTGCCGCCGTTATTGGAAGAAAGATTGGGATTGTCTGCAGAGATATCTACGGTAGGCTGACTTGGCTGTTGTTGGCAAATGGCGGTAGTGAAAGTGTGAGTCTGTCCTGTTGCCTTACCAAACTCATTCTCGGCCATTGCTCTATATGAGTAAGTAGTGTTCTCGGCTAGATTTGTGAGCAGTTGGCTAAAGGATGAATCTTGTGAGAAAAACTGTCCTGGAGTACTCCAGCTGATAGATCCGCCTTGTCCCCACTCGAACCATGCTTCGGTTCTTACTCCGTATGTATCAACGTCTCCGTGTATTGTGGCGCTATTGCAAGTTGGCACTGCGTATTGTGCAGAGGCAGAGCTAGTAAATGCGGAAAATCCGATAGCGATGCTTAAAAGCAGAATGCTCGTTTTGGTATTCATATTTTGATATTAATTTGAGCGCCAGCGCTCTCTAGAGATATTAGCTTATAGATGTTTACTATGTCTAATAGCTTTAGAGAACGCGGGAAGGGGTTTCCTTCCCGGCTTTGTTTTTATCCGGTGCACGGCGGAGCTGTGCACGTGGGAGGTCTTGATCCTCCAGCTGTACCGGTGTTACTTGGACCAGCACCAGTACCTGGTGTGCCCGTAGGCCCGATTCCGCCAGCTGCAGGACCTGTCGTAATACCTGGCCCCGACGGAGTCGGTGTTGGCACTGGAATGGGAATCGGTGCGGCGGGGGTAGAATTGACTATAGTAGTGATATTTGTCCCACTCCGCCGCCCTTTCGTCGCGAAGTAAATCAACGCCCCTCCAGCGACTAGTCCACCAATAGTACCGAGAATCAAGCCCAACTTTCCTCCTGAAGTTTTAGTCTCAGCTATTGTCTTCGCTGTTGTTTCAGGAGGTTTTTGAACAAGGTCAGCAACAGTTGCTGGGCCGGGCAAGCCACGGAGACCCGTTTCCCCAGTATCACCTTTGTCACCCTTGGGACCCGTAGGTCCTATAGGTCCAACCACTTCCGTCACCTCTATTTTTAAGGCTACAGAAGCGTTGAAGAAGTCATTACAACACTCCTCCAACCGTAAAAGTTGGCTGTTGCTTGTGCGTGCAACGACTCTTCTGTCATTGCCAAGGCGTACCCAGCCCTTTCCGCCTTCGATTGCCCGGTCCGGGAGTTCCATCAGGAAGCACCCTTCCGCAGGATTCCCTATCACTTTCTCCCCGGGTTTAAGTGGGCATACTCGTGGTTTTGTCGGGTAGTAGAATGGGGCACCTTTAGCCACCAAGCATTCTGCAGACGTTTTCCAGAAATCAACTAACGGAACTGGGGCCTGGGTTTGGTTTTGAGCCCAGGCTATTTCGGTCAGCGGCGGACTAATTACTAAGAGACAAGTCAGAATCAGGGCGATTTTCGCCATCTCAACTCCTCCGTTTTATGTCCTTTATCGTCTTTGTTAAAGGACAATCTGTGGTTACTGTATAACTTCGGTTAGAAAATGTCAATGCTTCGCATTGCTTAAGGTTCGCTCGAGCTCTGTGTAAGCAAGCTTCCACATTCTCTCGCTGCCTTAAGTCAAGCGAGTCTCTGGGTGTGCTAGAATGGTGCGATGCACTTTCCAGAACTGCTCGATATTCTCTTTGACGAGCGCGGAATCTTGCTCGAAAATCGAGGTAGTTTCCTCAACCCCGATTATTCGAAGCTCCACAGCCCAATGCTTCTTCCGGATATGGAAAAAGCTCGTGACCGAGTGATCCAAGCTATAAAGGACAATGAACACATTGTGGTTTTTTCGGACTACGATTGCGACGGCATTCCGGGTGCCGTTGTGCTTTCTGACTTCTTTAGACGTATAAGATACGAAAACGTGTCTTTTTACATTCCTCACCGGCATCTCGAAGGCTTCGGGCTTAACTTTGATGCAATAGACGAAATAGAGAGCCGAGGAGCCAAGCTCATCATCACTATAGACTGCGGTATTGCCGATATTGAAGAGGTGAGGGTGGCGCAAGAGAAGGGTATTGATGTCATCATCACCGATCATCACCAGCAAAAGCCAGAGTTACCGCCAGCTTATACGGTTGTGAATCCCAATCGGACTGATTCAACCTATCCGTTCAAAGGTATTTGCGGATCAGCCACAGTTTTCAAACTAGTGCAGGCTGTTTATGAAAAAGAATCTTTCGGTGTGAAGCCTGGCATGGAGAAGTGGTCTCTCGATATGGTAGGGCTTGCCACATTCTCGGACATGGTGCCATTGATTGATGAAAATAGAATTTTTGCAAAGTTTGGATTAGAGGTTTTGAAAAAGTCTCCTAGGCCCGGACTTGCCGCGCTTTCTCGCAAGCTCAATCTAGACCGCAAAAATATGTGCGAAGATGATGTGACGTTTATGATCACCCCGCGCATCAACGCCGCTTCGCGTATGGGTGTGCCAAAAGACGCTTTCGATCTTTTGCGAACCGAGAAGCTAGAAGAGGCCGAAGGTCTCGCACTTCATTTGGAGAAAATAAATAACGAGCGCAAGGGGTTAGTGGCGAGTATGGTCAAAGAAGCTAAAGCCAATATCGAGAAGCGTCAAAATATGCTCGAAGTGATAGTCGTCGGTTCGCCGGAGTGGCGCCCTGCGGTTGTGGGACTTGTCGCAAACTCGCTTGTAGAAGAATACAATCGCCCGGCTTTTGTATGGGGGAGGGATGGTGCGGGGCACCATCCCTCAAGCCCGATGGTACTTAAAGGCTCTTGCCGCTCTTATAACGGCTACAATTTGTTTCTACTTATGAGTGCTATAGGCGAGGCATTTATAGAATTCGGCGGCCACCCTGGTGCTGGCGGGTTCTCTGTAACATTAGAAAATCTCACAACTCTTGAAGAAAAACTTTCCAAAGCTCTTAAGAGTCTCAAGGCGGTTGAACCCCAGCTTCGCGGTTCAACCGCCAAGTGGATTAAAATTGCAGATATTGGAGAAAATCTTTGGAACACGATCTCTCCGTTTGCTCCATTTGGCATGGGTAATCCCAAACCAATTTTCGATATAAAAGGAGAAATAAAATCCTTTAGGCAATTTGGCAAAGAAAATAATCATTTAGAGTTGGTACTTACTGATGGCAAGAAAGAGGTAAAAGCTATATCATTCTTTTCTTCCCCTACTGCTTACTCCCTACTACCTACTACGAAGATTTGCACAGTGCGTGCAAATCTTGAAAAGTCCTACTTCCGAAACCGCCCCGAACTCCGTTTGCGTATAGTTGATATAATTTCCGCATGATTACTGTATACACAGACGGTTCGTCGAGAGGGAATCCTGGACCAGGCGGCTATGCCGCAGTAGTTAGTTATCAGAAGTTAGTAGATAGTGTAGAAAAAGACTGGATAACAGAAATCGGAGGCAGAGAAAACCATACTACCAATAACCGCATGGAACTTACAGGAGCAATTAAAGCTTTAGAATTCGCCTCCCAACTATCTACTAATAACTATCTACTATTTACTGACTCCGAGTACGTGATGAAAGGCATAACGCAATGGATAAAAAAGTGGCAGCTTAAAAATTGGCTCACCGCCGCTAAAAAAGCAGTTCTAAATCAAGACTTGTGGCAGAAACTTCTTGAAGTTACGGAAGGAAAACAAATAGAGTGGAAATATGTTGCTGGCCACTCTGGACATATTCTTAATGATCGCGCAGATGAGATTGCTACCAGTTTTGCAGATAAATTGAATCCGGATTTATACAATGGACCGAAGTCAGAATATCGGTACAAATAGCATTCTTGTTTTCATCTGGAGTTTCATATTTGCAATATTTGTTTCTTCGTTCTTTTTCATACCGCCGCTTATAAGCATATTTATAATTTTAGTTGGTACAGCGATTTTGGCAGTAGATAAAAGATCACTATTCTTGTCCATCGCATTAATTTCTTTCGGTCTTGGTATCTTGCGCTATGACATAAAAGATTTTCACGAAGAAGTTACTCCGGTTTCTAGTGGCGTAGTGATAACCGAACCGGAACAGAAAGAAAATACTACTCGTTTCGTGATGCTTGCAGACAATGGTGAAAAAGTTTTGATCAGCACCGATCTGTATAGCAAAGTTTCTTACGGAGACAAGGTTAAGATAGAAGGGAAATTTTCCAAGCCGGGGATTATCGAAGACTTTGATTACGCGGCCTATCTTTCCAAAGACAATATTTATTTTGTGATGAATTTCGCCGAAGTAGAAATAATTTCCGCGTCCGCCAGCTGGCGGAACGGCAATGTCGCCAAAAGAAATCTTCTCTCACTCAAGCAAAGCATTGTAAACAAGATGAGAAGTATTTTTGCCGAGCCGGAGTCCTCGCTCTTGGCCGGACTTATATTGGCAGGGAAGTCTGCTTTGCCAAAAGATGTTTTGGAAGAATTCCGCCGCGCCGGCATCATCCACATTGTCGTTCTCTCCGGTTACAACATAACTATCATCGCTGATTTTTTGAAAAAGATTTTTGGGAACGCGGGCTCTATTGTAGGCATACTTTTATTTGTACTAATGACTGGTGGAGAGGCGACGGTGGTTCGAGCCGCCATTATGGTGCTCGTAGTAATTATGGCAAAAAGTTTCCATCGTCCGTACTCTGCACCGAGAGCTCTATTGTCGGCAGGATTCTTAATGGTCTTTCATAATCCGAAAATTCTTGTTTTCGACGCCTCGTTTCAATTATCTTTCCTTGCCACCTGCGGTCTAATTTATGTTGTGCCTAAAGTAGCAAAGCACCTAGAGTGGATTACAGAAAGATTCAAGGCGAGAGAAATTATTGCGACAACTATCGGGACGCAGATAACCGTCTTACCTTTCTTAATTTATCTTACGAGAGAAATTTCTATCGTTTCTCTACCGGCAAATATATTGGTGCTCTTTTTTATCCCGTATGTAATGTTTGCGGGATTTTTCGCCACTCTTATAGCCTATATTTCTCCTATACTAGCGCTTCCTCTGACTTATCTTGCGCACCTCATCTTATCTTGGATACTTTTTGTCGGGTACTTCCTGGGCAGTCTACCCTTTGCCACCACTAGCTTCTAAAAAATTTTCTTCGCAAACTCGCCAGTTTAGGTTAGCGAAGAATGCGTCAATATATTTTTTCTTTTCCACTGGGGTGTAGTCGATGAAATAGGCGTGTTCCCACATGTCTAGGACGAGAATGGGCGCGAGGCCGGTTAAAATTCCCAAGTGGTGCTCGTCAACCCAGGCATTTAGGAATTGCTTTGATGTCGGATCATAATAAATTGTGGCCCAACCCACCCCACGCGTGAGTGCTATGGCTTTGAATTTCTCAAGCTCCAACCCAGCTTGTGAAAGAGGACTCTCTGTGGTGAGCGGAGTCGAACCACCTTCAAACTGGGCGAAATAATATTCATGCATTCTCATGCCGTCGAATTCAAAAGGGAACTGGCGATTGTAATCTTTTTCCTCCAGTAAATCATTAACGTTCTTGACATAACCGGCATAGAGCTTGAGATGAGTTTCTATCGCAATCTCCGAGATGCCTTCTAGCTTCGGGATATTAAATTTTCGCTCTTCAAATAGTTTAGCCATGTTGAGATTATACTATAGAGATGGAATTTCTAAGAAAACATACTAAAGAAGTCGTTGTAGGAGCACTAATTCTTTCAAATATCTTTGTCTGGGTTGCAATTTATGCGAGGCAAGCGAGTGGTTTATTGAAAGTCTATTTCCTCGATGTGGGGCAAGGGGACGCTATCTTCATCGATTCTCCAACTCACGGGCAAGTTTTGATAGACGGTGGCAAAAACCGCCGAGTGCTTTCGCAAATTGATAAGGCATTGCCATTTGGCGACAAAACAATCGATGTCGTCATTGCCACTCACCCGGACCTCGACCATATTGGTGGCTTGCCGGAAGTAATCTCGCGCTACAAGGTTGGGCTTTTTATAGAACCGGGAGTAGAATCCGATAATACTCTAGATGATGAATTAGAAAAGAGAGTGGAAGAGAAAAATATTCCTACGCTTCTTGCGCGGAGAGGCATGGTGGTGAACTTCGGTGATGGCGCTAAACTCCAAATACTTTTCCCAAACCAAGATGTTTCCAATTGGGAGACAAATAGAGCTTCTATAGTATCTAAACTTACATATGGCGATAGTTCATTTCTCCTGATGGCAGATTCTCCGATGGCGATCGAAGATGTCCTAGTTAACCTAGAGCCCACTCTCCTAGATGCTGATGTTCTCAAAGCAGGCCACCACGGCTCTCGCACTTCGACTTCTCCAAATTTTCTAAAATCCGTCACGCCCGAGTACGCCGTGATTTCCGCAGGCAAAGATAATTCCTACGGCCACCCACACACCGAAGTCTTAACCAACCTCACCTCGATCGGCGCCAAAATCCTGAACACCGCCGAGAGTGGCACTATACAATTTGAAACGGATGGAAAAATCTTGAAACTTAAATAACCTCGGCTTTTTATACATTGTGGATATCTAAATAATATTAATTTCTATATACGTTATAATCTAACGATCGTGGAATAATAACGTATGGGTAAATTAGAAGAAAAAAGCAGGAAGAGAACTAGAAAGAAAAATCTTCAAAAGATTATTTTAAAGACTGTAACCACAGCAGGTATTTTGGGAATAGGTTTGCTGGCTCCAAATGTTATAGGAGCCATGGGTAAACTAGGTCTGCTCCCAAACAGAAGACAGAAAGAGTATGTTAATTCTTCTGCCAGTAAGATGGTCAAGAAAGGGTTAATGAAATATAACGGCAGGTTTTATGAGATTACTACTGCCGGAGAAAATAAGCTACGCATGTGGGAATTTGCTGACTTTAAATTACAGAAACCAAAAAAGTGGGACAAAAAATGGAGGGTTATTATTTTCGATATACCAGAAAGAAGAAGAAAGATACGTGATCACATTAGGATCTTGTTTAAATCAGCTGAATTCTATCCTCTACAAGAAAGTGTTTGGGCGTATCCATACGATTGCGAAGATATTATCGCACTTCTGAAAACTCATTTTGGAGTAGGAAAAAATATTCTCTATTTGATTGTTGAAGAATTAGAAAACGACAGACATTTGAGAGAAGAATTCGGGCTTGTTAAATAACCCCGGCTTTTTTGAGGACAGAGTGAGCGCCGCGCTTATTGATGGTTTTAATAGCGCGAGTGGAGAGAGTCAAAGTAATAGTCTTCTTCAATTCTGGGATGTAAATGCGCTTTTTCTGGAGGTTGGGATACTTCTTAACCATCCCGGTCGGGTTGAATTGGGTAGCCCTGGTTCTATTGGAGTAGCCACCTCCAACTCTTGAGCCTTTGAACAAAACTGGACATACTCTTGCCATGTCTGCGGTATACTAGCACTATGGAGTTCGTATTTCAAATCGCTATTTTGATCATGTCAGTAGTCATCCACGAAGTCTCTCATGGCTACGCCGCACGCATGCTTGGCGACCATACTGCCGAGTATCAAGGCCGCCTCACTCTTAATCCTCTAAGACATCTGGATTTTGTCGGCTCGTTCCTTGTGCCAGTGCTCGCCTACACGTTTGGAGGGTTCCTCTTCGGCTGGGCAAAACCTGTTCCTTATAATCCCTATAATTTGAAACCGGGGCGTTGGTCTGAAGCGATAGTGGCGGGTGCTGGGCCAGTTTCAAACATTGTGGTGGCTTTGATATTCGGACTTCTTTTACGTCTATCTCTTGTCGCTAATCCAGCATTCATCCAAATTGTGGCAGCCATAGTCTTTATCAATATTTTGCTAGCTATATTTAACTTGGTACCCATACCGCCGCTCGATGGCTCTAAGCTCCTTTTTGCTCTTTTCCCAAACAAGCTCTTTGAGCTCCGCGGATTTTTCGAGCGTTACGGTTTAATGCTCGTAATTTTCTTTATTTTCTTCCTGTGGCAGTCAATTTTCCCGCTCATCCTCTGGCTTTTCCAGCTTATTACCGGTGTTGCAATTTAAGGCTAACTTATGTAGAGTAATAATCTCCTCACGGAGCATTTTTTGTGAGTACGATTAATCAATTAGTTAGGCGCAAGAGGCACAAAACCACCAGGAAGTCAAAGTCCGTGGCTTTGACGCGCGGTTTTAATACCAAAAAGAACCGTCCGATATTTTATAATTCACCTTTCAAGCGCGGTGTAGCTACCAAAGTCACTACCAAGACTCCGAAGAAACCTAACTCCGCTATCAGAAAGATTGCGAGGGTTCGCCTAACCAACGGTATGGAAGTAACCGCCTACATCCCGGGCATTGGCCACAATCTCCAAGAGCACTCTGTGGTTATGATCCGTGGCGGCCGCGTCAAAGATATCGGCCTTCGATACACTATTGTGCGCGGCGTGCTCGATGCTACCGGAGTAGAAGGCAGGAGACAGACTCGTAGCCAATATGGTGCGAAGAAGCCTAAAAAAGTTAAATAAGTTGTATAAGTTGATAAGTTTAATAAAGAAATGAGACGCAAATTAAAGACAAAACCAAAACTTGAGCCAGACTATACCTACGATTCAGAAAAGGTAGCTAAATTTATTAATTACTGTATGCAGGAAGGAAAGAAAAATACCGCGCGAACTATCGTTTACGACTCTTTTGAGATTATCAAAGACAAAACCAAGAACCCGAATCCTCTGGAAGTTTTTGAAGCCGCTCTCAAGAATACTGGCCCGACAATGGAAGTACGCTCACGAAGAGTCGGAGGTGCCAACTACCAGATCCCGCGCGAAGTTCGACCGGAACGCAGACAATATCTATCCATGAAATGGATTATCGACGCTGCTCGCTCTAAGAAAGGCAAAGCAATGGCGGAAAAATTGGCAGAAGAGATCATCGCCGCATCAAACAACGAAGGAGAAGCGATCAAGAAACGCGAGAATACTCACAAAATGGCGGAAGCAAACAAAGCGTTTGCACATTTCGCGTGGTAACGCAAAATGAATTTCTAATTGACCTAATTATTCTAATTTCTAAAAAATGCAGAGAGACTACCCATTAGAACGAGTCAGGAATTTTGGAATAATAGCGCATATAGATGCTGGGAAAACGACTACCAGCGAGCGCGTGCTTTTTTATACCGGCTCACAGCACAAAATCGGCGAAGTGCACGAAGGTGAGACTACGACTGACTGGATGGAACAGGAGCGCGAGCGCGGGATCACCATTACCGCCGCCGCTGTTACTTGTTTTTGGAAAGGCACTCGTTTCAATATCATCGACACTCCGGGACACATCGACTTCACCGTAGAAGTGAAGCGTTCTCTCCGTGTGCTCGACGGCGCCGTCGTCGTCTTCGACGGTGTGGCCGGAGTAGAGCCGCAATCCGAGACTAACTGGCGTTATGCCGAAGAAGCGCAAGTGCCGCGAATTTGCTTTATCAATAAACTCGACCGCACCGGCGCATCTTTCGAGCGTTCATACAAATCTATTCTCGACCGCCTTTCCAAAAAAGCTATTCGCATGCAAATCCCGATCGGCGAAGAGGGCAATCACGAAGGTGTCATCGATCTATTGAAGATGAAGGCCTATTACTTCGAAGGCAATATGGGAAGCGAGGTAGTGGAGAAAGAAATTCCTGAAAATTTGAAAGCCGATGCGACCAAATATCGTGGTGAACTTGTCGAGAGGATTGTCGAGAACGATGAAGTTCTTATGAACGATTATCTCGAAGGTAAGGAAATTCCTCTGGATAAATTAAACATCACTCTCCGCAAAGCGGTTATCGCCAACAAGATCTTCCCAGTTCTCACTGGTTCTGCTTTGAAAAATAAAGGAGTGCAATTAGTGCTCGATGCGGTTGTCGATTATCTCCCAGCGCCGACAGACATTCCGGCTATCAAAGGTATAGATCCGAATACCGGAGAAGAGGTTCTCCGCCACGCATCTGACGAAGAGCCCTTCTCTGCTCTTGCCTTCAAACTCCAAGCTGATCCATTCGTTGGACAGCTCACGTTCTTCCGCGTCTACTCCGGCACGATCGAATCCGGCACATATTTGTATAACTCAACTACTGGCACCAAAGAACGCCTCGGCCGTATCGTGCGCTTGCAGGCTAACCAGCGTGAAGAAGTGAAAAAAGTTTTTGCCGGAGAGATTGCCGCCGCTGTCGGATTGAAAGATGCCAAAACTTCTCACACTTTCTCTGACGAGGACAATCCAATAATTCTCGACACCATCACTTTCCCTGAACCGGTTATTTCTCTGCGCATCGAGCCGAAGACCAAAGCCGACCAGGAGAAAATGGGTATGGCTTTGAAGCGCCTATCAGACGAAGACCCGACTTTCAAAATTAAATCTGATGCAGAAACTGGCGAGACTGTCATCATGGGCATGGGCGAGCTTCATTTGGAAATTCTTGTTGACCGCATGAAGCGAGAATTCGGTGTGGAAGCAAATGTAGGAAGACCACAAGTAGCTTACAAAGAAACTATTTTGGGCGAGGCAGAAGTGGAAAATAAATATATCAAGCAAACTGGAGGCAAGGGTCAGTACGGACACGTCAAAATTAAAATTAAACCTCTGCCGCAATATGATCCGGAAGAAAAAGTGCCGAAGAATACACATCGCGAACCAGGATTCGAATTTATCGATGCTATCAAAGGCGGTGTTATCCCGCAGGAATTTATCCCGGCAGTAGAGAAGGGTGTACACGAAGCTATGGATAGAGGAATTATTGCCGGTTATAAAATGACAGACATTTCTTGCGAGCTAAATTACGGTTCTTACCACGATGTCGACTCGTCTGAAATCGCATACAAGATCGCCGCTTCGCAAGCTTTCCAAGAAGCGGCTAAAAAGGCGCGACCGGTTATCCTCGAGCCTATTATGAAAGTGGAAGTAGTCATGCCCGAGAAATTTATGGGTGATATCACCGGCAACCTCTCTGGCAAGCGCGGACAAATCGATGCTATGGAAGATAGAGGTGAACTCAAAGTGGTGCGCGCCAAAGTGCCTCTCTCTGAAATGTTCGGTTACGTCACATCTCTCCGCTCAATGACCGAAGGTCGCGGTTCTTCAACTATGGAATTCGACCACTATGCAGTGGTTCCAACTAATGTAGCGCAGACAATAATCGAGGCACGTACTGGCGGGAAATAATAGCGGCTTGCCCTGCGAAGCTTTAGCGAAGTAGGGGAGGGAAGTAAGATTGTTTGGCGGAAGTATATTAAAATGATAAAATGCAATTGCAGTTTCCGCTACATTTTAAGGAAAAGATAGTCGAACGTAGCATTGATGTTGACCGTATAAAGCAAACAATCCGCAATCCAGATTATCAGGTAGCTGAAACAGACAATCGAATTCTCTCAAGAAAGAAAATAGACCATCGGACGTTAGAGGTGATATACGTAAAAGGAAGTTCAAAGAATAAATTCATTATAGTAACTGCTTATTGGTGGAAAAAATAATATGAAAGTCACTTACGACAAAGAAATAGATTCTAAATATGTAAAAATTGGCACTGCTAGAAAAGTAGCCAAGACTAAAAAGCATGAAGACTGGCTTCTTGTTGACCACGACTCAAAAGGCCATGTAATTGGCGTGGAGATACTTTGGGCATCCAAGCACCCCATGATTTTCTCAATTTCTAAAAAGAAGTTCTTCTCTTATTTTCAAATACCAAAAAACTCGGCTGTAAATGACAAGAAGAAGTCTAAAAGTATCTTTTTTAACACCCCACTCGGCATAAAAGGAGTTGTTTGCTAAAAATAGGGATAGAAATAAAACTGATTGACTGCGTGTGGGTGGGGAGTAGAGTTAGTTTGGAACCGTAAGCATGATACGAAATGGTTCGTATTAAAAGAAGCCTGGTTGAGTGCCTCTTGCGCTCAACCAGGCTTTGCTGTATATTAGCGCTTACGCGTTTTACCGTGGAATGCTCTTTGAGATTCTCTCAATATCGAGGATTAAGCGGTTTAGTATGCGTTTCAATCTTACTTATTAAAATTAGGAACTTATATAACTTATTAAACTATTTATGGCAGACGCATTTGACAGGTCCAAGCCGCACATCAACGTAGGTACTATCGGCCACGTTGACCACGGCAAGACCACCCTCACCGCCGCTATTCTTAACGTGCTCCACCGAGCCGGCAAGAAGGCGACTGTTAAAAATGTTGACCAGATAGACAACTCTCCCGAAGAGAAAGCCCGCGGTATTACTATCGCCCTCTCTCACTCCGAGTACGAAACTGACGCGCGCCACTACGCCCACGTCGACGCCCCAGGACACGCAGATTACATCAAGAACATGATCACCGGTGCCGCTCAAATGGACGGGGCTATTCTCGTTGTTGCAGCTACTGACGGTGTGATGCCTCAGACTCGTGAACACATCCTTCTTGCTAAGCAAGTCGGTGTACCAAAAATCATCGTTTTCCTCAACAAATGCGACATGGTTCCGGACAAAGAACTCATCGCTCTCGTTGAAGAAGAAGTTCGCGATCTCTTGAAGAAATATGACTTCGACGGAGCAAACGCTCCTATCATCCAAGGTTCAGCTCTCAAAGCTCTCGAAGCTTCTGGTATCGACGATGAATGGTCCAAACAAATCTTGGCTCTCACTGATGCTCTCGACACTTACTTCCCGATCCCTGTTCGTGAACTCGACAAGCCGTTCCTCATGCCGATCGAAGATATCTTCTCTATTGAAGGCCGCGGTACTGTAGTAACAGGTCGTATTGAGAGAGGCAAAGTAAAGGTTGGCGAAGAAATCGAAATTATCGGTATCAAAGATACCTCGAAGACCACCGTTACCGGTATCGAGATGTTCAACAAATCTCTATCCGAAGGTCTGGCCGGAGACAATGCCGGAGTGCTTCTCCGAGGTGTGAAGAAAGAAGACCTTCACCGAGGACAGGTTCTCGCAAAGCCGGGTTCTGTCACTCCTCACACCGAGTTTACCGCCGAAGTCTACATCTTGAAGAAAGAGGAAGGTGGACGACACACCCCGTTCTTTACCGGTTACAAGCCTCAGTTCTACATCCGTACCACTGATGTAACAGGCGATGTTACTTTGGCAGAAGGAGTAGAGATGATCATGCCGGGCGACACAGCAACCTTCACAGTTAAATTGGTTGCCCCAGTTGCTCTTGAAGCAGAGCAGCGCTTTGCTATCCGCGAAGGAGGCAAGACTGTTGGCGCAGGAGTTGTCACGAAGATCATTAAGTAACTTAAATGGCCAAAGCCGCTCCTTCAAAAAAAACCGCTTCAACAGCGGCCAGAAAAAAAAGCGTAAAAGCTCCTAAAGAAGAGGCCATTGGTCGTTTGCGCATCAGAGTCAGAGCTTATGAGTCGAAGATCCTGGACCTTTCGGTCAAGCAGATCATCGACACAGCTCTACGCTATGATGCGAAAGTAGAAGGTCCGATCCCTTTGCCGACAGAGATCAAGAAGTATACTGTCAATCGCGCCGCCTTTATCTACAAGAATGCCAGAGAGCAGTTCGAGATGAGGATACACAAGCGTCTAATCGATATTGTGAATCCAACGCCTAGAGTGATCGAGTCTCTGACAAACCTTTCGCTTCCTTCAGGAGTAAACATTGATGTAAAAATGGTATGAAGAAAATTACTGCCAAGAAAGTGGAAATGACACAAATCTTCTCCGAAACCGGAGAGGTTTTTCCAGTTACATTGGTAGTTCTAGATACTAAAGGCAAGACCTTAGATACTGATTCTCAAGGTCTTGCCTTGGAAGAAGGAGAAATGGTTACCATTTCCGGCACATCGAAAGGCAAAGGCTTCCAAGGTGTCGTTAAGAGGCACGGATTCAAAGGAGGCCGCCGCTCGCACGGACAGAAGCATTCTGAACGCGAAGCCGGCTCAATCGGCGGAGGTGGACGCGCCGGCGGGCGAGTAGTCAAAGGCATGCGCATGGCCGGCCGTATGGGAGGCGAGCGAGTTACTGTAAAGAATCTTAAAGTAGTTAAAATTATCTCGGAATCTGGAGAGATCTACATTAGCGGAGCAATACCTGGTCGACGCGGAAGCAAGATAGAAATTAAATTAACCTAATTTCTAATTATTCTAATTAACCTAAACAATGTCTAAATCCCAAGCACTGATTGGATATTGGTCATTGGGATTTGTTTAGAATAATTAGAACAATTAGGTCAATTAGAAATTAAGACACATGGAATCAGCAATATACAACGTAAAAGGAGATAAGGTCGGAACAATCAATTTGCCCGAAAGCGTCTTTGCTGTGCGCTGGAATGCCGACTTGGTCAAACAAGTTGTCGATTCTCTCTTAACTTCTGCTAGAACTCCTGTCGCACATACTAAAAACCGTGGAGAAGTGCGCGGCGGAGGCAAGAAGCCATGGCAACAGAAGGGCACTGGCCGAGCGAGACACGGTTCTATCCGTTCACCACTATGGGTTGGCGGCGGTATCGCTCATGGCCCGAGGAACGAAAAGAATTTCGACCGCAAAGTCTCCAAAAAGATGAAGACCAAAGCGCTCTACACTATTCTTTCTCGCAAATTCAAAGAAGGAGAAGTTTTATTTGTAGATTCTCTGAAACCAACTGGACCAAAGACTAAAGAAGCGATTAAATTTCTACAAACACTTTCCAAAGTTGAAGGATTCAAGTATCTTTTCTCCAAGAAAAACAATGCAGCGGTATTAGCAGTTTCTGGCAAAGACAGAGAAAGCGAACGTGCATTTAGAAATCTTGGAAACATTGAGCTTATGGAAGCGCGCAATCTCAATCTCTTGGTACTCTTGCAGTATAAATATCTAGTAATGGAAAATCCTGAATCATGGTTCAATAAACTCACCATAAATGGCTAAAGCAAAAGTAGAACTTAATAAAAAGATTCTCGTTGGACCTCGCATTACCGAGAAGGCTGTAATTGGTGCAGATAAAGCCGGAGTCTACGTCTTCAACGTCACCGAGTCTTCGACTAAGCAATCCATCGCCGCCGCTATCAAAGAAGCTTACAAAGTTACTCCGGAGAAAGTGCGAGTTGTTAATATGAGTAATAGCAAAAAGGCGTATATTTATCTCAAAAAAGGAGACAAGATAGAGGTAGTGTAAAGTGTAAAAATCAAAATGAAAAAGTATAAGCCAACAACCAAATCGCGCCGCGGAATGACCGGAATAGATTTCCGAAAAGTCCTGACTTCGGATAAACCGGAAAAGTCTTTGGTTTCCGGATTCAAGCGCGGCACTGGCAGGAATAATCGCGGCCGCATCACCACGCGGCACAAAGGTGGCGGACACAAGCGTCTTTATCGCGATGTGGATTTTTCTTACGACAAATACGATGTGCCTTTCACTATTAAAACTGTTGAGTACGATCCAAACCGTTCCGGATTTATCGGCCTTGCAGTCTATCGCGATGGTGCCAAGCGATATGTGCTCTTGCACAACACTGCCAAGGTCGGAGATCACTATGTAGTTTCCGAAAAGGCCAATCAAACTCCAGGCAACAGACTGCCTCTGGGCAATATCACTGTGGGAACTTTTGTCTATAACGTAGAACTCAAGCATAAGGGTGGAGCAAAATTGGCTCGATCGGGAGGGGACTACGCAGAAGTCTTGGCCAAAGAAGGGGATTTTATTTTCTTGAAGACTCCATCATCAGAAGTGCGCAAGGTGCCGGCCAATGCTTGGGCATCTATCGGCGAAGTTTCAAATAATGAGAATCGATTGGTTAATCTCGGCAAAGCCGGACGCTCTCGCTGGCTCGGTATCCGCCCAACTGTACGTGGTACCGCTATGAACCCGGTAGACCATCCACACGGTGGAGGTGAAGGTCGTTCCGGCCGCGGACGCCGACGCGCTATCTCTACCTACGGCAAGCCAACAGGCAAAGGCCAGAAGTCTCGTCGCGCCAAAAAATATTCAAACAAATTTATCGTGACTAGAAGGAAGGTAGGGAAGAAATAGTTCGACTAGACTCACTACAAGTAAGTTGCGCAATGTATATACGTTGTATATACTTATGTATATGACAACGAAAATTCGCAAATGGGGCAATAGCTATGCTGTACGCATTTCTAAAGCTAGGGTACATGAATTGGGTATGCGCGATGGCAGCCAAGTGGAAATAAAAATCAAGCCTGTGGCCAAAAAATATTCCTTGGATGAATTAGTAGCTAGCATTAATCCAAAAAATCGACACCCAGAGACTGATTGGGGTCCAGATGTGGGTAATGAAATCCTTCCAGAATGGAAAGGTTAAAATACATTCCTGAACGAGGCGATATTGTTTACACTTCTTTCAGTCCAACTATCGGGAGAGAGCAAAGAGGCCGTCGACCAGGGTTAGTATTATCTGCTCATAATTATAATCTGCGCAGCGAATTAGCAATTATTTGTCCTGTCACTTCCACGATTAGAAATAGCCTGTTTGAAGTAATGATAGAGACCTCAAAAGTTAAGGGCGTCATTTTAAGCGATCACGCACGTTCCATGTCTTGGAAGAAGAGAGGAGTGAAATTTATATGCAAGTGTCCGAGCGAAATTCTGCAAGAAGTTTCCGGTAAGCTCTCAGTGCTTGTGCAGGGAGAGTAAGCGTTATTTAGTAGACAAAGCCCCGTGAATTCACGGGGCTTATAATATGTCTTGATGTCATCGGGAGACTTGTGCTGGAATTTGGCGGACGTTTTTCTTATCTGTGACTCGGCGAGCGTCTTTTAACTCCTCTTCGTAGTCGCGAAAGGTCTCTCTGCACCCTTTGCATCCAGGTACATTTTCACCATGCAGAGTGTCGTGTCCACAGACATTCTCGTCATGAACATCATCGTTTAAAGGCTCGGCAATGTTTCTGTTCATGTCAAGTTCCTGAACAAGGCGCTTTAATCTCGAGGAGAGTGAAATGAGTTTTACCCTTTCATCGTCCTCATATGATAGTTTGTTGAAAACAAACCCGACTTGTTGGAGGGCAATAAGATGCCTGTAAACTGTTTTGCGGCTTATCTTATTTTCTGCCGCTATTTCTTCTAGCGACCTTGCCCCTGAAGCCATGCTCAACAGTATGAGCCATGGACGCATCAAAGAATTTCCACGACCCTTATCCATCTTAAGTGTCTTTAACTTTTTTGTTTTCACTTGGCCTCCTTTGCCATGCGATACATTCTATTTACAACATATCATACAATTCTAAAATTCAAATACTTGCTTTATTTTTCAATATCTGTAAAGTATCTCGCATAAGGTCAAAGACAGCAGGCATCCGCCAGCTGGCGGAATAAGCTCCTGCCGAGATCGAATTCTCTTTAGTTTCGGCCTTATATATTACTAACTAGCCTATAAAAGATGGCTATTACACGTGTTAAGAAAGGAGAAGTTATCGATAAATTGAAGAAGGCGTTTAAGGACGCCAAGTCTTTGGTATTCGTAAACTTCAAAGGATTGACGGTAGGCAATACAACCCTAATGCGACGCGCTCTCAAAGGCGAGAATATTTCCTACACTGTCGCCAAGAAAACTCTTGCGTCGAAAGCTCTCGACGAACAGAGCTTTATTGGCGAGAAACCAGAACTTTCAGGCGAGTTATCACTCGCCTGGGGAGAAGATTTGGTTGCTCCCGCTCGCGGAGTCTATAACTTCGTCAAGAAGTTTCCAGAGAATCTAAAAATCTTGGGAGGCGTTTTCGAAGGACGCTACATGACAGCGCTTGAGATGATAGAGATTGCGAAAATTCCTGGGCTTGAAGTGCTTCGCGGAAAGTTCGTCAATATTATTAATTCTCCAATTCAGAGATTTGCGGTAGCACTGTCAGAAATTGCTAAAAAGAAATCTTAATTAATAAAATTATGAGTGAAAAATCAGAAAAAATTATAAAGGAGGTGGAAGAAATGTCCGTCTTGGAACTGAACGAACTCGTCAAGGTATTTGAGGAGAAGTTCGGCGTGTCAGCTACCGCAGTTGCAGCAGCGGGTCCCGCCGGAGGCGGGCAGGCCGGCAGTGATGAAGAAGAGAAGTCTACTGTATCTGTTGAACTCACCGATGGCGGTGCCAACAAGATTGCTATCATCAAGGTGGTCAAAGAAGTTCTCGGTCTCGGACTCAAAGAAGCCAAGGATTTGGTAGACGCTGTGCCTTCGATGCTCAAGGCAGACATGAAGAAAGAAGAAGCAGAAGCATTCAAGAAGCAAATAGAGGATGCTGGTGGCAAGGTCAACTTCAAGTAATAGGTAGCATTCACATAGAGAATAAGTAGAATAGGCGCATGAGCAAATCTGTTTCCCACATATTCGGGGGGGAGGCCAAGGTGAAGATCATGCGTCTTTTCATATTTAACCCTGGAGTAATTTTTAGCCCTAGCGAAGTGGCTCACAGAGCCCAAGAGAGGGCAAAGAGAGCCTGGGTGGAACTACGCATACTATTAAAAGCAGGCCTGGTTAAGCGTAGGGCTAGAGGCTTTACTCTTAATTCTACATATTTATATTTGCCAGCTATCGAGAACTTTCTCATAGATGCGGCTCCGATTACCGAACAAGAGATAGTCAAGAGACTTTCTCGAGCCGGAGTTATGAAGCTAATTCTTATTTCTGGCGTTTTTCTTCACAATACTGACTCGCGCGTGGATATTTTGGTAGTGGGCGATAATCTAAGACAGGGGAAACTCGTATCGGCGGTAGCTTCAATAGAAGCGGAGCTTGGCAAAGAATTACGCTACGCAATGTTTGAAACTGTCGATTTCAAATACCGTTTAGGTATTTACGATAAACTTATCAGGGATATTCTCGAGTCCAAACATACAAAAATCCTCAATAAATTAGGGATTTAGTTGTCCACATATCGATAAAAGTACTTGATTTTTCCGTGTATAATTGTTCCATACCTCTTTTATAGTGGTAAAATTAAAAGCTAAGTGCATAAAGCAATGTTATTAAACACTTGGAGCGAAGTATTGCAGGTTTCTTTCCAGAATCTATGGGTAGGAGTCGCAAACTTTGTTCCTAACCTCGTTATTGCCATAATCATCCTCATTCTTGGTTGGTTGATTGGCGCTCTCTTCGGTCGCGCTATCTGGCAAGTATTCAAATCTTTGAAGATTGATGATGCTCTACGACGAGCTGGCCTAGAATCTTTGGCCCGTCGCGGAGGAGTGAATCTTGATTCAGGAGCCTTCATTGGCGCTTTGGTTAAATGGTTTGTGATAGTAGTCTTCTTGATTGCGGCTCTCGATGTTCTCGGCCTTTCTCAAGTCAATTTCTTCCTCCAGGATGTAGTCCTTGGATACCTTCCTCGCGTTATCGTAGCAGCCCTTGTGCTTCTCGTAGCCGGAGTTGTCGGTGATGTAGTAGGACGATTGGTAGTAACTGCGGCCCGAACAGCTGATGTCTCGTCAGCCCACTTTGTCGGAGCAGTCTCAAGATGGGCAGTCTGGATTTTCGGTATTCTTGTGGCACTCTCTCAACTCGGTATTGCAGCAGCATTCTCACAGACTCTCTTTACCGGCGTTGTCATCGCGGTTTCCCTTGCTCTCGGCCTTTCCTTCGGTCTTGGTGGACAGGATGCAGCATCTCGATTTATCGAGAGATTGCGCGGAGAAATGAGCGGTAGAAACTAAACATTTGGTATGAAATCTGCCCCCGGCAGATTTCATTTAGCTAGGTAATACCATCTAGAAATTATGAAAAACCCGCCATAGGCGGGTTTTTCATTGACTTAAAGCCTTAATTTCTATACTATATTGCTACAGCTCCAAGGAGCTTTTTAATTTGATGCCTTCAGGCAGCGAGAGAATGTGGAAGCTTGCTTACACAGAGCTCGAGCGAACCTGAAGCCATATTTTGAAAAAATATGACCAGAAGCGCTGCCAAAGGCCCATACGTCGACCCTCGAGTATTGAAAAAGATCGAGGGTAAGAAACCCGGAACAGAGGGTGTTATTAAGACGTGGTCGAGAGCCTGTCAGATCGCACCTGAAATGATCGGTTTTACTTTCGGGGTGCATAACGGCAAAAGTCATATAGAAGTATTCGTCACCGAGGACATGGTTGGACACCGCCTCGGTGAATTTTCGCTTACGAGGAAATTTGTGAGACATGGAGGCAAGATGCAGAAGGAAATGGAACAGAAACAGAAGGAAACGGAAATTTCTGCAGCCAAGGCGATTAAAGGCGCAACGGAAGTTAAAAAGTAGGTAGTAAATAGTAGATAGTATGAATGAAGCAACTGCAAAATTAAATACTTACAGACAGTCGCCGCGAAAAGTACGTTTGGTTGCCAACACCGTGCGTGGCAAAAAGGTGGAAGATGCTATCAATACTCTCGAATTTATTCCGAAGCGCGCCGGCCTGCCTCTTCAGAAACTTATTTCTTCCGCTCTGGCCAATGCCAAATCTCTTTCTATCCCTACAGAAAATTTGATAGTAAAGAAGATTACTGTGGATGCCGGAGCTACTCTCTATCGCCGCCGCCCGCGTTCTAAAGGCATGTCGAATCCCATCCGCAAAAGAACTTCACATGTAAGTGTAACTCTCGCTCCCAAGTAATATGACACATGTAGTCCATCCATATTCACATAGGCTAGGTATTCTCCGGGACTGGAAATCACGATGGTTTTCTCCCAAGAGTACTTATAAACACGCTTTGCGCGGAGATATTTTGATAAGAAATTTCTTGGAGAAGAAGCTCAAAGGACTTTTCGTCGCTGATATAGAGATAGAAAGGAGCGAGAAAGCATTGCGTGTTATCGTGAGCTCTTCGAGACCCGGCATGATTATCGGCAGGCAAGGTGATGGGTCAGAAGTATTGCGCAAGGAGATCAAAGCGATTCTTTTGAAAAACAAACTGTTGGGAGAAAAGGTAGATGTCCGACTCGATATCAAAGAGATCAAGTCTGCGGAATCCAATGCTTCGATCGTAGCCCAGATGGTAGTGGAAGGTTTTGAAAAAAGATTGCCTGTACGTAGAGTAGTTAAACAAATGCTTGAGAAAGTGATGGCAAACCGTGACGTCTTGGGAGTAAGGATAGAATATTCTGGAATGATAGGTGGCGGTATGGCTCGTACGGAAGTATATAAGAAGGGGCGTGTTCCACTTCAAACTTTCCGCGCAGATGTGGATTATGCAATAGGTAGAGCACGCATGCCTCTTGGGGCAGTTGGCGTAAAAGTTTGGATATACAAAGGCGACATCTTCGCTGACGCGAAGAAATAACTAATTGACCTAATTCCTAATTAACCTAAAATGAATTACTTTAGAACAATTAGAATAATTAGAAATTAGAATAATTTACTATCATGCTATTCCCAAAGAAAGTTAAATACAGAAAGTGGCAGACTATGAGGAGAAACCCGAAGAGGGTTGGTCCGGCTACTCGCGGTGTCACTGTCGCCTTCGGCTCATATGGGCTCAAAGCGCTCGGCCAAGCTCGTATCAAGTCCAATCAGCTCGAAGCGGCAAGAAAGGTACTGTCTCGCTCGATAGGCAAAACCGGCCGACTCTGGATTCGCGTTTTCCCGGATATGCCTTATACTGCAAAGCCTGCTGAAGTTAAGCTCGGTAAGGGCAAGGGGGAATTACAAGGCTATGTTGCTCCGGTACTTGCCGGCAGAGTGATATTTGAGGTCGATGGCACCACAGATGCTGTGGCACGCGAAGCCCTTCGCAAAGCGGGGACAAAGCTTCCGGTGAAAACGAAAGTAGTAAGTAGACAGTAGATAGTAAATAGATATGAAAAAAATTCTCACAGGTAAAGTTGTATCGGATAAGATGAAAGACACTATCGTCGTTATGGTGGAGCATTACGAAAAACATCCGAAATACCAAAAGTTTGTAACTCGCCGCAAAAAGTTCAAGGCACATGATGCCGGCAACACCGCGAAGGTTGGCGACAAAGTCCAGATCGAAGCCACTCGCCCAATTTCTAAAGATAAACACTTCCGCTTAATTTCTAATTATTCTAATTAACCTAATTATTCTAAATAAACTCCAATGAATAAATCCCAATTAGATCAATTAGAAATTAGAACAATTAGAATAATTTTCAGGATATGATACAGCCAAGGTCTATCGTCCAAATAGCAGACAACTCCGGCGCCAAGCTTGGCCGAGTTTTCAAAGTGCTCGGCAGTTCCAAGAAGCGCTACGCTTCTATCGGTGAGATCGTGGTGCTCTCGGTACAGAAGGCCGAACCCAGAAAACAAGTTAAGAAAAAAGACATTTTGTTTGGCTTAGTGGTTCGCCAGAAAGCTCCTTTCCGCCGCGAAGACGGTACTTATGTGCGCTTCGATGAGAATGCGGTGGTGATACTCGATAATGCCAAGAAGGAGCCTTTGGCAGGCCGTGTCTTCGGGCCAATACCGAGAGAGATTGGAGAGAAAGGCTTCCAAAGCATTATCTCCAAAGCTCCGGAAGTAGTCTAATTTAAATTTATGCGCGTAAAAAAAGGAGATAGCGTAATAGTTTTAGCAGGCCAGGATAGAGGCAAGACTGGCAAAATTTTGCGCGCTTTTCCAAAATTGGACAAGGTATTGGTCGAAGGCGTGAATGCCAAAAAGATCCACCAGCGCGCCAAAAAGTCTGGCGGCAAAGGAACTATCGTCGAGAAATTTTTCCCAATCCACGTTTCCAATGTGAAAAAAATAAAAAATGGACAATAAACAATTTACAATTAAAGAAAAATCTAAAAAACTTCCGGGCTACAAAAATCCTATGCAAATTCCGAGGATTCTGAAGGTTGTACTTTCAAGCGGCACAGGTTCTTTCAAAGACAAGAACAGATTCAAGATCGTTGAAGATCGCTTGGCCAAAATTACCGGACAGAAGCCGGCTCCTAGAGGGGCAAAAGTTTCTATTGCCAATTTCAAATCTCGAGCAGGCGACATTATAGGCTACCAAGTCACTCTTCGCGGCAAGAGAATGCACGATTTCCTCGAGAAGCTTATCTATATCTCTCTTCCTCGTACCAAAGACTTTCGCGGCATTTCTCCCGACGCAGCCGACGAGATGGGGAACTACACTTTAGGCATCAAAGAACACACCATTTTCCCAGAAACCGCTGATGAAGAATTGAAAGACGTCTTCGGCCTTGCCATTACTATTGTCACTACTGCCAAATCGAAAGTTGAAGTATTGAAACTTCTCACCCACCTCGGCTTTCCGTTCAAGAAATAGGCTTGAATACCCATATTCTTTATGTTAAGCTGGGCTCTGCTCGAAAGAGCCTATTTTTAGTTAAAAACCCTTCAAATTCTTCAGGATAAATGGCCAAAACTTCAGTAATAGCAAGGAGTAAAAAGAAGCCTAAGTTTTCTACCAGGGCGACTTTGCGCTGTTTCCGCTGCGGTCGAAAGCGTGGCTACATGAGAGACTTCGACCTCTGCCGCATCTGCTTCCGCGAGCTTGCTAATGAAGGCAAAATCCCGGGCGTCAAAAAGTCTAGTTGGTAGTATGGATACTATTTCAAACATGATCATATCGATAAAGAATGCCGGGTTTTCCGGACACGAATCGACCAGTACCCCTTATTCTAAATTGAAACAATCCATCGCAGAAGTTTTGAAGAAGGAAGGCTTCATCAAAAATTTTGAAGAAAAGAGCGAAAAGGGCAAAAAGGTTTTATATATCGAACTTTTTTTAGAAAATCGCGTACCGAAGATCAAAGGGGTGAAGCGTATTTCCAAGCCTTCGAAAAGGATTTATCAAAAAGCTTCCGAGATCCGTTTGGTGAAATCTGGTTACGGCGCTCTCGTAATTTCCACTCCATCCGGTGTAATGTCCGGCCGTGAAGCGAGGAAAGCCAAACTCGGCGGCGAAGCTTTGTTTACCATTTGGTAACATGTCCAGAATAGGAAAAAAAACGATAATATTGCCAGAGAAGACAGAAGTAACTGTTTCTGACAATACCGTTATGGTTAAGGGTCCGCTTGGAGAACTCAAAAGGTCTATTCATCCAGTCATCGAAGTGAAAGTAGAAGGCAATCAAGTCACTCTTGTTCCGCGAAAGGAGACGGCGGAATCAAGCGCTCTCTGGGGTACTTCTGCTGCCCATCTCACCAATATGGTCAAGGGGGTAAATACACCATTTGAAAAGAAATTAATTCTCGAAGGCATTGGTTATAAATCAGAAGTTTCCGGAAACCATATTAATTTTGCTCTTGGTTTCTCTCATCCTGTATTGGTCGAGATCCTGGCAGGACTCAAGGTGGTAGCCGAGAAAAATGTTATAACTATCTCCGGTTCGGACAAAGAACTGGTCGGATCCTTTGCCGCCAAGATTCGTGCGCTCAAAAAGCCAGAGCCTTACAAGGGCAAAGGCATGCGATACTCGGACGAGACTATTAGACGCAAACAAGGAAAGAAATCGGTGTAAATAAAATGAAAAGTTTAAATCTCAAATCTCAAAATAGGGAGCGCAGGCACAAAAGGATTAGGGCAAAGGTTTCCGGTACTGCAGATTTTCCGCGCCTTTCTGTTTTCAAGTCAAACAAAGCCATGTATGCTCAACTGGTTGATGATACTCGTGGCGTTACTTTGGCATCGGCCAAAGGCGCGGATGCTTCGAAAGTTGGCGAAGAGCTTGCAAAGCAAGCTCTTGCCAAGAATATCAAGTCAGCCGTCTTTGACCGCGGCGGTTATGTTTATACAGGCAAAGTTTCAAACCTCGCCGAAGCTTGCCGTAAAGCGGGTCTAAAATTCTAATATGGAAGACAAAGATATAATTGTTGTTGCTGAACCTGTCGTGGTAGCTCAAGAACCCGTTGTTAAAGAACAGCGTAGTGGGGCAAGAGGTGGCGATAGAGGCAGAGGTCGAGGCGGTCGCCGACCGTCACGCCAGTCGAGTCGCGTTAAGCCAGAGTTTGATCAAAAGATAGTCAGTCTTCGACGTGTTACCCGCGTGATGGCTGGTGGTCGTCGCTTTAGCTTCTCGGTCTGCCTTGTCGCAGGTAATAGAAAAGGCATGGTAGGTGTCGGCCAGGGCAAAGCATCGGACACTCCACTTGCGATAGAAAAAGCTTTCCGCGACGCTAGGAAAAATATGATCACCGTGAACACGACCAAAGACATGTCCATTCCTCACGATGCTTTTGCCAAGTACGCCGCCTCTCAAGTTAAGATCATGCCAGCTCCGGGCAAAGGAATTTTGGCCGGAAGCTCTGTGCGCACCGTATTCGAACTCGCCGGTCTCAAACAAGTTGGTGCCAAGCTTTTGAGTAGATCGAAAAATCAGATCAACAATGCCTATGCTGCTATCAAAGCGCTAAAACAGCTTGAATCTACGAAGATTCGTGACATTCGATCTAATTCGTAATATTCGCATATGCAATTCCATACTCTTAAAAGAAAAACGAAAAACAAGAAGTCGAGGCAAGTCGGCCGCGGCGGTACTCGTGGCAAGACTTCTGGCCGTGGCACCAAGGGCCAGAATGCTCGTGCCGGCAGAAAGAAAAGACCGGAACTCCGCGATATAATTAAACGTGTGCCCAAACTACGCGGCCGTGGTGTTTCGTCTCTGAAATCTTTGAATAAAAAACTTACCGGAGCTGCTCTCAAAGATTATCTGGCTAATAAAAAGCATGTCTAAGATTGTAGAAAAATTAAAACTGACTTTCGGAGACAAAACGCTTCGAAAGAGAATCCTCTTTGTTTTGGGGATCCTTGTTATAACGCGCCTGCTTGCTGTCATCCCTATCCCTGGCGTTGATGCTTTGCGTTTGCAAAGCCTCTTTGCCGGTAGTGAATTTCTAAACCTTTTAAATCTATTTTCAGGCGGTGGACTTTCTAATCTCTCTCTTGTGATGCTAGGCGTCGGCCCGTATATCACCGCTTCTATCATCATGCAGCTTCTCACCGTGATGGTGCCTCGGCTTAAAGCGATGTATCAGGAGGAAGGCGAGGCGGGCCGACGCCGCTTCTCCCAATACTCTAGAATGCTTGCTGTACCGCTCGCTATCGTCCAGGCATTTGCTTTCATCAAGCTTCTACAGGGCCAGGGCGTATTACCTCCTCTGCCATTTAATATCTTTGCTACAGACATCGTCATTGTGGTGGCTGGCTCAATGCTTCTCATGTGGCTTGGCGAGCTTATCACCGAATTTGGCATCGGCAATGGTGTATCACTCATCATCTTTGCGGGTATCGTATCAGCGCTCCCAGCTTCGGCATCGCAACTTATTTTCACTTTCGATCCGGCACAGCTTCCGATCTACATTGTTGGACTTGCTGTAGCACTGCTTGTCATCTTCGGAGTGGTTGTTATCACCGAAGCGGAGCGTCCCATACCTATTACATATTCCAAGCAAGCTAGAGGCGCGGCATTTGGCGGCGTGTCGACCTATCTTCCGTTGCGGGTTAATCAATCTGGCGTGATCCCGATCATCTTCGCTCTCTCGATCCTTCTTTTCCCGCAGATGATCTTCCAATTTCTCGCGCAGTCGACTGTGCCGATGATCGCAAGCATCTCTACTTTTATGCTAAATCTTTTGGCAAACGCGTGGATCTACGCTTCTGCTTACTTTGTCTTGGTAGTAGCTTTCACCTATTTCTATACTGCTGTGACATTTGATCCGGATGCTATTTCTACCAATCTCCAGAAGTCCGGCGCTTTCGTTCCCGGTGTGCGTCCAGGTACAGCTACCGCCGACTATCTATCTCGAGTACTTGTTCGCCTCACTCTTGTCGGCGCGCTCTTCCTCGGCATTATCGCGGTTTTGCCTCTAGTGCTCCGTGCTCTCACTGGCATTCAAGCGCTTGCGATCGGCGGCACCGCGCTTCTCATCGTTGTTTCTGTGGTTATAGACTTGATTAAAAAGATTGACGCGCAAGTGAGTGCTAGGGAGTATTAGTAGTTTGGAAATGACACTGATTTCGTCTATAATATCTGTATGAGTAATATTGCTATTAAAATCAGTAAAAACTCGAAAGGTAAGAAATTGCTTGTCGAAATTGACGCCAATAAATTGGAGCGCCTAGCTTCAAATCTTGGCCTGTATAATCCGGACTTTATCAAGAGTGTTGAGAGAGCTGAACGAGATTTTCGTGCTGGCAGATCGCGCACGCTTACTTCGCTTCGAAGATTGAGATCAGCCTAACAAACTGATGCGAATAATCACTGTCGCAGAATTTGATAAGAGATACGATAATCTTCCACTGTTTCTTCAAAAGAAAGCGGAAAAACAAGAAAAGATTTTTCGTGCCAACCCATTTCATCCTTCTTTGCATACCGAAAAACTAGAACCAAAAAATAAGGAACTCTGGAGTATCCGCGTAGACAAAAGCTACCGCATCCTCTTCAGGTTTATTAACGGCAATACAGCCCTATTTCTCACTGTTGGTCCTCACGATTGGATATACAAGCTGAAATTTTAATACGTTACTTTCTCCCTATCGGGAACTAATAGCGTATACATAATAAAAAAACGACCGCTTTCTTATTATGTATTTATGTATGTGATACTACAATTTATAATTTGAGCTTTATTTGTAATTTGGTGCTTGTGATTTGTGACTTATAATGATTGTATGCTTCATACGGTAATATTTATCGGCCGGTCTGGTTGCGGCAAAGGTACGCAAGCTCGTTTACTTAAGAATTATATTTCTAGCCACGACGATAAAAACCGCCATATTCTCTATGTAGAAAGCGGCGATGGGTTCCGCCAATTTATCCGCGGTGACACTTTTTCATCCAAGCTTTCTAAAGATGCATATGAAAAAGATATCCTTCAACCAGACTTTCTAGCTTGTTGGGTGTGGACCAATGTCTTGGTAGAAGAGTTGAAAGAAGATATGCATATTGTTTTCGATGGAGTCGCTCGTTCCGTAGAAGAAGCAGAAATTCTGACATCTGCTTTGGAATTTTATAAAAGAGAAAAGCCAACAGTAGTATATATCGATGTCTCGAGAGATTGGTCCGAGAAGCATTTACTAGCTCGTAATCGCATGGATGACACCAATATCTCGAAGATCGATAAACGCTTGGATTGGTTCGACGAAAACGTCTTGCCTGCTATCGAATATTTTAGAAAAACGCCAATTTATAATTTTGTCGATATTAATGGTGAGCAGTCGATAGAAAAGGTGCATTCTGATATAGTGTCTGCCTACCTTGGATGATCAAGCTTAAGACAGCAAAGGAAATAGAAATAATGAAAGAAGGCGGCCGAAGGCATGCCAAGATACTCCAAGAGATTGCCAAACTCTGTAAACCTGGTGTATCCACCATGTTTTTAGAAGAAGAGACAGCGCGGATGATACGAGAGCGCGGAGACAAAGCCTCTTTCCTCGGCTACAAACCAGCGGGTGCAGATAGGCCATTCCCGGCATCAATTTGTATCTCTATCAACGACGAGATTGTGCACGGTATCCCTAACGAAAATTTAACCATTCTAAAAGAAGGGGATATAGTCTCTCTCGATCTTGGTGTTACTCACGAAGGTCTCATCACTGATGCCGCTATCACCGTGCCGGTCGGTGTGATAGATGACGAATCGAAAAAATTGATCGAAGTTACAAGAGAGTCTCTCTATGCTGGCATAGAAGCGGCACAACCCGGCAATCGTATCGGTGACATCGGCGTGGCTGTAAGCGCGGTGGTAGAGAAAAGCGGTTTTAGTCTGGCGGAAGATCTGGTCGGCCACGGTGTAGGATACAAAGTGCACGAAGATCCGTATGTGCCAAACGTTGGCAGGGTAGGCACGGGCGAGCAGATTGTACCTGGAATGGTTCTGGCTTTAGAACCTATGGTTAATGTTGGCACGGCCAAAATTAAAGTAATGGGAGATGGCTATACGATCAAGACCAAAGACGGTTCTCGCAGCGCCCACTTCGAACACTCCATTGCCATTCTTGAGAAAGGAAATATAATATTAACCTTATGACCACCAAACTTAAAGAAGAACAGACCTT